>CAJICO010000390.1_pt1 | contig 11003 bp, 9 predicted proteins | sample 9199701 | NCBI WGS metagenome assembly CAJICO01 (sample SAMEA7708339, study PRJEB35096) | sediment metagenome | biome: marine neritic benthic zone biome [ENVO:01000025]; feature: sediment [ENVO:00002007]; material: shallow marine sediment [ENVO:03000034] sea grass bed [ENVO_01000059] ... | reverse complement strand
GAAATGCGGGATTTCATGGTCGCTATCGCAGAAGGAGGCGGCGCCGCACCCGATCTGAACCAGGCAGCGCGCATCTCAAGGCTCTGCGAGGCCGTGCTCCGCTCCCATGACCAGGGCGCGACGATCCAGGACCCGGAGCACTAGCCGTAGGTCACTTCGTTATGATTTCAGGCCCCATTACCGCGTTGGGCAGGGTCGTAGAGATCGCGGGAATGTAGGTTACCATTATCAGGAAAACGAACATTATCGCCAGGAACGGCAGTGCCGCGCGCACCACACCCATCATCGACATATTCGCCACCCCCGCTGTGACGAAGAGATTCAAACCCACCGGCGGCGTGATCATTCCGATCTCCATGTTCACAACCATGATGATCCCAAGGTGGATCGGGTCGATGCCAAGCTCGATGGCGATCGGAAACACCAGAGGTGCGACGATGACCAGCAGCCCGGATGGCTCCATGAATTGACCGCCAATCAGCAGGATCACGTTGACCACAATCAGAAACGCCACCGGGCCAAAGCCATATGACAGCATGACTTCGGTGATTTTCTGCGGAATCTGCTCGTCGGTGATCACGTGTTTGAGCAAAAGCGCATTGGCGATCACGAACATCAGGGTAATGATCAGCTTGCCGGCATCACGAAGCGTCGAAACCGTATCTGGATGCCAAATCGCCGTAATCAACGCGTGCGGCTTGGCCAGAAGGCTTTGCTGACCGGCCAGCGGCCCCACATCGCGGTAGATAAATGCCGAAGCGACAAAGGCATAGACCGAAGCCACGGCGGCAGCTTCGGTTGGCGTGAATATTGCACCGGTCACACCAGGAACGCCGTAGATGCCCACCATGATGATGATGATCAGCAATAGCCCCCAGATGGCGGCGCGAAAGCTTGCAAAGATCTCGCCCCATCCGGCAAATTCGCCCTTGGGCATGTTTTTGAACCGGGCCATGACGTAGATGCCGATCATCAGCATAAAGCCGGCCATCAGGCCCGGAATAACGCCTGCGAGAAACATGCGGCCCACCGAAACTTCGACGGCGGCGGCGTAGACGACCATGACGATCGACGGCGGGATCAGAATGCCGAGCGTACCGGCATTGGCGATCACGCCCGCAGCAAATTCCTTGGTATAGCCAACCTGCCGCATCGCGGCGATGACAATGGTGCCGATCGCCACCACGGTTGCCGGCGAAGACCCCGACAGTGCTGCGAAGATCATACAGGCCAGCACCCCGGCGATGGCCAATCCGCCGCGCAAATGCCCGACGAGGGCAATCGAGAACCGGATGATACGCTGCGCCACCCCGCCCGTGGACATGAAGCTTGACGCGAGAATGAAAAAGGGGATCGCCAAAAGCGTTGAGTGACCCTCGAACGCTTCGAACAGCGTTTGCGCCACCGAAGCCAGCGACGTGTCCGAGAACAAGAGCAGAAAGACGATGGATGAAAAGCCAAGCGAGATGGCGATAGGTACGCCAATCAGCATTAGGCCGATGACCATCACGAAGAGAAGAAGGATTTCCATTGTTTCAGTCCTTCAACTTCGCGGCGGCTTCCGCCACTTCGTCCTCTGCCTCGTGCGAGACAATCAGCATTTCCTGTTCATTGCGCCAAACGCGCGCGCCCACCTGCAGGAACCTGATGACCAGCAGCAGAGCCGAAATTGGCATCACGACATAGGGGACGACCTTGGGCAGCTTTTCGTATTCGAAACCTTCGTTGAACACCGTCTCGAGCCAGCGCAGGAAAAACGGTACGGGAATATCCTGAGTTTCGTACCAGCCCTGCCCGCGGACCTCTTCGAATCCGGTCGGGAACCAGCGCCCCGAGGTCGGGTAGAGGTTCGCAAACGGCGCCCAATAGTCCCACGAGCCCTTCAAAAGCAGCAGCGAATAGGCCAGGCACACCGCAACCACGATCAGCGCCATCACCCGCTTGGTCGCGGGTGGTGCAACATTGACTACGGCGTCCACACCAAGATGCAGCGTTTTCTTGACCGCATAGCTTGCGCCGAGAAGCACAAGCCAGGCAAAGAGAAACACGGTCAACTCAAGCGCATAAAACAGGTTGGCGTTGAAAATGTACCGGGCGACAACATTCGCGAACGTCAGGGCGGTCATGATGCCCAGAATGATTGCGATTATCGTCTCTTCCAGACGGTCAAACCAGCTTTGCGGACTCGCTTGTGAAGCCATGGTAGGTCCCCGGGTTCCAAGACTTGGCGGGCGCCAGAACCGGCGCCCGCCCATATCGGTAGGTGTTTCAGACCAAGTGGCCCTAGTTCAGCATCGCATTGATGTTTTGTGCCGCATCAATGTTGTCTTGGCCGACGTCGCCTGCGAATTTCTCCCAGACGGGCTTCATCACCTCGACCCATTCCTGACGCTGTTCAGGTGTGAGTTGACGGACAACGCCGCCTGCAGCGATGATCGACTGTTTAGCGTCTTCGTTGACAGCGGTCGATTCGGCGTTGCGGGTTTCGGTCACCTCGGCGACGATGGTCAGGAACTGACCGCGCACGTCTTCAGGCAGACCCTCGAGCCAATCGATGTTGGTCACCAAGAGATAGTCGATGATACCGTGATCGGTTTGCGTAACCCCATCCTGCACTTCGAAGAATTTTTTTTCTATGATTTTCGACCAGGTGTTTTCCTGTCCGTCCACGACGCCCTGTTGAAGCGCGCCATAGACTTCCGAGAATGCCATTTTCTGCGGTGAACCGCCGATGGCTTCCATCTGTGCCACAAGCACATCTGACGACTGGACACGGAATTTCAAGCCGTTTGCGTCCGATGGCGAAACCAGCGGCACATTGGCTGACATCTGCTTCATGCCGTTGTGCCAATAGCCCAGACCCTGAAGCCCGCGGCGTTGCATACTGTCGAGCATTGCCTGGCCTGCGTCCGACGCTTGAAAAGCCTCTACCGCATTGATGTCCTTGAACATGAACGGCAGGTCGAAGATACGAAACTGCTTGGTGAATTTCTCGAACTTCGAAAGCGATGGCGCCGCAAGTTGAACGTCGCCTTGCAGCATCGCTTCCAGCACTTTGTTATCGTTGTAGAGCGTCGAGTTCGGGAAGACCTCCATGCACATGGCGCCATTCATCTCGTCATTCACGCGCTGGGCCAGCAGCGTGGCCGCGATGCCCTTGGGGTGCTTGTCGGTATTCGTGACATGGCTGAATTTGACGACGATCTCGCCGTCATCGCAGGCCGCAGCCGCGATCGACGGGACCATGGCAACGGCCGCCACACAGGCGGCTTTCAAGATCTTTTTCATTGTTTTCCTCCGCTAAGGCGCTCCTCCGCGCCGATGGTAAAGAAAAGTTGAAAACTTCCCTATTTTGCAAGCCCGAAGCGGTGGAAAAAATTTTCGTTTATATTTCGGTAGCTTATAAAGCCGATATCTTGGGGGTTGCGAATTTTTCCGAAATTTCGGACAAACTCGACTCCCATGCGACGCCTGATCAAAACCCGATTCCGACTGATCGTCGCGTATCTGATCTATGGTGTTTTCGTTGTTGGTCTGGCCGCGGTTTTCTACCAAAATACGCTTCGCGGCACCCTTGCGTCGCTCCATGAAGTTGGTGCGGTTCGCCTAAGCGAGGCGGTCAGCCGGCTGCGGTTGCAGATTGACGAATATCGCGCCCTTGCCAACATCATCGCCGACGATCCGCAGATGGCCAGCGCACTGGCCGAGGGACAATTCGAAATCGCGTCCTCGGTCCTGGCCAAGTTCGAGGCGAACTACGGGGCCTGGCGGATCGACCTGACCACCCCTAACGGTCAACTTCTGGCGAGTTCCAGAACTGCGCAAACCGAGCCAAATTATCCCAAAGCATTGCTCCAAGCGGCGATCAACAACCGGCTTGGGTTTGCCCAGGCGCTGGAAGACGGTCAGCGGACCATTCGCCTAAGCCGGGGCGTGTTGGTTGGCAGCGCCCGGCCCTCGGGGATTGTCATTGTCGGTGTCTCGCTTTCGGCTTTGGAATTTGAATGGCCGATATCACCGGAACCAATTGTTTTCTTTGACGGCAATGAAACTGCGTTTTCCTCCAACCGCCCCGATTTGCTGTTTCTTTCGCGTGGCGGCGACCCGGAAGAGGCCTCGTTCGATCTCAGCCCCACCGAGTTGATCGGCGGCACACAATTGTGGCGCTTTCTTCCGCCCAGTGGCGGCACGCTCGAGGTCATCAAGGCCGAACAATTCGTGCCCCATCTCGATCTGACGGGTGTGATATTTCTCGACACTTCGGACGCACGCGCCACCGCAAGGCTACGTTCGATACTGGTACTTTCGGGTGCTCTGGTGCTGGGGCTCATCGGGACAATCGCGGTGCAACAGTTGCGCCGGCGTGTTGTCGAAGAGCAATACTCAGCCGAGTTGGAGGCACGGGTTGAAGCCCGGACGGAAGAGCTGCGCGGGGCGCAAGACGCTCTTCTTGAGGCATCAAAGCTTGCTGCGCTTGGCCGCTTGTCTGCGGGCGTCAGTCACGAATTGAACCAGCCGTTGGCGGCAATCCTGAACTTCGCAGAAAACGGCCAAAAACTGCTGGCCCGCGATCGGTCGGACCAGGCCGCGCAAAATCTGACACTCATTTCTGACCAGGTGCACCGCATGAACCGAATCATTGGCAACCTGCGCGCGTTTTCCCGTCAGGAAGATACCCCCTCGGAACGGGTCGACTTTGTCGCCGTCGTCGAGGCCGCTCTGGCGCTTTCCAAGGACAATGTTTCGGCCGCCAAGGTGGTGCTCAAAACCCATCTGCCTAAGAAACCGCTCTTCGTGCTCGGCGGACAGGTCAGGCTCGAGCAGGTTGTGCTCAATCTGATCACCAACGCGCTTGATGCCATGGCACAATCGGCAACCAAGAAGCTGACGCTGCGGCTCGCGGAATCCGGGGCAGACGCCATTCTCACGGTTACGGACTCGGGCCATGGCATCGCGGACCCGTCGGCGGTTTTTGAGCCGTTTTATACGACGAAGAACCTTGGCGCATCGAAAGGCCTGGGGATGGGGCTCGCCCTGTCCTTCGGCATCATCGCCCGGTTCGGCGGCACCTTGACCTGCCGCAACCTCGCCCAGGGCGCCGAATTCAAGATTGCTCTTCCGTTACTGGAGGAGCCGCATGTTTAAGAAGGTGCTGATCATCGAAGATGATCCGGTTCTGCGCGCTTCCATCGAACAGACGCTGTCGCTGGAGGACCTTGAACCGATCCCCACCAACGGTTTCACCCAGGCGCGCCGTTCGATCCGATCAAATTTTCGCGGCGTTATCCTGTCAGATATCAAGATGCCTGATCACGATGGGTTCGATGTGCTTAAATTCGCAGTGGCGCGCGACACGGATTTGCCGGTTATCCTGCTGACCGGTCATTCCAGCGTGCCCATGGCAATGCGAGCGGTGCGAGAAGGCGCCTACGAATATCTTGAAAAACCATGTGACCCTCAGCGGCTGGTCGATGTCCTGAAACGCGCGCTGGAACACCGAACCCTTGTACTTGAAAACCGCGCGATGCGCGAAGAGCTGGGCCGCGACGCGCAAGGCGAAGATCAGGGCTCGCTGGCCGAGCGGCTTGAAGCCCACGAGCGCCAGATCATCGAAACCGCGTTGCAGGCAGAAAATGGCAAAGTCGCCGCAGCCGCAAAACTCCTGGGCGTCCCGCGCAACACGCTTTACGACCGCATGACCAAATTGAAGGTTGTGGCCAAGGCATTCCGCGCGAAATGATGCGATGGACAAAACAATGAAACGGCGCGATGTGCTTTGGCGGGAGGAGCGAGCGGCATGGCATGCACGATCGGCAACGCCCCGGCCAGGGGCAGCAGCGGCTGCCGGGTGCCGCCTAAAGAGGCCCAATCATCAGCGCCGCTGCGCTGAAGCGGACCCGCCCTGCTGATGCATCAACTCATGCGAATTCATCGTCCGTCTCCGGCACACGGGCACCGGTCATATAGGCAACGGCGTCCGACATCGTATGTTTCTTCGGGTCGATGACACAAAGCCTTTTACCCAATCGATGTATATGGATGCGATCGGCGACTTCAAAAACGTGCGGCATGTTGTGACTAATCAATATGATCGGTATTCCCCGATTCTTAACGTCCAGGATCAGTTCCAGAACGCGCCGGCTTTCCTTGACTCCAAGTGCTGCTGTCGGTTCGTCGAGAATTATGACTTTCGAGCCAAAAGCCGCCGCACGCGCAACGGCGACGCCCTGACGCTGACCACCCGACAGTGTCTCAACCGTCTGGTTGATATTTTGGATCGTCATCAATCCCAGCTCAGACAGCTTCTCCCTGGCGAACTTTTCCATTGCCGGACGGTCCAGCCTGCGCAGGTATTTCCCGGAAAACCCCGGTCTGCGAATCTCACGGCCCATGAACATGTTATCAGCAATACTTAATGCCGGGCTGACCGCGAGCGTTTGGTAAACCGTCTCGATGCCAGCATCTCGCGCATCAATCGGCGAGGTGAAGTTCACCGGCGCTCCGTCTAGAAAGACCTCTCCCTCGTCCGCTATGACGGCACCGCAGAGCGCTTTGATCAGCGTCGACTTGCCAGCGCCGTTATCGCCGATCACGGCGAGGATTTCATCGTGCTGCAGCTCGAAATCGCAGTGATCGAGAGCCACAACGCGGCCATAGCGCTTGACGAGGTTGCGCGCCGACAGGATGGGTTGAGCGCTCATGCCGAAACCTTTCTGATCCATTGATCCACAGTGACGGCGGCGATGATCAACACGCCGATCAACAGGAATGTCCATTGTGCATCGGCCCCCGCCATACGCAGGCCCATCTCGAAGACGCCAACAATCAGCGCGCCCAAGAACATCCCCACGATTGAGCCCCGGCCTCCGAAGAGCGATATGCCTCCGATCACCACGGCAGTAATCGACTGGATGTTGCCCTGTACACCTGTCGAGGCGCCGGGTGAGATGGCCCCAAACCGTCCGATGGCCACCCAAGCGGCGATGCCGCAGAGCAGTCCGGCAATGGTGTAGACCTGGATCAGCACCCGTTCGGTGTTGACCCCGGCAAGTTCGGCGGCCTCTTTATCGTCACCGACGGCATAGACATGCCGCCCCCAAGCCGTGCTCGAAAGAATATAGGCGAATATCGCCACCAGTATCAGGAACGCGATCACACCGTAGGTGACGCGAGCACCGCCGCGTCCGGCCTCGTCTGCGCCAATGCGAATGATCTCGCCCCAGAAATGCAGGGCGCTGGCTTGTTCGGCGATGTCCTGGCTGCGAATCGTTTCGTTGCGCGAATAGATAAAGTTTGCCGCCAGAATAATCTGCCATGTGCCGAGTGTGACAATGAAGGGCGGAAGACGGAGCCTCGCCACCATCCAGCCATTGCAGAATCCCATGAAGGCACCTGCTGCGATACCGATGACGATCGTGATCTCTGCCGGAATCCCGTAACGGAAACTGAACTGCCCCATGATGACGGATGTAAAAACCACAATTGCACCAACCGAGAGGTCGATTCCGGCAGTCAAGATAACAATCGCCTGCGCAATCCCGATGATGCCGACGATTCCGACTTGCTGAAGGATCACGGAAAGTGTGTTGACGCGGTAAAAGTTCGGGTTGAGCAGACCAAAGACGATTACCGCCGCGATCATCACGACCAGGGGAACGAGGAAGGGGTACTTGTGCAGGTTGTCATGTATGAAGCCGACAAGACCCTTGTGTTCGTCCTCGAACTCCGCCACCTGTTCGCCCGCACCAGTTTTAACTACCTCTTCAAAATCGTCTGCGTCCGTCGGCATTGTCCCCTCCCCGGGCTTGGCTTGCGGTCCCATTGAAAAAGGGCGGGCGCCTTGGCCCGCCCCTTTCGGTCTCATGATGCTTGTAACAAGAGCCCGGGATCAACCCCAGCAGAGCTCAAGACCTTCGGCCACGCTGATCGAGGGGACGCCGTCGACCGGCTTGTCGGTGATAAGTGCGACACCGGTGTCGAAAAAGTTCTTGCCTTCGGTAGGCTGGGGCTTTTCTCCGGTTTCCGCGAAGTTCTTGATCGCCTCGACACCCAGCTTGGCCATCAAGAGCGGATATTGCTGCGAGGTTGCATCGATGATGCCCGCTTCCACGTCCTTAACGCCGGGGCAGCCACCGTCGACGCCGGTGATGATCACGTCATCGGGATTGGTGCCCATCGCTTTCATGGCTTCCCACGCGCCCGAGGCGGCGGGTTCGTTAATCGCATAAACGACATTGATGTCGGGGTCGATCGCGAGGAGGTTTTCCATCCCCTTGCGGCCACCCTCGGGGTTACCTTCGGTGACTTCGTTACCCACGATCCGCGGATCGGTCTCGTCACCCCAGCGATCGGGATCGCCAAGCTCGATACCGAAGCCGGCCATAAAGCCTTGGTTGCGCAAAACGCCGACCGTCGGCTGGGCTGGGTTGATGTTCAGCCCGGCGATTTTGGCACTGGACGCGGCGTCTTCGCCCATCGTTGCAAGCGCCCAGGCACCTGCAAGCCGACCAGCCTCAAAATTGTCAGTGGCAAAGGTCATGTCGGCCACGTCGATCGGTGCGAACGGCGTGTCGAGAGCGATAACCAGAAGCCCCGCTTCCCGTGCGGCTGTGACGGCGGCGACAAGCGAGTCCGGGATTGATGGCGTGATGAGGATACCACCTGCACCATTGGCAACACAGGTTTCGATGGCTGCGATCTGGCTTTCAAAGTCGGTATCAAACTTGCCTGAGAAAGTCGAAAGCGTGACGCCCTGTTCCTCGGCAGCCTGCTGTGCGCCTTCCTTCATCTTGACGAAGAACGGATTGGTTTCCGTCTTGGTGATCAGGCAAGCGCCGATGCCTTGGGCGCTGGCCGTGCCGGCGAACGCTGTGAGCGCGACGGCGATTGCGGTTCCAGTGAAGATTTTTGTCATGCTGTCCTCCCAAACATATGATGTGCAGCCCTTTTTCGGGCGGCGCTGATGCAGGCTTTTCGCCTCAATCGAGATTACCCTGATGCGATTCGTTCCTTCGGTCAATAAATAACTAAAGTTTATTTATTATTGACATTCGCTCGAGAAAATCCCTGTATCCTTGGCTAGGATGCAAGGTTTTGGCGTGGAGAAGACCCCGAAAATTCAACGAGCAAGCGTAGAAACGCGGGCAGGAACCAAAGGCTCTAATCAGAGTGGCCTAAAGGAGCGCAACGAGCGTGTGGTTCTTTCCATGCTGCGCACGCGCGGCGCGATGGCCAAAGCTGAAATCGCCCGAGCAACGGGGCTTTCCGCGCAATCCGCATCGGTAATCATGCGCAGGCTGGAAAGCGAAGGGCTTATCGAACGCTGCGCACCGGTGAGAGGAAAGGTCGGCCAACCGTCTGTCCCGATGAAATTGGCACCAGACGGTGCATTGTTCTTCGGATTGAAGGTCGGCCGACGAAGTTCCGATATGGTGCTCGTCGATTTTCTAGGCAACGTGATCGAGGAGGTTCATCAGACCTATCGATATCCGGAACCCGACGGCATACTGCGTTTCGCGAAGACGGTCGCAGAGGAATTCAGATCGGGCCTCAGTCCCCGGCGAAGGGACAACATAGCCGGGCTTGGGATATCGATCCCGGGATACCTGTGGCAGTGGGCGCAAATCATTGGCGAGCCGCCCGAAAAGATGGCGGCATGGCGCGATCGCGATTTTCTGGCCGAAATCAAAGATCAATTCGATCTGTCGGTTTTTCTTCAGAATGATGCATCATGCGCGTGCGGTGCCGAGTTGGTCTTTGGCGAGCATGCCCGACCCTCCGAGATGCTATACTTTTATCTCGGATATTTCGTTGGCGGCGGGATCGTACTGAATGGCGCGCTTTTTACCGGTCCGACGGGAAATGCCGGTGCGCTCGCCCCGATTAGTGTCCCCACGCCGAACCACGGCGTGAAACAACTGATTGATGTGGCTTCACTTTCCGTTCTTGAGAAATCCATTCAAAGCTCCGGTGCCAGCGCGGATGCCATCTGGAATCGCTCTATGGATTGGGGCGTTGCACCGAAAATCCTGGATGAATGGATCGAGAGCGCGGCAGACGGTCTTTCGCACGCAATCCTCTCTGCCTTCTCGGTCATAGATTTCGAACTGGTTGTCATTGACGGATGGCTGCCAAGTTCAGTCAGAAAATCACTTGTCGAAGCGTGCCAGCGAAAAATTTCCAAGCTCGATCTTTCGGGTCTGGTTCAGCCGGATATTCGCGAAGGAACCATTGGTCCTCACGCCCGGGCACTTGGTGCTGCCAGTCTACCGCTGTCGCACCGGTTCATGATCTCGCTTCCCGATGCATAAGGCCGGGCCGATTTTGCTTGCGCCGTTTCGCACTCTGCTTCCAGGTTTCCGTTTTGCGGGAATTTGACTACATCGTTGTCGGTGCCGGAACTTCGGGCTGTGTGATCGCCAGCCGGTTGAGCGAGCGCGAAGATGTGACCGTGTTGCTCGTCGAAGCCGGGCCCACTGACAGGAACCCCAACATTCACAGACCAGCCGGGCTTTTCAAACTGTTCGACGGCAGCCTGACGTGGAACTATGCCACGGTACCGCAAAGACAAATGAACAATCGGGAACTGCCTTTCGTTCAGGGACGTGTCCTTGGCGGCGGCGGTTCGATCAACGCCCAGGTTTTCACCAGAGGCTGCCCGCAAGATTACGACCGTTGGGCCAATGAAGATGGCTGCGAAGGATGGAGCTTTGCCGACGTCCTACCCTATTTCCGAAAGTCGGAACGGAACGACACGCTCGCTGGTGACTATCACGGGACAGAAGGGCTGCAGGGAATTTCGACAATGTCCCCCGACCCGTTGACCCTTGTCTTCATCCGCGCCTGCCAGGAGGCCGGCATCCCCTACACTCCCGATTTCAACGGCGCGAGTCAGAAAGGCGTTAGCGCCTATCAGACCTTTACCTGGGCCGGACGCCGCTGTTCCGCGGCGACAGGGTACATGGGTCAGGCGAAAGACCGTCCCAATCTCGAGATCCGAACCG
>CAJICO010000067.1_pt1 | contig 11026 bp, 10 predicted proteins | sample 9199701 | NCBI WGS metagenome assembly CAJICO01 (sample SAMEA7708339, study PRJEB35096) | sediment metagenome | biome: marine neritic benthic zone biome [ENVO:01000025]; feature: sediment [ENVO:00002007]; material: shallow marine sediment [ENVO:03000034] sea grass bed [ENVO_01000059] ... | reverse complement strand
GTCCGGATAAACCTCGTCGAGATACTCGTTGATCAGCGAGCTTTCGAAAATTGACCGAGCGCCATCGACCAGAACCGGCACGCGACCGTAGGGCGACAGTCGCTCAGGAAAATCAGCTTTCCTATCCAGGTCGAGCAGTTCGAGTTTGTAGGGAATGCCTTTCTCGGCAAGCACCAGCCGGCAGGAATGGCAAAACGGACAGAAATCCGAGGCGCGAAGGATCAGCCGCCCGGAAGATTGCGACGTCTTGTTCGCTCTGCCGGTCATGCGGCCAGAAGGCCAGGCGCCCGATCCGTTACCGTCCCCGCGTATTTTCCCCGAAGCGGCCAGGGGCGAACCTGCCAATGAGGTTCGAAAACGAAACTCGACACGGTGTGTCCGACGAGCGCGCCCTTCCCGGCACCCATGGCGTGGCGAAGGGCGAGAAGAATTTTCGGACGCTGGGAAAACGGGCAGACCGTGATGTGAGGGACGGTGTTTCTGGTCACCAGTTTTCCCCGAATGGCCTGAGGTCGAGCTCGAACGTCCAGGCCGAACGATCCTGTCCGGTGACCATCAAGGCCGCCTCGGCGATCCGGTCGGGTTGCAGAAAGTATTCATCGGGCTTGTCAGGTGCGAAACCTTCCCGGGTCCTTTGGGTGTCGATGACCCCGTCGATCACCAGATAGGCGACGTGCACGCCCTTGGGACCAAGCTGTTTGGCAAGCGATTGGGCCAGAATGCGCTGCGCCGCCTTGGAAGAGGAAAAGGCCGTGGTCCAGATATTTCCACGGAGCGATGCCGTGGCGCCCGACACAATGATCGTTCCCGAGCCGCGTGCGGTCATGTCGGGTGCCAGTTTTTTCACGGCTGTGAAAAGGCCTAGAACGCTCACCCGCCAGCTAAGCTCGAACTGGTCTTCGCTGATGTCCTCCAGCGGGCCGAACTGGGCAACATCAGCATTGTAGATGAGCACGTCGATTTTCCCGAGCTCACCTTCGACGCTGGTCAGGGCGGCCTTCACACCGTCGGGATCGCCGGCGTCGCAGGCATAGGGGCGAATTATCGCTCCCTCCACGTCGAGCCCGCCGCCCGACCGGCTCAGGGCCGCCACCTCATATCCCGCATTGCCGAATGTCGTCGCATAAGACGCACCAAGACCGGGACCGAACCCGATAAGCGCGCAAACTTTTGACCCCATGATCTGTCTCCCTGAATGTGTCGTTTGCCGCATCCTAACACGGGCCGATGCCGGTTTCGAAGGCTTCGTCGGCTGCCACCATAAGAAACAATCGTAACGAATAGTGCGTTTTGTTTTCCGTTCCGGGACAGTGATCCACAAAGAGCCGCGCTGCGCGGCGGCAGGCAGGGCGCGCTAAATTAATTGATCGTTGTCAAATGGTTACCGCGATCTCGAACGGCACCGCCGGACTTGGCACAGTTTGTTCAGCTCGTGGCGGCTTGACGCCGCCGGTGGCAATTCACGAGTGTAAACTCTGAAGGGTTTGTGACATGACCAGCCAGTTGCCGGTAAACGATCTGCGGTTCGTCGCGTCCGAGACGCGAAATCCGCGCACCACTGACATTGATCTGCTTCCGACCGAGGAACTCGTCGCCTGCATCAACAGAGAAGATCGGCTCGTTGCCCGGGCGGTTGAATGTGAGCTTCCCAAGATCGCCGCGGCGGTGGATGTGATCGTTGGCGCCATCCAGGCGGGTGGCAGGCTGATCTACATCGGGGCCGGGACAAGCGGGCGGCTTGGGGTTCTTGATGCCTCGGAGTGTCCGCCAACATTTTCAGTTCCGCCGGATATGGTCGTTGGCCTGATTGCCGGGGGTGACGGCGCGCTTCGCCTGTCGAGCGAAGGCGCCGAGGACGATCGTGAGCGGGGTGCAGACGATCTGCGCGGCATAAATGTCTCGTTAAGGGACGTGGTTGTCGGCATAGCCGCCAGCGGACGCACACCCTATACGATTGGCGCGATTGACTATGCCCGTGCCCTGGGCGCGCCGACAATCGCCCTGACCTCCGTTCCCGGTTCACCGCTGGCGCGCCGCGCCGAAATCTCGATTGCACCGGACGTCGGGCCGGAAATCCTCGCCGGATCGACACGGATGAAATCCGGCACCGCCCAGAAGATGGTTCTGAACATGCTCAGCACGGCGACGATGATCCGGATGGGCAAAACCTATCAGAATATGATGGTCGATGTCTCGGTCTCGAACCAGAAGCTCGAGGCCCGGGCTTTGGGCATCATCTGTGAGGCGACAGGTGCCGATCGTGACGAGGCGCAGGCTGTCCTCGCGGAGAGTGGGAACGATGTCAAACTGGCGATTATCATGCAGTTGACCGGTCTCGCACGGAGCGAGGCCAGCGACCGCCTTGACCGCTCGGAAGGTTTCCTGCGGCGTGCCATCGATGACACGGGGGACATGTCGGCCTGACCGCAAGCGTCTGCAGCCGCCATGGTGGCGCCAGGTCATTCTGGCGGCATGGGGGCTCTGCCCCCCTCGCTTCGCTCGTCCCCCGGCGTATTTTTGGGAAATATGAAGGAAAATTTGTCTTAAATTTTCGGTGTTTCGCGTCTTGGTTTCGAAAATGACGGGCCCGTCACCCGAGCCACTTCGCTTGTTCCTTGCCCTGTCTCCCGACAGGGCCAACCTGGTTTCGGATGACCTCTGCACCTTATGTTTGAGGTGGTCTGAGAGGCCGAAGTGTTTCTGGTTGCCCGCAGGATTGAGGGTCCTTTGGGCTTTGTTGCAACGCGGGGAAAGATGCCGGTGATTGGTTAACGACTTGAGAACTCACCGAACGTTGCTTCTTCCTGTTTCAAGTACCAGGCCCCGGATTTAATCCGGGGTCCGGGAGCGCGAAAGGGCAAAGCCCCCTCGCCGCCGCGACGCGCGACAGCGCGGCGCAAGTCAATTTTGTCTAAGTGTACCGCGTTCGACCACTTCGCAGTCAAAAAGCCGGGCTGCGGGCGGCGTACCGGGGCTTTCCAGCATTGCCTCCACCAATTCAATGGATACGTCTACGATCCTGTCGAAAGGGTTGCGGATCGTGGTCAGGTTTATGTTTTCCCAGCCGGCCATTTCCATGTCGTTCAGGCCGAGGATCCCGAAGTCTTCCGGTACAGACAACCCGGCGGACTGGGCCGCCGACAGGGCGCCGATCGACAAAACGTCATCGCCGCAGAAATAGGCCTCGGCGGGCGGGTTTGCCAGCAATCGGGTCATTTCCGCGCGCCCGGCGCAGAATGAGTAGGCTGTGGCGAAAGAGTGGCTCGCCGTTACGGAGTCGTGCTTCGATGCGACGTCGAGGAAACCTTCCAGCCGGTCCTGGGTGGAGGTCGCGGTTTCGGGGCCCGCCAGCATGTGAATGCGCCGATATCCCTTATCTATCAGAGTATTGGCTGCCAGCCGCCCGGCGGCGATATTGTCGATCCCGACGATGTGGATGTTGGGGTTCCGGGTGTGGCGGCCAAAGGAATGCACCACGCGCATGCCTGCTTGGTGGAACCGCTGTGCGAAGCTCACAGGTAGCGTCGAGGACGCGACGATCACCGCGTCGACCGAATATTGCCTGAGCATCCGGACCGAGTTTTCCGGATTGGTTTCCTGGCTGAGATTTACCAGAAGCGGGCGCAGCCCCTTTTCCTGCAGGCGACGGGTGAAGAGGTCGAAGACCTGGAGGAAAATCGGGTTGTGGAAGTTGTCGCTGACCAGCCCTATCAGCTTCGTGCGTCCGGTGGTGAGCGACGAGGCCAGCACATTGGGGCTGTAGCCCAGCTCGGTCGCCGCCTTCTGGACCTTTTTCCGCGTCTTGGCGGAAACCGATGCCCCCTTGGTATATGTGCGCGAGACCGCCGAACGGGACACGCCCGCGCGCTCTGCGACATCCTTCAAGGTAACCGGCATCTCTTCCTCCCCCCTAGGCAGGATACCCTCTGGAGGAAATACTGCAACCGGTTGCAGCGGGTCAGTAGAACAGGTTCAGAACCGAGAGCGAAACGACCAGGAAGAGGATGGTCATGACCCCGCCGGCACGCATGAAATCGACAACGCGGTAGCCTCCGGGCCCCATCAGCAGGGCATTCACCTGGTGGGTGGGTATGAGGAAGGAATTGGAAGTCGAGATGGCAACGGTCAGGGCGAAGAGGGCCGGGTTGGCATCGACACCAAGGGCAATGTTCACCGCCAGCGGAACAAGCAGGACCGTGGCGCCAACGTTGGACATGACCAGTGTGAAGAAAGTCGCCAGCACGGCGATTGCCGCCTGCAGGACCCAGAGGGGCATGCCATCCATCACGAAGAGCACCTGATCGGCGATCCAGGCCGCAGTTCCGGTCACCTGCACGGCCTGGCCCAGGGGGATGAGGCTCGCCAGAAGGAAAACGGTTTGCCAGCTCACCGCCTCGTAGGCCTCGTCGATTGACAGGACATTCGAAAGAATCATGCCCACCGCCCCGACCAGCAGGCAAAGCGACAGGCGCAGGTCGGAAAACAACACCAGGCCGATGGCGATGGCAAAGAACAGAAGCGCCCAGGTGATTTTCTTTGGCCGCAGGTTTTCGTGCGGAAATTCGGTGGTGATGACGACGAAGTCGCGGTCGGCCTCCAGGCGCACCAATGCGTCCCATTGGGTGTGGCAGACGACCGTGTCGCCCGCCTGGAAGGGAAGCTTGCCGAAGTCCTCGTTGTGGCGGCTGATGGATTCGCCGCCGCGGAACAAGACCAGGGGCGACAGGCCATAGGATTTGCGCAGCCAGAGGTCGCGCATGGATTTGCCGATCACACCTGAACCGGGCGGAATGACGAACTCGGCGATCCCGGCTTTGCCCGGGTTAAGGGCGTCGGCGAAGGTTTCAAGCTCGGTCGCCTCGGGCAGTTCGAAGGCTTCCTTGAAATCGGAGATGGCGACGCTGTCGGCAATGATGGCCAGGCGGCAGGGCGCTTCGATAACGACGTCGCGGGGGGGAGCGGTATAGATCCGGCCCTGAAATGAGGTTGCGATGACCTGGAGGTTGAAGGCGTCCATCAGGTCGCCGAGCGTATGCCCGGCCAGCAAGCTGGCGTGGGGCACGTCGATTTCGTGGATGATCCCGTCGAGCCCGTAGGTGGAGTTGAAATATTCGAGCGTGGACTGGGTAGTTCCGGTCTCATCCCGGTCGGACTTGGGCAAGACGAACCTTCCGAAAACCAAGAAATACAGAAGCCCGGTGGCCACAAGGCAGACCCCGATCGGGGTGACCGAGAAGAGCGAGAACGTATCCATCCGCACATCTTCGTCGATGGTTTCGTTGATCGACAGCAAGAGGTCGTTCAGCAGGATCAGGGGCGAGGAGCCGACCATGGTCATGGTGCCGCCCAGGATGGCGCAAAAGCCCATGGGCATCAGGAGCCGCGACATGGGCAGGCCGGTACGGGTGGATACCCGGCTGACGACGGGCAGAAACAGGGCGGCGGCGCCTACGTTTTGCATAAAGCTGGAAATCACGCCGACGGTCGAGGAGATCAGGACGATGATCCGCGGCTCGGTAGAGCCGCCCACCTTTGTGATCCAGGTGGCGACGGTCGACATCGCCCCGGTTCGATCGAGCCCGGCACCGATGATCATCACGGCGATAATGGACACTACGGCGTTGGAGGCAAATCCGTCGAAGAGGCTTCGGACGTCGACCAGGTTCTCAAGGCCGGGGACCATGGTCAGAAGTCCCAGCAGGACCATGATGGCGAAGGCGGCGACATCGACGCGGACAATTTCGGAAACGAACAGCCCGATGGTGATCGCCAGAACGCCCAGCACGACCACCATTTCATAAGTCAGGCCCAAAGCCTCCATCAAAATCCCTTCCCTACCGTGCTGCGGATAAGACCCAACCGGTTCGATTGGCACGGTAATAGGAAGTTTGTCGTGCGAAAGCTACTGGCGTTGCTGGGAAATATTGCCGCGCTGTTTGCCGGGATCCCTTGGCAACGGCCAGCGTCTGGCACAGAATGGTCGGCAGTCCAATAACCGGCCTGACATCGGGCGGGGCAAATGATCGGCCTGCGCCCGCGCGGGCTCAACGGGAGGGAACAAGATGAAAAGATTTCTTTTGGCGGCGGTGCTTGCCGGGATTGCCGGTGCGGCGCAGGCGGAGGTCAAGGTGGGTATGATCACCACGCTTTCCGGCGGAGGTGCCGGGCTTGGGATCGACGTCCGTGACGGGTTCATGCTGGCGGTGAAGCAATCGGGCCGCGACGATATCGAAGTGGTGATCGAGGACGATCAAAGGAAGCCCGACATCGCCGTGCAATTGACTGACAAGATGATTCAATCCGAAAAGGTCGACGTGCTGACCGGGATCATCTGGTCGAACCTGGCCATGGCGGTTGTTCCCGCCGCCACTGCGCAGGGCAAGTTTTACCTGTCGCCCAATGCGGGCCCGTCGGCCCTGGCCGGCAAGGGTTGCCATCAGAATTACTTCAACGTCGCCTGGCAGAACGACAACCTGCACGAGGCGGCGGGTGCCTATGCCAACACCGCCGGTTACGGCAACAGTTTCATTCTGGCCCCCAACTATCCCGCCGGGAAGGATGCGTTGACCGGATACAAGCGGTTCTTTGAAGGCGGGCTTGCCGGTGAGATCTACACCGAACTTGGCCAGACCGACTATGCGGCCGAGATTGCTCAGATCCGGGCCAGTGGTGCGGACAGCGTGTTCTTCTTCCTGCCTGGCGGCATGGGGATTTCCTTCCTTAAGCAATATGCCGACAGCGGCGTGGAACTGCCGGTGGTTGGTCCGGCTTTCAGCTTCGACCAGGGCATCCTGCAGGCTGTCGGCGGGGCAGCACTTGGCGTCGTCAACACATCGCAGTGGAACAAGGACATCGACAATGCGACCAACACGGGGTTCGTCGAAAGCTTCCAGGCGGAATACGGGCGTCTGCCATCGCTCTATGCAAGCCAGGGGTTTGACACCGCGAACCTGCTGATCTCGGCGGTGGCCGCCGCCGATCCTTCCGACGCCGATGCCTTCCGCGCTGCGCTTAAGGCCGCGGATTTTGACAGCACGCGCGGGGAATTCGCCTTCGGTCCGAACCACCATCCGGTGCAGACGATCTATGCCCGCGAGGTCATCCAGGAAGGTGAGGTATTCACCAACAAGATCATTGGCGTCGCGTTGGAAAACCACTCGGACGCTTACGCTGCCGAGTGCAAGATGTAAGCTGAACCCAAGGTGCCCCGGGCTTGACCCGGGGCCTCTTTCTTCCACCCGACCTTGAGGTCCCGGGTCAGGCCCGGGACGGGAATGCGCTAGGTGTCCACGATCCTCGTCATCGAGCAGGTCCTGAATGGTCTGCAATTCGGCGTCATGCTGTTTCTGATGGCGGCAGGGCTGACGCTGATCTTTGGGGTGATGGGCCTGATCAATCTGGCTCATGGTTCGCTTTACATGATCGGTGCTTTCGCGGCGGCCGCGGTTGCGGGTGTCACGGGCTCGTTCGTTCTGGCGTTGATCGCGGCGCTGGCGGCTTCGGCGGCGTGCGGTGCGCTGGTGGAAATGGCGGTGATCCGCAGGCTCTACGACAAGGACCATCTGGATCAGGTGCTGGCGACATTCGCGCTGATCCTGATATTCTCTGAAGGTACACGCTGGCTCTTCGGGTCCTTTCCCCTGTTCCTCGACATTCCCGAAGCACTGTCCGGCCCGGTTACGCTGCCGGGAGGCATCCAGTATCCGCTTTACCGGCTTTCCTTGATCATTGTGGGGCTGCTTGTGGGTTTCGGCCTTTGGGCGTTCATCGAGCGCACCCGGGTCGGCACCCAGATCCGCGCGGGTGAAAACGATCGCGAGATGATCGCGGCGCTGGGTGTGAACATAACCATCCTATACACGCTGGTCTTCGCTGTCGGCGCGGCTTTGGCGGGGCTTGCCGGCGCATTGGTGGGGGCGATCCAATCGGTGCAGGTTGGCATGGGGGAACCGGTGCTGATCCTGGCCTTTGTGGTGATCGTGATCGGCGGTATCGGCTCGATCAAGGGCGCCTTTGTAGGTGCGCTTCTGGTCGGGCTGACGGACACCCTGGGCGGAATATTCCTGCCGGAGCTTTTCAAGCTTTTCTTGGAGCCGTCGGCGGCCACATCGGTCGGGTCGTCGCTGGCGTCGATGGCGATCTATATCCTGATGAGTCTGGTGCTGATCTGGCGCCCGACGGGCCTGTTCGGAGCGCGGGCATGATCGGCGAGCGCATGTTCAACGCGCTTGTTCTGGTCGGGCTGGTGCTGATCCCGGCCTGGGCTTATCTGGCGGACGAGCCGTTCACGATCACGCTTTCGACACGCGCGGTCATCCTCGGCCTGGCCGCGGTGGGGCTCAACATTGCTTTGGGGATCGGCGGTCTGGTCAGCCTCGGGCACGCGGTGTTCTTCGGGATTGGCGGCTATGCCATGGGCATCCTCGCCCATCACGCGCAGAGTTTCACGCCGCTTGCGGAATGGCCTTTTCTGATCGAAGGCACGAAATCGATGCTTGTCATCTGGCTGGTCGCGATTTTGGCCGCCACGCTGGCGGCGGTGCTTATCGGTGTGCTGTCGCTGCGAACTTCGGGTGTCTACTTCATCATGATCACCCTCGCTTTCGGCCAGATGTTCTTTTTCTTTTCGATCTCATGGCCCGCTTACGGCGGCGAGGACGGGCTTTCGATCTATGTCCGAAACGGGTTTCCCGGGCTGAACACGCTGGTTCCCATCCAGTTCTATGGCATCTGCCTGGTCATTCTCTGTGCCGTGCTGGTGTTCAACGCGCGCCTTATCAGATCGCCGTTTGGCCTGGCGCTCAATGCCGCGAGACAGGTGCCGGTGCGGGTCGAGACGGTGGGGCTGAACCCCGTGCGCCTCAAACTGGTTGCCTTTGTCATATCGGGTGCGGTGACGGGGCTTGCAGGGGCGCTCTTCGCCGATCTGAACCGCTTTGTCAGCCCGTCGATGTTCAGTTGGCAGACCTCGGGCGAGATCATGGTTCTGGTCATCCTCGGCGGCGTTGGCCGGTTGTTCGGGCCGGTCGCGGGCGCGGCGGCATTCGTGGCGCTTGAACATTGGCTGGGCGGGCTGACGGACTTCTGGCACGTCTTTCTGGGGGCCATCCTGCTGTTCGTCGTGCTCTTCGCGCGGGGCGGGCTGGTTGGGCTGCTGACGCGAGAGGCTTCCCATGGCTGAACCGGTCCTCGCCACCCAGGGCATTACCAAAAGCTTCGGGGCGCTAACTGCTTCGGACGATGTCTCAATCGATCTGTGTTCAGGTGAAATTCACGCGATCATCGGGCCGAACGGAGCGGGGAAATCGACGCTGATCCAGCAGATTTGCGGGCTGCTGGCACCAGACAGCGGGGCGGTCCGGCTGATGGGCAGGGATGTGACGGGGGCCACTGCGGCAGCGCGGGCGCAGGCGGGCTTGGGGCGGACGTTCCAGATTTCGCAGCTCGCCATGGAAGACACGGTTCTGCAGAACGTGCTTCTTGGCGCCATTGGTCAGGGCAGAACCCCCTGGCGGTTCTGGCGTCCGGCACTTGGTAACGCGCGCCTGCTCGAAAGGGCCGAAGCGGCGCTGGACCGTGTTGGTCTTGCCGATGTGGCGGGAACACGGTGCGGCAACCTCAGCCACGGGCAGCGGCGCCAGTTGGAAGTCGCGGTGGCACTGACGCTTTCGCCCAAGGCGTTCGTCATGGATGAACCCATGGCCGGGCTTGGCGCCGAGGGGTCGAAACTGTTGACCGCGTTTCTTGATGGTCTGCGCGAAGAAGCGCCGATCCTGTTGGTCGAGCACGATATGGACGCCGTGTTTGCGCTGGCCGACCGGATTAGCGTGCTGGTTTACGGCAAGGTGATCGCCACGGGTTCAGTGGACGAGATCCGCCGCGACCCGCTGGTGCGCGAAGCTTATCTGGGAGAAGGCGAATGACGCTTTTGCATCTCAGCGGGCTGACAGCGGGCTATGGGGCCAGTCAGGCGCTCTTCGGCGTCGATCTGACGGTGGATAAGGGCGAGGTGCTGGCGCTTCTTGGCCGCAACGGCATGGGGAAGACGACGACGGTCAAGGCGATCTGCCGCATGATCCCGTCCGAGGGGCGGTTGGAGTTTCTTGGCCGTGACCTTCTGAAGGTCCCGAGCCATCGTGCGGCGCAATTGGGGCTGGGGCTGGCGCCTGAGGGCCGGCGGTGTTTTAGCGGGCTGACGGTGCGGGAAAATCTGATCGCCGCCGCCAGCCCAGGCGACTGGGACCAGCATCGTGTCACCGATCTGTTCCCGCGGCTGGCAGAAAGGCTGGGGCAGCGGGCGGCGTCACTTTCGGGCGGTGAACAGCAGATGCTGGCCATCGGGCGGGCTTTGATGACCAACCCGAAACTCCTGATCCTCGACGAGGCGACCGAGGGGCTGGCACCGGTGATCCGTCAGGAAATATGGCGGGCGGTCGCCGAGTTGAAAGTAAGTACCGGCATGGCAATTCTGGTGATCGACAAATCCATCCGCGAGTTGCGCGCGGTCGCGGATCGAGCGGCGGTGCTGGAGCGGGGTAAAACCGTCTGGTCCGGGGCGATCGCGGATCTGACGCCTGAAATTTCCGAGCGATACGTAGGCGTCTGAAACCCTAGAAGTCGATCGCGATGCCTTTCTTCTCCCAATCGCCGTAGCGCGCCGGATCGGGGCCGTCCCGACCGCCGTGTTCGACCGGCGGAACCGATTTCTTGGCCTTGGCGCGCCGCTCTTCTGCCTCGGCCAGCGCGCGGTGGGCCTCGGGCGGCAGGTCTGGCTTGGCGGTTTTGGGCATTCGGGTTCCTTGTTACGGGGTTAGCCCTGTTATAGGGGGCAGGGGATTTCTGGCAAGGCAGGCAATGGCAGCGGATTCGGCACGCAAGGCGGCACTTGACGCGATGACCATGGTCACAGCGGGGCACCGTCCGTTGAGCGATGTCCTGCCACCGCTGGTGGCGCCTCTTGAGGCGGGCGCACGGGCGCGGGCCCAAAGCCTGGTCACAGGCGCACTTCGTTGGGCAAACCGTTCGG
>CAJICO010000274.1_pt1 | contig 11065 bp, 13 predicted proteins | sample 9199701 | NCBI WGS metagenome assembly CAJICO01 (sample SAMEA7708339, study PRJEB35096) | sediment metagenome | biome: marine neritic benthic zone biome [ENVO:01000025]; feature: sediment [ENVO:00002007]; material: shallow marine sediment [ENVO:03000034] sea grass bed [ENVO_01000059] ... | reverse complement strand
GCCTTCGGGCTGGGACAGTTCGAGTATTTTGCGGTGAATGACCCGACTGAGGGCGTGCACGTACTGCTGGGCACTTTCGAAACTGCGGCGGACCTTGAATATGCCCTGAATGCTGCAAATTCCGATACACCCGGCGATTTCATGGCCGTTGCCAACATGGGGAAGCGCGGAGGCTTCATTGGAAATTAGCTTCGATTACTCGGCCGACCGTCAGTTTTATGCAGTGCAATTCCGCGCCAGCGTCAATGATAGCGTGCCATTTATTCGCGAGCTACGCTTCTGGGGCGTGGACCGGCTCCCCTGCCCTCAGTTGAGTACCTTGGCGGCACTGATCGTGCTCAAAAGCCATGCCGTGAAATCCGTGACGCTTTTCGGTTCTGAACTGAGCCCGCCTGTATGCACGGCGCTGTCGCAGCAGTTTGGAGTCGAGATTCACTGTGCAAAGTACGACACTAACCGCCGCAATCTTGCGGGTGGAGAAAAGATTGTCGCGCCTGTCCGCTTTAAAGCGACAGTTGATCAACAGGCCATCATCGACCGCACAGAAGTGCTGACATGGATCAGTTTGGACGACCTGCATGGCCCTTTCGGCGGGCAAATCCGAACAAATGTCGATGTTTTCGATCTAACAGAGGGCGAGAAGAATCTGATCGTTGGCCTGTGCTGCGCCGGAAAAGACGTGGGTCACCTTGTCCTTAAGGAATCAGAGACGGGGTTCGGCCGGGTCCTTCATCGCATTGGATTGGAGCTTGTCGACGCCAGTGACGCAGTTTGAACCAAATGGCTCTGGCGCCCGACAATGTTTACCGGGAAATGCCTCTACGCAATCTGGAAATCACATTAGCGCGCAGTGCTTCTACGCCAGTCGTCCGCCTTGCTGGCACCGCATTTGCCGCTCCTGCGCTGGGCTGCGAAGTGCCTCCGACACCGGCCAGATAGATTTCAAGAGTACCCGGAGGCGGGTTGGCGCCCGAATCCGTGAAATCCCTCGGAATCGCGCCGATCTCGGCAGCCAGTTGGTTAGCCGCTGCCGCTGACGCCGTGTCGTAGTACCGAATCTGGTTGCTGGAAATCCGATAACCGACACGATCGACGCCCCGGACCGTCAGATTGAATCCTTCCGCCTTTGCCAGCGCGGTATCAACTTTGGCGTCGCCTACAGAGGCCGCTGCGAATATCCACACTGCCATTTCCTCTGCACCCACGATGCCACTGCCCTGCCCGGCCACGGCAAGATCGACAACAGGAAGCGAGCCCTGTGCCGGTGCCGCCGTCAGCTTTGAAGTGTCACCGTAGGCAATACGGTCAGCGCCATAGGTCACGGCAGCAATACCCGTGTCCGCGTTGAACCCGATAGCCTGAAGCTCGGCGGTCAACGACAACAGCAGTTCAGGGCGAAATGCAGCCGGGGAGGCAGCATCGAGAGGTGCCGGACCGGCAACCGTGGGCAACGCGCGCGCGTCTCCACGCAGACTGTCTGCGACAGGAGCGGAAACAGACGTGCTTTCGGCCAAGGCAATTTCGGCACCGGCTAACTCAGTTGCGAGTGGTTCGGGGCTTAGGAGTATCTGCTCTGTAGGAGACACCTCGGAAATCTGACGATCCGAGATTATCGGATCTGCAACTTCATCAGGGGAGCCGAATGTTGCCGACAACTCCGCCGGAGCCAAATTCGCCCTAAGGATCTCACTGCCAAAGTCCGGCGGTGCAACCTGGGGCAGCGAGGGTCCTGCCGCGACCACAGGATCAGCAGCTTCTTCCGCCAGGGCCGGTGTTGATGCCGAATCCACCGGAACCAGATTCGCCGGGCTGTTTTCGCTGCGGGGATCAGACGATTCACTCGGGAGCACTGCGGATTCCGAAGAGGCGACGGGGGCCTCGACTTCTTCTGCGGGGCCGAGCAGGGATGGCAAATCCGTGGTCAGCGGGTTCTCAAGCGCCATCTCTACATCCCGCTCGAAAAACTCGGAAACTCCGATTGGACGTACAGGGGGCGCTGACAAGTTGTCCGGCAAAATCGAGGATTCAACAGATGTTTCAGGCCCGATCGCGGCTTCAACGTTTGTTTCCGGTTGGGCGACAATGGCTTCAGGAACGGGGCTTTGCGCAACTGCAGGACCGTCGGATTGCTCGATCAAGGCCGAATCGCCTGTCGAAAACTGGGTCTGAACGGCCATGATCACTAACGCGACACCTATGCCAGCGCAGAATCCCAAGACGATTTGTACAGGCCGTTTCTGCAAAAGCCCCTTCGCAACGGGTGCGTCTGCCTCCGGCACGGGTGTAACGATAGGCTCTGTCGGCTGAATGGATACTAGCTTCGGTCTGGGCTTTGGGGACGTCGAGTTGCTACCCGACGGAGAGCGCTGCTCATTTGCCAGTTCCATTCCGCTACTCATAGGCTCGCCGAATGGCCGTCGGAGCCCCCCGGCAGCAACTTTGGAGCGCGCACGCAATACAGCTTGCCGCCGGGCTCTAGCCCGCTTCATGCGTTCTTCCAATGTCATTGGATCTCAAATGGAACGCGTTCCACTCGTAATACTCCCGCAACCCAAGCCCTGCTGTGCCAAATCTGCAACAGGCCCGCTTACAACAAATCTTCGCACGTCGAGGCGCGTAAGCGCAAATAATACTCGGTCAAATGCGCGGTTTGGCGCCGACGAAAGTGAACCGGCTGACAGCTTTCGAAGCTCCTGTTGCGAATGTGCCGCGCTTTTTTCGCTGCCATCTGGCGGGGCGAATGGCACTGCAATCCGTTCCAGAATTGCATACGATCACACAGGCCTCGCTGCTAGATTGTCCCGCCTTCATTCAATAGAATGCCAGAGACTTTCGCGTTCATTTGGTTTACGCGGGCGACTTAAAAAAGAGCTGAAAACATGAGAGCCCGCGGGCGACCCAGCTTTGAAAAATCTGACGGCCTCGCCGCCGAGGCATTCCGCAATGCCGGTAAGCGGATCGTATTGTCTCGGGACTTACCCGCGCCCCTTTGGCAGTGCATTACGACGAGGAACTTGCCAAGAAGACCATGTTCGGCAAGCTAATCGTTCAGGGCGGGGTTACCACAGGCATCCTGAACGCATGTGTCGCCGAAGATCTGCCCGGTCCCGGCACGGTATTCCTCAACACCAACCTCAACTTCCGCAAGGCCGTCGGCGTGGGCGAGACTATCACCAGCCGGATCGAAGTTGAAACCGTTCGCGACGACAAGCCGATCTGCCAGTTGAATGTTTCGGTGATCGACAGCGCCGGTGAAATCTGTGTCGAGGGCACCGCCATGACCTACACCATGCCCCTTGAGGGGCTGTGAGTGACGACCACGCATCCGGGCGCTGGCAAGCGCTGGCGATAACGGCAATTGCCGTTGTGCTATCGATGACCACGTGGTTTTCGGCAACGGCCGTAGCGCCGGAACTGGCGGTCGCCTGGGAACTGGGCAGCGATCAGGCAGCCTGGCTGACCAACGCGGTTCAGGTCGGATTTGTCCTGGGCGCCCTGGCCTCCAGCCTTTTGGCCATTCCGGACGTTCTGCCGCTCACAAAGCTGATGGCCGCGTCAACGGTCGTAGCCGGTCTCGCCAACGCCGTCCTTCTTGTCGAACCCGCTTTCTGGATCGTGGTCGCTGCACGCATTACCACCGGCATCGCGCTTGCTGGCATTTATCCGCCCGCGATGAAATTCCTCGCCACCTGGTTCCGAAAGGGCCGCGGTCTGGCACTTGGCACCATGGTTGGCGCGCTGACCTTAGGTTCGGCTCTGCCCCATCTGGTGCGCGCATTTGGCGCGGGCGTGGAATGGTCTATGGTGGTAATTGCCGGTTCGCTTGCCTGCCTGATCGCGGCGGGTATCTTCGCCACCATGCTTCGCGAGGGCCCCTTTGCCTTCGCCCGAACCCATGTCGACATTCGCCAGATCGGCCAGGTGGTCCGCAACCGGCCGGTGATGCTCGCCAATCTCGGCTACTTCGGCCACATGTGGGAGCTTTACGCGATGTGGGGGTGGATCCTTGCCTTCTCCACCGCTGCCGCCGCCACAGGAAACTGGGCACTGAACGCCTCGCTGCTGGCATTCGCTGTCGTCGCCATGGGCGCGCCGGGCTGCGTGATTGCGGGCTGGCTCGCCGACCGTATCGGGCGTTGCTACACCACGGCGATTGCGCTTGGCATCTCCGGCACCAGTGCGCTCCTGATCGGCATATTCTTCGGCGCGTCCCCGACCATTTTCATGGTGATCGCTCTGATCTGGGGGCTGAGCATTGTCGCCGACAGCGCGCAATTCTCGGCAGCCGTCACCGAACTTTCGGATCAGACCTTGGTTGGCTCGGCACTCGCCTTTCAGATGGGTGTCGGCTTTGCCATCACCATCTTCACCATCTGGCTGATCCCGCAAATTGCCGAGGCATTGGGCAGCTGGCGTTGGAGCTTTCTGGTTCTGGTGCCCGGCCCGATCGTCGGCACGGTTGCAATGCTGCGCCTTCGCGCCCGTCCAGAAGCCACCGCGATCGCTGGTGGATTGAGATAGTTTTCGGGGGAGACAAAGATGCAAAACATCGGACGCTTTTACATCAACGGTGCTTGGGTTGCACCGAAAGGCACCGACACTCACGAACTCTTAAACCCCGCCAACGAACAGAAGATCACCGACCTGCCGATGGCAAGCGTCGCGGATGCGGTTGCCGCGGCCAGAGCCGCCTTCGCCGACTGGTCGATGACCACGCCGCAGCATCGGCTGAACCTCTTGGAGAAGCTTCTGCAGCTCTACAATGAGGCGTATGACGAGATCGCCGAACTCATGACCCGCGAGATGGGGACGACGCTAAAGTTCTCGAAGGATTCCCAAGCCTGGGTCGGCACCGCACATCTGGAAGCAGCGGTTGAAGCATTGAAGAACCACCAATGGACCGAGATGCGGGGAACCACGCAGATCAGCCACGAACCGACTGGTGTTTGCGCGCTGATCACTCCCTGGAACTGGCCAATGAACCAGCTTGTGGAGAAAGCAGCCCCCTGCTTGGCGGCGGGATGCACCATGGTCGCGAAGCCGTCGGAATTCTCGCCGCTGTCATCGGTTCGATTTGCGGAACTGGTGGACGAGGCAGGGTTCCCGCCGGGCATTTACAATCACATCACCGGGCATGGCCATGTTGCGGGCGAGGCGCTCGCGGCCCATCCCGACATCGACATGGTTTCGATCACCGGATCGACCCGCGCGGGCATTGCCGTGGCCAAGACAGCCGCCGACACGGTGAAACGGGTAGCACAGGAGTTGGGTGTTAAATCGCCTAACATCATTCTGGCCGACGCCGACCTAAGGCAGAGGGTCACCGAAGGCGTCGATGCCTGCTTTACGCAGAAGATCCTGTTCAGCGGCGACAACTTTTATCACGCCTTCCCAAATCTGTCTCATGTTAACCAATGATCAGATGATAGCCGAGAACTAGCTGAAAATTCAAAGTTTTTGAGCGTCTATGTTCATCGATGAGAGTGTTAAATGGTGCCCGGGGGCGGAATCGAACCACCGACACGAGGATTTTCAGTCCACTGCTCTACCCCTGAGCTACCCGGGCACGGGTGGCGGGCCTGGGGCCTGCCGGGGTCGGTGTGTTCTAGTGATGGCTCTCGGCGCTGTCCAGTGCCTGAATTCAAAAAAACTAGTGGCGCGAGACGTGTTTGCCCAGGCCCGTGTCCGCATCGGGCGTTTCGTCGTCGGGGAGTGCGTAAGAGCCTGTCAGCCAACGGCCAAGGTCCACATCCGCGCAACGGCGCGAACAGAAAGGCCGGTATCTTTCGTCCGCCGGTTTCTGACAAATCGGGCAGGTCATGGGAACGTCTCGTGCAAAGCAGGACGGGCATTCTTGCGGCTTATTTCGAACAGTCCCATTTTGGTCCAGCCGATCAGGGTGGTTTCAATATCGTCGGCGCGGAATGCTGATTGCAGCGAGGATTCAACACCGCGTCGGTGTTTCTTCGGCATCGGTGCGAAATCGACGGCCACCTGGCCACCCAAGCCTTTCAGGCGAAGACGTCTCGGCAGGTCGCGCGCCGCAGAGATGTTCGCCTTCATACCCGCCGCCGGGCTGGTGTCACGCCCTGTATCCACATCGACGGCGACAAGCGCTCGTGTCGCCTCGACAGTCAGGCGCCCCCCGTCCGGCAAGGCGGTTGTCGGGGCTTTGGCCTGATCAAAACATTCATCGATGTCCCCTCCCGTGGCCCCGGCCGGCCATTCCCGATAGGCGTATGCAAACACGTCAGGACCCTCGATCAGTTTTTCGACCTCCGGGTTCTGGTCTTCCAGAACCACGAAAGCCGCCTCGAGCGCGGCCTCGATCGACCCTTCAACCTCGCCAAGATCTGCATCTGCCGCGGCACTTCTCAGGATGATCCCGCACCCGCGCAAATCGCCGGCGAACACATCCGCCGCCTCGCGGAGGGCCACGCGGCGCTCCTCATCTTTGATGCTGCGCGCAATGTTTATCCCGGGATTCCCGGGCGTGACGATCGCGTGGCGGTCCTTGAACAACAGCCGGTCCGTCACAGGAAACGCCTTGCCGCGCTCGGCGTGGCCTGAAACCTGCACGAGTAGATGCTGCCCCGTCGACAACCCTTTGGCGTTGCGAAGAAACGCCGTGCCGTCAGGCGTTTCCAGAAACATGCCGCCCATTCCCTTCACAGGGCGGATCGCCTTGGCGCGGTAGATGGCTCCGGGCCGCGGGGCGTCCGTGTCGAAGATGAAATCTTCAAGCCGACCATCGACGATCAGCCCCGCCGCATCGCGACCCTGGACAGAGCCATAGGCATGCAGAATGCCTTTCACCCAAGCGTCTCCCATTTGTAACCGGCAGACCTTAACAGCTTCGCCGTTTCGTGAACCGGGAGCCCCATGACCGCCGTGTAGGATCCCGAGATCCAGGGGATGAATGCGCCTGCCGGGCCCTGGATGGCATAGGCGCCCGCCTTCCCTTGCCAGTCGCCAGTGGCGATATAGCCCTCGATATCACTTTCGCTCAGCCGCTGCAGGCGCACCTGGCTGACCACATCGACGAGCCGCTCTCCCGCATCGCAGATGCAGGCCACAGCCGTGACGACCCTGTGGCGGCGTCCGGACAAAAGACGGAGGAAGCGCCTGGCATCCTCGGCGTCAGCCGGCTTTCCCAGAATACGCCGGCCCAGCGCAACGGTTGTGTCGGCCGCCAAAACAATCTCGGACGTGTTGCGAGGCACGGCCCGCGCCTTGCCTTCGGTCACGCGTCGACAATAATTCCGTGGAAGTTCACCCTTCAGAGGCGACTCGTCGATGTCGGCAGGCCGCACCTCGTCAGGTGTTATGCCGATCTGGCGCAGCAGTTCCAGCCGCCTCGGACTGGCCGAGCCGAGCACAAGCCGCACCGGCGACCCGCTCACTTGAATCGATAGTTGATGCGGCCCTTCGTCAGATCGTAGGGTGTCATTTCCACCTGGACGCGGTCGCCTGCCAGAACCCGGATGCGGTTCTTCCGCATCTTTCCTGCCGTGTGCGCGATGATCTCATGGCCATTTTCAAGCTCGACCCGGAATGTCGCGTTCGGCAGGAGTTCCTTCACGACACCAGGAAATTCGAGCAATTCCTCTTTGGCCATGATCTCTCCTTGTTTACCCGCCTGCTATTCAGGCGCCGCGACTATGTGGGGGAAAACTCTGCTGAATCAAGTCGAAAACGCCTCGGATCGTCTAAATTTGACGTCGGGCGCAACCTTTCTGTCATTACCATTGCAGAGTTCATGACGGCCGATCTTACGACGTTTCCTCTGTCGGCGGTCCAAATCGCGCCAGCATCCGCGCCTTGATCTGGTCCCTTGCCTGACGATAGCTGTCCAGCCGCTGCTCCCGGGAAACTCCGATCCCGGTCGGGTCGAGGATCGGCCAATACTCGACCTCCAGGTGGAAATACCGGGTCAATTCCAAGGCTTTGCGCTGCGAAGCAGGAGATAGTGCCACTACCAGGTCGAAGGCCGCCAGATCATCCCCCCACTCCTGCATTTCGTCAAAGCTGCGCGACCTGTGCCGCGCCAGTTCAACCCCAAGCTCTTTGCAGACCGCGATAGAAAACCCATCGATTTCCAGATCGTTGTAGACGCCCGCAGACTGGACATAGGTTTCCTGGCCGTAGAATTGCTTCATCATCCCCTCAGCCATCGGCGAGCGGACGGCATTATGATCGCAACAGAAAAGGATCGATTGGGGAAGATCCGCCACCGATCAGCCCCCGAAATGCAATACGCAAATGAGAGTGAACAGGCGCCGGGCCGTGTCGATATCGAGTTCGGCCTTACCTTCCAGTCTTTCCTGCAATATCCGGGCGCCTTCGTTGTGGATGCCCCGGCGCGCCATATCGATCGCCTCGATCTGACTGGCTGGCAAGCGCTTCACCGCGTCGAAATAGCTTGCGCAGATCTGATAGTAGTCCTTGACGACCTGACGGAACGGCCCGAGCGAAAGCCGGATCTCCGCCGCCGGTTCGTCCGCTTCGGTCCGGATGTCGAAAACCAGAAGCCTGTCTCGAATGGCAAGGAGCAAGCGAAACGGCCCCTCCGGTGCCTCGCCCCCGTCCCTACCCGGCACGACGAAGGAATTGTCCTCGAGCAGGTCGAAAATGGCTACACGCCTTTCCTGCTCGATTTCGGGCGTTGGCGGCGGCAGGGCGCTATCGTCGATTTCTATGTGTGCGATCCGTGACATAAGCGCGGGCATACGGAAAAATCGCCGTTGTAATCAATAGGTAAATCTCTGAGGCCCGGGCGGGCTACTCGTTTCCCTTGTCGAGCCGGGCCAGAACGCTCAGCCCATGGGCCTGAAGCCTCTCGCTTTGCGCCAGCGTGGCCGCGGCGGGCCCGATTTCTGCAAGCGCACCAGGGGTCATCTTGGCGATGGTCGTGCGCTTCATGAAATCCAGTACCGAAAGGCCGGACGAGAACCGGGCCGAACGCGCCGTCGGCAAGACGTGATTGGGCCCGCCGACATAATCGCCAATGGCTTCCGGCGTCCAGGCGCCCATGAAAATCGCGCCGGCGTTACGAATGTTCTGGGACAGAGCCTCGGGGTTGGCCACGCAAAGTTCCAGATGTTCGGGCGCAATATCGTCCGCCAGCGCGGCCGCTTCGCCCATATTCTGAACGATGATGATGGCGCCGTTCTGACGCCAGCTCGCTTCGGCAATCACCCGGCGTTCCAGAACTTCAAGGTGAGCATCGATAGATTCCACAACCATCTCGGCAAAGAGCTTGTCGTTGGTGATCAGGATCGCCTGAGCGCTTTCGTCATGCTCTGCCTGGCTCAGAAGGTCGAGCGCGATCCAGTTGGGATCATTGCTTTTATCGGCTATCACCAGGATCTCGGACGGCCCGGCGATCATATCGATCCCGACCTTGCCGAACACCTGGCGCTTGGCCGCCGCCACATAGGCATTTCCGGGACCGGTAATCTTATCCACCGGCTGGATCGTTTCCGTTCCATAGGCCAATGCGGCAATCGCCTGGGCGCCGCCGATACGATAGATCGTCTCGATGCCCGAAAGCTTCGCCGCCAACAGCACCAGAGGGTTGATGGCTCCGTCCGGCGTGGGCACTGCCATCACCAGCCGCTCGACACCGGCGACCTGCGCAGGGATCGCGTTCATCAGAACGGATGAGGGATAGCTGGCCAATCCGCCAGGGACATACAGGCCAGCGGAACCGACTGACGTCCAGCGCCAGCCGAGCGTTGCGCCGGCTTCGTCTTCCCAACTCCTGTCAATTGGGCGCTGCTGTTCGTGATAGTCACGAATACGCGCCGCCGCCAATTCGAGCGCCTCGCGCTCCTCGGCGCTCACGTTGGAAACGGAGGCTTCGATCTCTCCCGTCGATACCACCAATGTCTCGGGCGTGAGATCCAGCCGATCGAACCGGGATGTAAAGTCGATTACCGCCTTGTCACCGTCCCTGACGACCGCCGAGATAATCTCGGCCACCGCTTCGTTGACGTCCGCGGCATCCTCTCGCTTCATGCCCAGAAGCGCTTCAAACTTCTCTTCGAAATTCTTATCGGTCGTATTCAGAAATCGGGGCATGGCGTTAATCCTCTGTTTGCCATACCGGGGCGCCGCCCCAGTCACAAGTCCGGGGATTTACCCGTCGAGCTTGCGCACCATCAGCAGATCATCGGCGTATCCGTCAGGAGTGCGATAGCCCCGCGGTCTCAATCCGAACTCGGAAAACCCGTGCCGCCGATAAAACCGGACCGCACGGGCGTTGTCTGCATTGACCGAAAGCTCCACCTGGTTGCAGCCCATCGCGCGGGCGTGGGCGATGGCGGTTTCGATCAATGCGGCCGCCACACCACCGCCCCGATGCTGCGGATCGATCCAAAACATGCCGATAATGGTCCAATGCGCCTGCCGGGCACGGTGTTGCGGCACAAGACCAATCAAGCCAATGGCTTCCTGTCGCTCAAACGCCGCGAATATCGGCTCCTCCAGAAACGCCAACCAGCGGGACTCCGGAAACGCAGCCCAGTCATCGTGATCAGAAGCGAAAGCTTCCGGATCGATCTGCATCGAGCGCAGGCGCAGGGACTTGAACGTCTCCACATCCTCGGCCCCCAATCGACGAATGTTCATTCCGGATGCTTCGGTCTTTTGCCAGAGGGCGCGACGTAGGGCTGCGTTGCGTCCTGCAATGTGACGTTCACACTCTCCACATCAAAGGCCAGCGCCCCGTCACCGGCAAAGGTGAGTATCATCCGACCGGTCCCATCATCGCCCGCCTCAAAAGCAAGAGTCAGGATGGACAAAACCACGTCGTCCCCGGGCCCGACCCCCTGACTTTGCACCTTTGTGACGTCATCAACGGCAATCACCGATCGCACCCGCTCTGCCGGGTGGCGGCCGCCACCGTTATCTTCCCAACGGAAGCGATTGATCAAAAAGCCAAATCTCCGCCTACCCCGTTCCCACTTCATATCGGTGGACGCAAGCACAGCATCCTGGATCAGGGCGGCGATCACACCCAGATCCTCCGAATCCTCGGCTCTCAGCCTGAGCGACCGTTCGG
>CAJICO010000518.1_pt1 | contig 11077 bp, 9 predicted proteins | sample 9199701 | NCBI WGS metagenome assembly CAJICO01 (sample SAMEA7708339, study PRJEB35096) | sediment metagenome | biome: marine neritic benthic zone biome [ENVO:01000025]; feature: sediment [ENVO:00002007]; material: shallow marine sediment [ENVO:03000034] sea grass bed [ENVO_01000059] ... | reverse complement strand
TCTGGCGACAGTTACACCGTTGGCACCTGGATCAGTGCAGCAGGCGAACCGACACCGCTTCCCGAAGGGGCTTTGACCATGACACCCGTGGGACATACGCAAGTTGCCGGCCGCAGCGTGCCGACCGAATGGGCGGTGAGCCTGCCGGACAGTTCCTTCACGGCCACTCTCAAAGCCATCTATCCCGACAGTTGGATGGGCACCCGCATACCCTATTGGGAAGGACCGGTGACCATGCGGGGCAGCCACCTCGGCCGCGGCTATCTGGAGATGAGCGGTTATTAGGCCCCTCGCCAACCTCCGCCGCCACCGTTAGGGGAAGATCATGCACGTCATGCCAACACCGCTGACAAAAGAGATCGTCCTGATCGGGGGCGGCCATACCCATGCTTTATTACTGCGCGCCTGGGGCATGGACCCGCTGCCAGGGGCGCGACTGACGCTTATCAATCCCAACCCGACCGCTCCCTATACGGGCATGCTGCCGGGGTTCGTCGCCGGCCACTATCGGCTGGACGAATTGGAGATCGACCTGGTGAAGCTTGCGCGATTTGCCGGGGCCCGGCTGATCTTCGGCGAGGTCACCGGCATCGATCGTACAAGCCAAAGGCTGAAGGTCATCGGGCGCCCCGACATTGCTTACGATTTCGCCTCGCTCGATATCGGGGCGACCTCGCACATGCCGGGGATCCCAGGGTTTTTCGAACATGCGGCACCCGCCAAACCCTTAGGTGATTTCGCACAGGCCTGGCGGGCTTTTCTACCCACGGCCCAAGGCGCGGTAACCGTGATTGGCGGCGGTGTGGCGGGGTTCGAACTTGCCATGGCCATGCGCCATGCCCTGCCCGACAGTTGCGATGTCAGCATTTTCGAAGCCACCCACGCCCTGCCCGAACTTGGAGAAAGCCTTCGAAACCGGGTGATCGGGGCGGCCAGGGAACTTGGCGTCATTGTCAAGGAAGAAGCCCCGGTCGCGCGCATTGAAGCAGACGCGATTCTGCTGGCGGACGGCACGAAAATACCATCGGCCTTCACCGTCGGCACGGCGGGTGCGAAACCCTATGAGTGGCTGGCGCAAACGGGGCTGGAGCTTTGCGACGGCTTCGTCGCGGTGGATGAAACGCTGCGCGCGCGCAATGACCCGCACATCTTTGCCGCCGGAGACTGCGCCCACCTGACCGCCTCGCCGCGCCCGAAAGCGGGCGTCTTCGCGGTTCGCGCCGCGCCTGTCCTGACCGCCAATCTGCGCGCCGCCGCCAGTGGTCGCAAACTGTCGCCATTCCGGCCCCAGGGCGATTTTCTGAAACTGATCTCGTTCGGCCGGAAATCCGCAGTCGCCGCGAAATGGGGCCGCTCGGGAAAAGGCGGTTGGGCGTGGCAGTGGAAAGACAGGATCGACCGGCGGTTCATGGCGGGATTGTCGGCCTTCCCGCCGATGAAACCGCCAAGCCCTGCGATCATCGCCGAGGGCGCGGCGGACCTGGAAGACAAACCTCTCTGCGGTGGCTGCGGGTCGAAGGTGGCGCCGGAGGTTCTGGATGAAATCCTGACCAACGGCGGCCACACCAGAGACGACGCAGCCGTCCTGCCGCATGGCGCGGAATTCCAGGCTCTCTCAACAGATCATCTGCGGGCTTTCTGGAACGATCCCTGGTTATTCTCGCGCATTGCCGCCTGTCACGCTCTCGGCGACATTTGGGCCATGGGTGCCAAACCTCAGGCGGCCCTTGCGCAAGTTACGTTGCCGTCGCTGTCAGAATCTCTGCAAAAAGAATGGCTTAGAGAGATCATGGCCGCCGCCTCCGACCTGATGAAATCTGAGGGCGCACCAATCGCCGGCGGCCACAGTACCATGGGGGCCGAACTTCAGATTGGGTTCACGGTGACGGGCCTTGCCGACCGGCCGATCACGTCATCGGGCTGCAAACCGGGCGACCTCCTTTTGCTGACACGCCCCATCGGCTCGGGCACGATTCTGGCAGGCGAGATGCAGTGCTTTGCATCCGGCAACGAAGTGGAAACCCTTCTGGAGGTCTTGGCGACGCCTCAGGGCGACGCCGCGCGGTTGCTGCGCGATGCCGACGCCCTGACCGACGTGACCGGCTTCGGCCTGGCCGGACACCTCGCGCGGATGCTTGACGCTTCCGACGTTTCTGCAGACATCAACCTTTCGGAAATCCCGATGTTTGGCCACGCGGTCGAACTTGCCGGCGCCGGGGTGAAATCATCCATCTGGGATGCGAACCGTCGTTCTGTCGGCGGTGAATTCCGTGATGACCCCCGGTTTTCGCTGCTCTTCGATCCGCAGACCGCGGGCGGCCTCCTTGCTTCTCTGCCCGAGGATCTTGCACCTGAAATCCTGGAAAGAACCATCGACCTTGGCCACGATGCCGCCATCATCGGCCAGGTCTGCACACGGCTGGACAGGCCGCTGATCATCCATTGACGATGTCGACAATGCGATCCGCCAAAGACGTCAGTTCGGGAAGAGACAGACCCTCGGTCCGCAGTTCCACGTCGTCGCTCAATGCGTGTCTTTCTCGCGATTTGCGGTAGCGCGGGTCGTAATGTGTTTCGATCAGTTGCGACGCCAAAGCCTCGTACTCGCCCGCGACCGCCAGTGCCGACCATTCGGCCACACAGGCTTTGCCCTGAATTTTCGTTAGCTTTTCAAGGCCTTTCAACAGTTTCGGGGTCTCCGAAACCAAATCCCCATAGGTCTTGGTCAGATACTCTGCTCGCGCTTGGATCGGCGCAGACAGGAAGAGCCTGCGGCCGCCCCGCATGGCACAGAATACCTGTGCGGGAATGTTCAGACCGCCAATCCGATTGCTCTCGGCCTCAATGACGACGGGTCGTCCGGGATCGAGACCGGCAACCGCTGCCGCCAGGCCGGACTCAAAGGTTTTCTGGCTGGGCTGGGTGCCAAACCCGCCAAGAACAGATCCCCGATGATTGGCCAGCCGTTCAAGGTCGATCACCTGAAGCCCCCGCTCGGCGAGAATGCCCAGGATCTCCGTCTTGGCCGTACCGGTATTTCCGTCCAGCAGCACAACCGGTGACGGAAACGCTTCTTTGTAAAGTCTGCTGACGACAAGTCGACGGTAAGCCTTGTATCCGCCCTCAATCGTGTCGGCGCGCCAGCCGATCTGGCGCAGGATCACCGCGAAAGATCCGGATCTTTGTCCGCCCCGCCAGCAATAAAGAAGCGGCCGCCAGCCGCCGTCGAACTGCAAAAGCGGGCCCTCGATGTGGCGGGCGGCGTTTCTGGCCACCAATGCCGCGCCGGTCTTACGCGCCCGAAAGGCGCTTTGCTGCACATAGATGGTTCCCACGTGAGCGCGCTCATCGTCTGACAACACCGGCAGGTTGATCGCGCCGGGCAGATGATCCTCGGCAAATTCCGAAGGCGACCGAACATCGATCACCGCGTCGAAATCGTGGCCGTAGATATCCGCCAGTGAGGTCAATCCAATCGCCATGACCAGTCCTTATTCCCAATATCCGGCTTGGAAAAGCCGGGGCGGGGCGTAATCCGCTTGACGCGGGCGATCAGTCGGATTTGCTGTGGCGACCAAAACCGAGGGAGGCGAAATGTCGGTAAGACTGGCAATTCTGGGCGCGGGCCGCATCGGACAGGTGCACGCGAAGGCAATATCCGCCACCGAAGGGGCTGAACTGGCAGCCATTTTCGATCCGGTGGAAGCGGCGGCGGCGGCCATTCAGAGCAGATACGGCTGTGACATTCGAAGCATCGAAGATTGCGCCGCTGCGGATGATATCGATGGAGTCGTGATCTGCACCCCGACCGATTTGCACGCTGATCAGATCGAACTCTTCGCGCGGACAGGCAAGGCAATCTTCTGCGAAAAGCCCATCGATCTGTCGGTGCCCCGGGTGAAAGACTGCCTTGCGGTCGTCGAGGCTGCCGGTGCCATACTGATGATTGGGTTCAATCGTCGGTTTGACAAGGATTTCAAAGCGTTACGCTCTGAAATTGATGCCGGCACGGTTGGCAAGGTCGAAATGGTAACCATCACCTCGCGCGATCCCGGGCCGCCGCCGCTGGAATACATCCACAGGTCCGGCGGCATCTTTCGCGATATGACAATCCATGATTTTGACATCGCCCGCTGGATGCTTGGCGAGGAAGTTGAAACGGTCCTCGCCAGCGGGTCGGTTCTGGTGGACGAGGCCATCGGCGCGGCGGGGGATTTCGACAGCGCCAACGTCATTCTTCGCTGCGCCAGCGGACGGCAATGCGCGATCAGCAATTCTCGCCGGGCGACCTATGGCTATGACCAGCGGATCGAGGTTCTGGGTTCGAAGGGCAGGATCGAAGCGCTGAACGCCCATGACACAAGGGTCGAAATCGCGACCGATCAGGGCTACTGGCGCTCGCCTCTGGTGAATTTTTTCATGGAGCGCTATGCCGAAGCCTATGCCGCTGAAATCCGCGCGTTTGTCGAAGCTCTAAATACCGGGAGCGAACCGCCGACGACGGGGCACGATGGCCTGATGGCTCTTGCCCTGGCGGAAGCCGCATTCCGGTCGGCGACCGAAGGGCGCGTGGTGCGAGTCGACGAAGTGCTCTGACGGCGCATCGATGGATGAAAGGTCTGGAAATGCGGAAAGACCCCTTCAAATTGCGCACGCCGTTCTTCCTGCCGTTCCACCGGCGGGCCATCACGACAGGGGCATGCCTGTTTTGGGGGCTGCTCGAACTTTCCTGGGGGAACATGTTCTGGTTTTTGCTCTTTGGATCACTGGGCGCTTATCTCGCGTATGAGTTCTTCTTGCGCTTTGATCCCGAAGACTATGGCTCCGAAGACCAGAGTGATGAGTGAGTTGCTCTGGCCCGCCGACCCCTGTCAGGCAGCTTGAGAGCTGGCGGGCACAGCGGCCTGCGCCGGCTGCCCGATTTCAAAACGGTTCGTCGTCGCAGTAAGCGAACTGGCCTCTTTTGCCAACGCCTGCGCTGCGGCCGTGGTTTCCTCGGCCATCGCCGCATTGTGCTGGGTTGCATCATCCAGTTTGCTTAGCGCGGCATTGACCTCGTTGAGGCCATTCGACTGTTCGCTGGCGGCCTTGGCGATCTGACCGACATTGTCCGAGATCTCCATGACCGAAGACGCAATGCTTTCCAATGCGCTGCTTGCCTCGCCGACCAGCGACACGCCGCGTTTCACTTGATCCCCCGAGGCCGTGATCAGGGCGCTGATTTCATTTGAGGCTTCAAGACACCTTTGCGCCAGGGCACGGACTTCGGACGCCACAACGGCAAACCCGCGTCCGGCATCACCGGCACGTGCCGCCTCGACGCCCGCGTTCAGTGCCAGAAGGTTGGTCTGGAAGGCAATATCGTCGATCACGCCTATGATCTTCGACACTTCGAGGGATGAAGATTCGATCTCGCTCATGGCAGTCGCGGCCTCGCGTACGATGCCGCCGCTCGACTCGGCGTTGTCCCGCGCCTCGCTGGCAATTTTCGCCGCCGAGTCCGCCCCTTCCGCCGAAGAAGAAACCGAAGCGGTCAGTTCGTGAAGCGCAGCGGCGGTTTCTTCAAGGGTTGCCGCCTGGTTTTCGGTCCGCCGCGACAGTTCGGTGATCGACGAATTGATGCCCTCGGCCTCGCCGTCGATCAGCTCTGCATTCGTGACCACATCGGCCAGCGCGTCACGAAGGGCGATCACGGCATCGTTCAGGTCGCTGCGCAACTGCTCGTATTCCGGAGCGAAATGGGAGTCGATCGTGGAAGTCAGGTCGCCCTGAGCGACCTTGCGGAGACAAACGCTCAACGAATTGACCACCCGGCTCAGCTCCTGCGCTACCCGAGCACGTTCCTCCTCTGCAGCTTCGATTTCCGCCCGGGCTTCGGTCACATCCACGCCGATCACAAGAAAGCCAGAGGTTTCCATGTTCTGGTTGGGGATCGGGTTCAGACTGCCCTCCAGGATCCGGGGGCCCTCTTCACCGGAAATCTCGATCAGGCCGCTTGTCCCTTCGCCATCCAGAGCCGCCTGCCAAATGTCGGTCGACTCATCGTCGCTCAGACGAATGATACTGCGGCCACTGACGCCGCGAAGGTCTTCAATGCCCCGTCCAAGTATCGAGAAGAACTGATCGTTGCCGGCGACGATCTACTCACCAAGGTCCAGTTCCAGACGGGCCTGCTGCCGGTCGATGGCCTTGACAAGAACCTCAGAGCTCATCTGGAATGTCTGGTTTTTGAAGTCCAGAACATAGCCGATAACTTCCCCATTCCGGTCGCGAACCAGATCGACCAGCAGCCCGATGTAACTGTTCCCTACTGACAGTTTTTCCCGAATGGGAAGATTGCCGCTGGCGGACATCTTTGCGCGGACATGGGAGGGAAGGAATTCGAACTGGCTCAGGCAGGCGCCATGAAGCGAATCCGCGGTCACCTCGTCAGGCACGCCGAAATCCACGGCATTTTCGTTGATCAGGCGCACGAAGGCGAAATTGTAGCTGACGACATTCATATCCGGATCTGTCAGTAGCATCGGACTGCCCGTCGCCTCGAAGGCTGCACTTTTGAAGGCGCCGTCCCGGGCGATCGCTTCGCCATCGGCCAGCGATTGCCGGAACTCATCAAGCGCTCTGGCGATCCCGCCGATTTCGTCGCCGCGCCCGGTGGCCGGAATGTCCACCGTGAATTCCTTTGCCGCAACTTTATTCACCGCCGCATTCACGTTCTTTAGCGGGACCGCAAGGCTGCGGGACATGAAGACCGAAACGGCGACGGCCATTGCAAAAAAGGACACACCGGCAATGAACTGGGACATCAGAAGACTTTGAAGTTTGGCAAATAGCTCGGCTTTCCCGTTTTCAACGATCAAAATCCAATTGACGCCGTGATAGGAAATCGGCTGGGAATACCCGAACACCTCTAACGAGCGGTGGTTGGAATATTCAAGAACACCGAATTTCCCGGCGATGCCAGCGTCAACGGCAGGTGTGTCAACACGAGTCTGAAGGACGTCATTCACTTCGGTTTGGGTGGAATCCGTGCGCAGAACCCGGTCGCCACCAATCAGAAATGCGTCGCCTTCTGCACCCAGTCCGGCATTTCCCTGAACCGCCGCCGTCAGCGCATCAATGGGCATCTGGTAGGAAATCACGCCAAGACGGGTTCCGTTTTCATCAAAGACCGGTCGGGCGATGAATGCCGCCGGCGCCCCATAGCTGGGCGCGTAAGGCGCAAAATCCTCAAAAACAGCCGGCTCCGAGGCCATGGCGGCGTTGGCGCGTTCGAACACGGCGGCCAGCCCGGTGTTTTTCCACTGCCCCGTGAGGATATTTGTCGCATAGTCTAGCTCTTTGAAAACAGAGTAAATTATGTTCCCTTCTGTATCGAAGAGAAAGATGTCGTAATATCCGGTGGCATCCTTGAGAGTATCGAACATCGGGTGAAATTCGCGGTGCACCTGATCGTAACGCGTACCCGCATCGGCTGCGATCAGCTTGTTTTTCTCGCCCGTCGCAAACGGATTGTCCGTAATGTAGTTTTCCTGAAGCAGCTCTTGGGGGCTGTCCAGCTGCGACCAGGCCTCATTAAAATTTCGAAGTGCGGATATCACGGACTCGTGCCGGGATTGCGCAAGGAGAACGTCGTCAATCTGATGCAAAAGCTCCTCAACCCGCTCGGACTTTTCGCGGGCGATGCCGGCGAGTTTCGCCGCACTCAGCTCGATGATCGCGCTTCTCTCTTCATAATAACCGCGGACGCTCAACACGATGATCGTAGCGACAACGAGGACGGACATGATGATCGGCAATTTCAGCCCAATACTCACGCTATTTAGCAGCTTGCCCATGCCTCGACTCCTTCCAAAGCAGCACGGACCTACACGCGAACTGTGAATAGTTGGTTTAGCTGGTGGCTTCGCGCCGCCAGATCACAAGGCCGGCAGCCGCGATCATGGCGGCCCCGGCAAGGGTCCAGCGATCCGGATAATCCTGGAAAACCAGTATGCTGCCGAGCGTCATGTAGAGCAGATAGCTGTAGGTATAAGGCATCAGGAAATTCGCCGGTGCCAGACGATGCGCCCTGATCAGCACCTCGTGCCCGGCCCAGGCGAAGACACCGAGAGAGATCATCAGCGCCAGCGGCAACGCACCCTCTACAGCGACCCAGGACATCCAGGCGAGCGGTGCCAGAACGATCGTGCCCGTTGCGCCCAGAAAGAACTGCAAGATCGTGGGATCGACATCATGGGCCAGCTTGCGGGTCAGGATCGAGTAGAGCGCCAACCCGACCGCTGCCAAAAGCATCAGGATAGCCGCCCAGTTGAATTCGGCGCCGAGGGGCCGAACAATCACCATGACCCCCAGAAACCCGAACATAACCGCAGCCCACCGAACGGGCCCTACGGATTCTCCCAAAAGCGGGTAGGACAATGCGCAGACCAGGATCGGTGCGGTGAACATGATGGCCGAGGTAACAGTCAGCGAAAGATGGCGGAGCGCAAGAAAGTTCAGCATGGTCGACACCACCAGCAAAGAGGCGCGGAACACCACAATCTTCAAATGCGGTCTGGCCTTCGCCCATGACTGCCTTTTGTTTTGGCGCAGAAGGCCGGCGCAAGTGATCGCCAATTGAACCGAATACCGGAAAAATGCCAGCTGCATCGCCGCATAGCCGGCGCCCAAAAGCCATTTGGTGCTGGTATCGACGATGGCAAATGTGAAATAGGCCAGCAGCATCATCAGAACGGCAATGCTGGCGACCGTCAAAACCCGGGGCTGAGCGTCACTCACCGCCTGTGCCGAGCGTTTCGAAGGCGCGGCACTTCATGCCTTTCTGGATTTCATAGATCGAAACCGGAAGTTCAGGCTGCGGCTGCGGGATACGGATCGGGATGTCTTTCAGACGCGGCTCCAGCGTCGGCACGCCGCAGAGCATGCGGTCGTTATAATCCTCGATCCCGTTCCAGCCGGTCATCGATCCCATGATCGGAAAGGCATCCGCCGCCATCATCTCGTAGAACAACATGCGCCGGGAACGGTCCGAGCGGTTCAGGGCAGACCCGTGCAGGATGCGCCCGTGGTGTATCGAGATCGACCCGGCAGGGCCGGTCAGTTGCACCGCATCCCTAACGTCGAGCCCCACGGCTTCGGGCAGCACGGCACCGGCGAAAACACCATCCACATGATGGTCATAGACCGGGCCGCGATGGGTGCCGGGAAACACCATCAGGGGGCCGTTTTCATCGCCCATGTCGTCGATCAGCACACCGATGGCCAGAATGTCGTCGTTGGTGTGGGGGTAGAAGGCATAGTCCTGGTGCCACTCCACCGCCGCGCCATAGCCCGCCTTCTTCATGTTCAGTTTGGTGGTGTGCATCCGGATATCCGGGCCGACAAGATCGCGCGCGGGTGCCAGAATATGATCGGAATACATCAGATCCCGCATCACATCCGACTGGGTGTGCGGCAGCTTGATGCGTCGCAGGCGCGGTTTTTCCGGCGTATGCGAATCCTCCAGGTCCAGCTTGTCATCCGAAGCGGTCATGCCGCTGGCGATGCCTTCGAAACGTTCGATCTCGGCCCGGATTGCCTGGATGATGTCGGACGGAATGCGCGCTTCCAGAACCAGATAGCCTGTCTCGGCGTACTGCGCTTTCTGCGCTTCGGTCAGAACCTCGGACATAGGCTCACGCGCAATAGGGGCTGGATGTGTCCCAGCGATGCTGAGCGATGTGGGGCAGCGCCGACAACCGTCGGCGTGTGTATTCCCACATGGCTTTCCAGGCCTGCCAGTCCCTCAGCTCGCTTTCTGGCTGGCTGCGCGAACGCGCTACGAAATCAGGGAAATGACTTCTGCCCGTCGGCTGCCCGGCCACGTTGTAGCGGAGGTCGAAGGACCAGCGGAAACCGTCCGATTTGTTCTCGAGCGACGAATGCGGCGTCATCGGGTGGAAGAGCACCGCGCCCCCGGCTTTCACGGGAAGCGGCACGGCTTCTTCCGGAATATGTCCATCGGCGATCGCGGTCTGCGTTTTGGGGCAATGGGGAAGCATCTCGGAATACCGTCCCGCCCCCACCTGCAGACACCCGTTTTCCACCGTCGCGTCGGTGATCGCCAGCCAGACCGTGACAAAAGTTGTCTGGTCGGCCTCGGGAAGCGTGACGCCCTGATCCTGATGCCAGTCGGTGGCGACCACATGGGCGCGCACCTCGTCATCGGCCATCTCGCGCCGGGGCGGCTTGATCCGGACGTGCTGAATGGGGTTCGAAGTGATCTCGCCGCCGATCAGCGCCTCGACCGCCTCCAGGACCCGGGCGCTTGTCACCATATCGAAGACGGCCGGACCAATGTGCATGGGGGTGTCGACGGTGAATGCGTCGCCCGGCAGGCTGATGTCCATCGGCTGAAACCAGTCGATCTCGGCGCGGTTGGCCGCATCAAGGCGGCTCCAGAAATCATGGGCCTCGTTGCCATTCAAGAGACCCTCGGCACGCCACCCGGCATAGAGGGTTTCCATCAGGTCGAAGTACTCCTGCTTAACCCGCTCGCGCACATCCGGCTCCAGCAGGTCCTCTACAACCAGATAACCCTGGGTTTCGAAAGTATTGACCTGGTCTGCGGTCAGCATGAATGCGGCTCCTATAACAAGACGGTCACGATGCTCGGCCAGATCAGCAGGATGGACAATGCTATAAGCTTAACGCAGATAAACGGAAGAAACCCCCTAAATATGTCTGTCAGCGAGATGTGCGGCGGCGCGACAGACTTCAGATAGAAGGCAGCAGGGCCAAACGGCGGCGACAGGAAACTGACTTGCATATTCATGCAGAACAGAACACCAAACCAGATCGAAACGTACTGAGGCTCTAACTGTCCGATGAACCCGATTTCCTCGATGGGAAGCCGCTTCACAATGGGCAGAAACACCGGGATGATCAGAAGCACAATGCCGACCCAGTCCATGAAGGCCCCCATGAACAGCAGGATCACCATCATGGTCAAAAGCACGAGCATAGTTGGCATTTCCGAACCCACGATCAGGTTCGCGATATAGCTCGGACCACCTGCAAGGGTATAGGAGCCGGC
>CAJICO010000468.1_pt1 | contig 11106 bp, 11 predicted proteins | sample 9199701 | NCBI WGS metagenome assembly CAJICO01 (sample SAMEA7708339, study PRJEB35096) | sediment metagenome | biome: marine neritic benthic zone biome [ENVO:01000025]; feature: sediment [ENVO:00002007]; material: shallow marine sediment [ENVO:03000034] sea grass bed [ENVO_01000059] ... | reverse complement strand
GGCCTGGCGGGCGACCTCGACGCGGGCGGGCGCCGACAGGAAGGTATTGGTGATCCGCTCGATTTCGGGCGCCATGGTGGCGGAGAAAAAGAGCGTCTGGCGGGTGAAGGGTGTCAGCGAGAAGATCCGCTCGATATCCGGGATGAAACCCATGTCGAGCATCCGGTCAGCTTCGTCGACCACCATGATCTCGATGCCGGTCAGCAGCAGCTTGCCGCGCTCGAAATGGTCGAGCAGCCGGCCGGGCGTGGCGATCAGAACATCGACGCCCTTGTCGATCAGGATGTCCTGCTCCTTGAAGCTGACGCCGCCGATGAGGAGCGCTTTGGAGAGCTTCACATTCTGCGCGTAGGTGTCGAAATTCTCGGCCACTTGCGCTGCCAGTTCCCGCGTCGGGCAAAGTACCAGCGAACGCGGCATCCGCGCCCGGGCGCGGCCCCGCGCCAGCATGTGAATCATCGGCAGGGTGAAACTCGCGGTCTTCCCGGTGCCGGTCTGGGCAATCCCCAGAACGTCGCGACCGTCAAGGGCCGGGGGTATGGCGCCTTCCTGGATGGGTGTGGGTGTCTCGTAACCGGCCGCCTCTACGGCCTTCAGTACCTTTGGCGATAATGCCAGATCGGAAAACTTCGTCATATTGGTCCATATGTTACGGACCAATTCTCGGCCCGTCGGCAAAGCGGCGCGGGTCCGGATGACCACAAGCTTATCCACAAGCCGCCGCAACTCATAGTGAGTTAGTTTAAAGGGTAAGGGTGGTCAACGTCACCTAGCAAATAGTTAACAATCAAGTGAAAACCCGTGTAACTGTTTCCTAATCGACGCACCGGTCGGCGGAAAGTTGCAACTGCTCAGCGGAGGATGTCCGATTTGTGCACGTTGACACGAGGTCAAAAATCCGGGTCGGGCTCCGGCAGGTGCCGGGTCAGCCCTCGCTCATGGCGCGAATCTGTCGAAGCGCGGCCTGGATTTTCAGCGCAAGCAGGCGCTCGCCCAGGTCTCTGCTGGCCAGCGACGGGTCGCCGTCATACCCTGCGTCATGCCCGGCCGGAGGGGCCACGGCAGGCTTGCGCACCCGGTCGGGGCTGATCGCCAGAAGTTCGGACGTGTCTCTCAGCCCCGCGTGCTGGCCGATTTGCGCAGGCGTAAACCCATCGCTCAGAAGCGCATCGATCTGGCCATTGGCGGCGTAGTAATCGCCCACATGCAACACCGTGATACCCTGATCTGCCCATTCGCGTTCCAACCGCCCCGCCACCCGTTGCTGTGGCTCCTGATTGCCCAGGCTGTCGCCAAGGAACAGCACGCGGGAAAACCCATGGGTGACAAGGCTGCGCGCGGTGTGCTCGAGAAGGTCCTCGAACACCGCCTCGGGAAGGCTGAGTGTGCCGGGCCAGCGCATGTGACCGGTCGGCGCGTCTCCGGTGTCTCCCTGGGGGACATAGGCCATGACAGGGGCCACGAACGTGCCGCCCAACGCGGCGGCGATTTCCCCGGCAGCGTGGCGCACGATCAGATTGTGCTTACCGAGGATCATATGCGGGCCGTTCTGCTCGGTTCCGCCGGTGGGGATGATCACGGTGTCATAGCCAGCGGCGAGCGCCTGGCTGACTTCGGTCCAGGTCAGATCCTCGATATGCAGGCTCGGCGGCGCGGGCGCGGCGGAATGGCCGGGTTTCAGCACCAGCACCGTCGCCGCCGTGCAAAGACCGAAAAGAACCAGGAAAGCGCCCCGCGGCGGATCGGCAAGCGGCAGTTTCTGCCAGGCCAGGCGGAAGGGCTTCACATAAAGGTCCACTGCCGAGGCAAATGGATTGGGCTCGTCCCGCGAAATACCATATTCGAGCTTTTCGTAAGCCTTGGGCACGTAAAGCGTCCCGAACACCCAATCCCAGAAGGCAAAGATCAGCCCCATGTTCCGGTCCCAGTGTTTCTCGTCGATGGAATGGTGGATCTGGTGCTGGGCAGGCGAGATCAGGATATAGGACAGCCAGCGCGGGTAGGCGAGCCAGATGTGGCTGTGCCGCAGGTTGTAGCCGATCAGGTAGAAGGTGAAGATCAGGATATTGACGTTCATCACCGAAATTTCAGTGGGCCGGGTCTGGGTCATATAGGTGAACCCGGCCAGCGCCAGACCGATCAGCGCCGTTGTCACCACGCCGGTAAAGAAGAGGTCCACCGGATGCATGCGGTAGACGGTGATCGGGGTCAGCACCTCGGCCGAGTGGTGGACCTGGTGGAACTGCCAGAGCACTTCGATCTTGTGCTGCAGATAATGAGTTACCCAGACCGCCAGATCTATCGCCAGCACCACGGCCAGCGTGTAGGCGGCGGCAGTCAGCGGCGAGGGGGTAAAGATCGGCGCGTCGCGCACCCCGAATAGGGTTTCGAGCAAGCCGCCGAAAGCGCCGAAGAAGACATGCCCCGAGATCAGAAGCTGCGCGACGATGCCGTAGTAGACAATCGCATTGAGGGCGAAATACATGTAATCCTGCCGGGCCGAGCGATGGAACCAGACGGCAGGATCGAAGATGTAACCCAGAAGACCCTTCTTGATGCCCTCAGGCCGCGCGGCCTCCTCGCGGTAGGAAAAGTATACATAGGTGCCGGCGGCGATGGCAAAAGCGGCCAGCAGATAGAGGTAGAAGGCTTTCTGCGACGGCAACAGGGGCGCCATCCACGCCGTCAAAGTGCCTCCGAAAACACCGTCGAGAAACATGTTTGCCTCGTTGCCTCTGCCCTGGCAGCGATGGTGTGCCCCCATCGTTCCGGCCTTTTAAATCAGGGCAGTGTGGCGATATTTGGGCAGGGGACGTCGCCGCGCCTTCGGCGCGTCGACCCGCTGGAGGGGCGCTGCCCCTCCAGACCTCCCCGGCGTATTTTGGAAATATGAATTTTATATCCCTGCTCTTGGATGTGTTGTTTTCCAAAGTCTTCCTGTTGCAAATACTCTCGGGGGAGCGCGAGGCGGCGGACTGCCCCCTCGCCTTGGTCGGCGCGCAGAAGCGCGGCGAAACCGGATCAGGAGACCTGCATCTCCTTGGTCGCCGAGAGCGTAAGTTCCGGGTAATCCCGCTCGATCCGGTCGATGTCCCATTGGAGGCGGGTCAGGTAGACCACATCGCCGTCGTTGTCGTGGGCGATGTGCCCCCGGTTGGCGGCGATGAAGGTGTCGAGCTTGTCCCTGGGGCCGTGTACCCAGCGGGCCGAGGTGAACTGGGACGGCTCGAAGCGCACCGGCAGCCCGTATTCCTGCTCGATCCGGCTCGCCAGCACTTCGAATTGCAGCTGACCCACCACGCCAACGATAAATCCGGCGCCGATCGTCGGTTTGAAGACCTTGGCGGCGCCTTCCTCGGCGAATTGCATCAACGCCTTGTCCAGGTGCTTGGCTTTCAACGGATCGCCCGCGCGGACGCCTTGCAGAAGCTCCGGCGCGAAGGACGGGATGCCGGTGACGCGCAAGGCTTCGCCTTCGGTCAGCGTGTCCCCGATGCGCAACTGCCCATGGTTCGGGATGCCGATGATATCGCCCGCCCAGGCCTCTTCGGCCAGTTCCCGGTCGGATGCCAGAAACAGCACCGGGTTCGAGATCGCCATTGGTTTTTTCGAGCGTACGTGGTGCAGCTTCATGCCCCGGTTGAAGTGCCCCGAGGCCAACCGCACGAATGCCACCCGGTCACGGTGCTTGGGGTCCATATTGGCCTGCACCTTGAAGACAAAGCCCGTAACCTTGTCTTCATCGGGCGAGACCTGGCGCGGCTCGGCCGACTGCGGCTGGGGCAGGGGGCCGAAATCGCCGATGCCATCCATCAGTTCCTTGACGCCGAAAGAGTTGATCGCTGAGCCGAACCATATCGGCGTCAGCGTGCCGTCAAGAAAGGCCTGAGCCTCGAACGGCGGCAAGAGCTCGCGGGCCATTTCAACCTCTTCCCGGAACTGGCCAAGCAGCGGCTCGGGCACATGTTCGGCCAGCTTCGGGTCGTCCAGCCCATCGATCCGGATCGATTCCGCCCGTTTGTTCCGGTCAGCGCGTTCCATCAGTTCCAGCCGGTCGTTCAGCATATCATAGGACCCGATGAAATCGCGCCCCATGCCGATCGGCCAGGAAGCCGGGGTCACATCGATCGCCAGATTTTCCTGAATTTCATCGATGATCTCGAAAGTCTCGCGGCTTTCCCGGTCCATTTTGTTACAGAAGGTAAGGATCGGCAGGTCGCGCAGGCGGCAGACCTCGAAAAGCTTCTGGGTCTGGCTTTCCACCCCCTTGGCGCCGTCAATCACCATGATCGCGGCATCGACCGCCGTCAGCGTGCGATAGGTGTCTTCCGAAAAATCCGAGTGACCCGGCGTGTCCACCAGATTGAAGCGGAAATCGCGATAGTCGAAGGACATGGCGGAGGCGGATACGGAAATTCCCCGGTCCTTCTCCATCTGCATGAAGTCCGAGCGCGTCCGCCGCGCCTCGCCCTTGGCGCGCACCTGGCCGGCCATCTGGATGGCGCCGCCGTAGAGCAGGAACTTCTCGGTCAGCGTGGTCTTGCCTGCATCCGGGTGCGAAATGATCGCAAAGGTCCGGCGCCGCGCGATCTCGGGCGGCAGGGGGGCGGCATTTGAGGCACGGTCCAGCATGGCCGGGCGTATAGCGGTCCACAGGAGGACAGGCAATCGCGGGAAGATGGGGCAAAAATAGTTTTGGAATTGACACCAGGGCGGCAATTGCCAAGTATGAGAACATAATAAGAACAAATTTCGGGGATGCCATTAACCCTATAGGGAGCGAACACAATGAATACTCAGGAAATTGCCCAAAAACTTTGCGAGCACTGCCGGAATCACACGGAAGCGCAGGGGCTCGAAGAACTCTATGCGCCGGACGCCGTTTCGATCGAACCCATGGCGCCCGAGGGCATGAGCCCTGTCAGCGAAGGCGTGGACGCGATCAAGGCCAAGCACGATTGGTGGGGGTCCAATTTCGAGGTGCATTCCTTCGATCTCGAAGGCCCATTCGTCAACGGCGACAAGTTCAGCGTGATCTTCGAGATCGACGCGACCGACAAGACCAGCGACCAGCGCTGGAAGTCGAAAGAGGTTGCACTTTACGAGGTCGAGGGTGGCAAGATCGCGCGTGAGAGCTTCTTCATGGCGCCCATGGGGTAGGAAAAGGACCAACCCGCGGGCAGGCGCGCGCCTTCTTACAGCGCCACTAGCGAGACCGCGCCGCTCACCCGTCTGGCACGGGCGTCCAGCCCAGCCCGGGCCGCGCCCGACCCTCCCATAACCGCTTTTGGGTGCATTCGCCTCCAGCGTCGAGGCTGCCGTGCGCCCACCCAGTGTCGCGCGCGGCCGTCCAGACGGTTTCGCCGAGGTCCCAATCAGGATTTCGCCGCCTCACTCACCGGCCCGCGCCATCTTTTCGAGCGCGTCGATTTCCGTTTCCGGCCCATGCTTGCCGAAATGCGTGCCAGCCCGCCTGTCCCAGTAGGCGGCATTGCCATGATCACCCTCCAACCGGTGCAGGCAGGCATGGATCGCGTCGAACAAGGGCTCGCCTTCGTGGGCCTGGGCAATCTCATGAGCTGTCGTCCAATCGGCATCGTCGGGAAAGCCGCTTTTCCGGATCAATTCGATGGCTCTTAGGGCTTCGCTTTGGGCTGGCATCTGGCGTCTCCTCGGTGCTAGTCGATGGCAGCAGTCATGGGAGGACGATATGGATTTAGGCATCAGGGGCAAGCGCGCATTGGTCTGCGCCTCGTCAAAAGGGTTGGGGCGTGGCTGTGCCGAGGCCCTGGCCGAAGCCGGTGTCGATCTGGTGATCAACGCGCGCGGCGCCGAAGCGCTGGAAGCGACGGCAGAGGCCATCCGGTCCGCTCACCAAGTGGGGGTCACCACTGTCGCGGCTGATGTGACCACGGATGAGGGCCGTGGGAAGGTTCTGCAGGCAGCCGGAGACGTGGACATCCTGGTCAACAACGCCGGCGGGCCGCCGCCGGGCATGTGGACCGACTGGGAGCGCGAGGATTTCATCAAGGCGCTCGATGCCAACATGCTGACGCCGATCGCGCTGATCAAGGCGCTCGTCCCGGGGATGATGGAGCGCGGCTGGGGCCGGGTGGTCAACATCACCTCGCAATCGGTGCGCGCGCCGATCCCGGTGCTGGGTCTGTCGAATTCGGCGCGGGCCGGGCTGACCGGGTATGTCGCTGGCACCGCGCGGCAGATCGCCGGTGCCGGTGTAACCATGAACAACCTTTTGCCGGGTATCCACGCCACCGATCGGGCAGCCTCGCTCGATGGAGGCGCCGCCAAGGCACAGGGCATCAGCGTCGAGGACGCCCGAACCGCGCGAGAGGCGACGATACCCGCGGGGCGCTACGGGACTGCGGAAGAATTCGGCGCGGCCTGCGCCTTTCTTTGTTCGCGCCATGCGGGCTTCATCGTGGGACAGAACCTGCTTCTCGACGGCGGCGGCACCAACCTGACCATGTGAGAACCCTTGCCCGCATTGGCTCTGATTGCTATCCGGCGCTAATCCCGAGAATATTTCTCGGAATTGCAGAGGCGCGGGTGTGACAGAGGAAACAGCCGGATTGCTGGTCGAGGGGCTGACCCGCCGTTTCGCGGGCCGCGCCGTGGTGTCCGATGTCTCGCTGCGTGTCATGCCGGGACAGGTGACCTGCCTCCTTGGCCCTTCGGGATGCGGCAAATCCACGACCCTGCGGCTGATCGCCGGTGTCGACCGTCCGGACCAGGGCAGGGTGCTGGTGGACGGCGTAGTGATGTGCGATGCGGGCTATCATTCTCCGCCCGAACGCCGCCACGTGGGATTGATGTTTCAGGATTTCGCCCTTTTCCCCCATCTGACGGTGACCGAGAATGTGGCCTACGGGCTTGGCGGCAAGGCGGCAGAAAAGTCACGCCGTGTCAGCGAGATGATGGAACGTGTTCATCTTCAGGGCTTCGGCGGTGCCTACCCGCACGAACTTTCCGGGGGCGAGCAGCAGCGGGTCGCCCTGGCCCGCGCCATGGCGCCGAGGCCGCGGGTGATGCTGATGGACGAGCCATTCTCCGGTCTCGACAACCGGCTTCGCGACGGTATCCGTGACGAGACCCTGGACATTCTGAAGGAAGAAAACACCGCCGTTGTGCTGGTGACTCACGAGCCCCAGGAAGCCATGCGCATGGCTGACGAGATCGCGCTGATGCGCGATGGGCGGATCGTGCAGACCGGCGCCCCCTACAACGTCTACAATGCGCCAGTGGATCGGATGTCGGCGGCATTTTTCAGTGATATCAACGTGATCCGCGGCAAAGTTCAGGGGGCCCTGACGGACACGCCTTTCGGCCAGTTCCTGACCCCGGGCTTCGAAGACGGAACCGAGGTCGAAATCGTCATCCGTCCCCAGCATCTCCGCATTGACTTCGACCGAAGCGGCCAGGGTCCGCACCCGACGCCCGAAGACGGGGTGCCGGCGCGCGGCAGCGTGCTGCGGTCGCGCTATATGGGGCACGAAAGCCTGGTCGAGTTTCGCATGGAACATGATGGTTCGGTGCTGAAAGCGACGGTACCTTCGGTCTTCCTGCCCCAGCCCGGCACGGCGCTCTGGCTGATGATCCGGCGCGGCAAGTGCTTCGTCTTTCCGGTCGGGGAACGAGCGCAGCCCCACCAGCCCTGAGACTACTGGTTTCGCCGCGCTGCCGCGCGCCGATCCGGACCCCGGATTTAATCCGGGGCCAGGTATTTGCAACAGGAAAAAGGACAGCTTGGCCCAACTTGCATTTCATATTTCCCGAAGTACGCCCGGGGGGCGAGCGAAGCGAGCGGGGCGGAGCCCCATGAAAAAAAATAGATTGCCGGCGAAGCCGGCGCCGCTCGGCGCGCCGAAGGCGCGGGCGTTGCGTGGCCTTCAGGCCTCGTCCAGTTGATCGAGATAGTCCGCCAGGGTTTTGCCCGGTTCCTCGTCGAACTCGTCGAAAAGCACGTCGAGCGTCTGAATCCGGTCGACCCGGAACACACGGAAATCGTTGCGCAATTCGCACCAACTCGTCAATGTCCAGACCCGCCCCCAATATTCCATCTGCAAGGGGCGAACCACGCGGCGTGTCTCGGGCCTGTCGGGCGCAATATATGAGATTTCGACCTTGCGGCGCGAACGGATGGCGGCGCGCAAGGGAGCCATATGAACGAAGCCGCGCGCCGCTTCGGCGAAAGGATATACAGCGAAGCCCCAGCCGGAAGCGGGGGCAGACCGATCCTCGGGGAGGACCGCATCGACTTTTTCCGACAAGGTGCGGGCCGCGTCTTTCAGCTCTTCGTCGGCGGCCTTCGAGACGACCGCCAGCCCAAGGTGCAACGCCTCCAATTCGGTCAGCGTCAGGTTCAGGGGCGGCAGGGTAATCGGCGCCGTCATCATATAACCCAGGCCCCGCTCGCCCTCGACCGGTATGCCGCTCGCCACCAGCGTCTCCATGTCGCGGTAAAGGGTGCGGAGCGACACGCCAAGCCGCTCCGCCATTTCCGCACCGCGATGCAACCGCCCGTCGCGCAGGATCTGGATCAGTTCGAACAGGCGGTCGGTGCGGCGCATGGGCTTACTCCATTCGCCAGAGGATCGGCACGTGGCGCATGGCGACGCTTTTGGGGTCGATCATCGCGGCGAAGGCAGCGAAATCCGGCTCTTTCATCACCGCTTCGGCGGCGGCCAGGGCTTCCGACAGGGAGGTCCACTCGATGATGTCGGTCCAGAGGCCGTCGCTGTCTTTTACAAGGAACCGGCGGATCAGGCTGCCGCGGGCGCGGAGCATATCCTCGGTGCCCCGGGCCGCCGTCAGAAAAGCGGCGTCGTCGGTGCCGTCAGCCAGCCGAAAGGTCACGATTTCCAGCACCGGTTCCGGCAAAGCCGCTCCGGCGGAAGCGGCATCGGCGGCCGCGAAAACAAAGGCAGAGGCGAAGGTCATTAGTTGTCGGGTCATGTCTTTCTCCGATTCGGGGTTTCGATGCCCTGTCCTACGACACACCAACTGACAATAACCTGTCAGTTGATTGAGGCCCACCCTGTATTGGTGGCCATTCCCCGGGAAATCGTGCAGCCCGGCAAAATTGCCGCTTTTCCTCTGCCCGGCGGGGTCTTACATACCTATCGACTGTTAAAGGAGAGCATTATGGGACTTGGTAACATCGGTCTGCCCGGCCTTCTGCTTATCGCCATCGTCGTGCTGGTGCTTTTCGGGCGCGGCAAGATTTCCTCGCTCATGGGCGAGGTCGGCAAGGGCATCACGGCGTTCAAGAAGGGCGTCGACGACGGCAAGAAAGAGATCGACAACGAGGCCGCCGAGGTCGCAAAGGACGTGACGCCGGAAGAGGACAAGGACAAGGCCTAAGCGCCTTTCCGCAGACATCTCATGGACCTCGGCTGGAGCGAACTTCTGGTCATCGGGATCGTGGCGTTGATCGTCGTCGGACCGAAGGACCTGCCGGGCATGTTCCGGACCCTTGGCCGGTATACGGCGAAGGTTCGGCGCATGGCGCGCGAATTCACACGCGCGATGGAGGATGCCGCCGACGAGGCCGGGGTCAAGGAGACAGCCAAGGACCTCAAGGCGATGACCTCGCCCAGCAAGCTGGGGTTGAACGCGCTGAAAGACGCCGCCGATCTGAAGGATGTGGATCCGACAAAACCCAGTGAGCGTGCCAAGTCCGTGGGTCCGGAAACCGCCAAACTGGCGGAAGAGCGGGCCGAAAGCGCCCGCAAGGCACAGGAGAACGCCAAGCTGATGGCAGAGCAGTGGAAGTCGCGGAAAGCGGCGGAAGCGGCCGAAAGCGCGGCGGAGCCTTCAGGTGAACCGGAGGCCCCCGAGGAGACCAAGGAGGGTGAGGCACCCTCATGAGCAAGGACGACGACACCATCGAGGACAGCTCGGCACCGCTGATCGAGCATCTGGCCGAACTCCGCACCCGTCTCATCCGGTCGATCATCGCGCTTCTCATCGGCATCATGGTTTTCTTCATCCCCATCCAGGGGGATTTCATCGCCGAGCATGTGCTGGAGTTCATGCTGCAGCCGATCGAGGAAACACTCCGTGCCTTGGGCGATCCGTCACCGACACTGCAGTACACCAGCCCGCAGGAGTATCTCTTCACGCTCTTCCGTATCTCGATGGTGTTCGGGTTCGCGCTGGCCTTCCCGGTGATCGGCTATCAGCTTTGGCGGTTCGTGGCGCCGGGGCTTTACCGGACCGAGAAGAACGCCTTTCTGCCCTTCCTGATCGCCTCGCCGGTCATGTTCATCCTGGGCGCGCTCTTTGCCCATCTGGTCGTGACGCCGCTGGCGATGTCCTTCTTTCTGGGCTTCGCCGATGTCAGTTCGATTTTCGCCAACCTCCTGTCCGGCGCCACCGAGGATCTGCCGGACACGGCAGCGATTGTGCCCGAGACCGACCAGGGGCTGCGGATAACCTTTTTCGGTAAGGTGAATGAATCCCTTGGCATTTCGCTCACCTTCATCATGGCGTTCGGGCTTTGCTTTCAATTGCCGGTGTTGCTGACGCTGATGGGCAAGGCGGGGCTGGTGTCTGCGAAGGGCCTCGGTCAGGTCCGCAAATACGCGATGGTCGGCATCCTGGTTTTGGCCGCGCTGGTAACGCCGCCCGATGTTGTCACCCAGTTGATCCTGTTCACAGTGGTCTACGGGCTTTACGAGATCTCGATCCAGCTTGTGAAGATGGTCGAACGCAAGCGCCTGCAACAGTTGCGGGAAGAGGGCGTCCTGGACGAAGATGAAGAGCTTTACCCCGACTACGATGAGGACGACGAAGAGGATTCCCGGGCGTGAGCGATCCCCTGGAACGCATCGCGGCGGCACTCGAACGCATGGCGCCCGCCCCTCTCGCGCCCCCGGATTTTGACGCAGCCGACGCCTTTGTCTGGCATGTCTCACCCGAGCGGCTGGAACCGGTGGGTGAGGTGAACCGCGTTGACATCGGCCTTCTGGTCGCCATCAACCGCGCACGGGACACGCTTCTTGAGAACACCCGGCAGTTTGCCAGGGGAATGCCTGCCAATAACGCCCTCCTCTGGGGTGCGCGGGGCATGGGAAAATCGAGCCT
>CAJICO010000341.1_pt1 | contig 11116 bp, 10 predicted proteins | sample 9199701 | NCBI WGS metagenome assembly CAJICO01 (sample SAMEA7708339, study PRJEB35096) | sediment metagenome | biome: marine neritic benthic zone biome [ENVO:01000025]; feature: sediment [ENVO:00002007]; material: shallow marine sediment [ENVO:03000034] sea grass bed [ENVO_01000059] ... | reverse complement strand
GCAGAGATCGAAACCACAACCACAATACCCGAATTGGCGTTGAAAACGTCCATCATGCCTTGGAGACGCAGTTCCGCAGTCGAGCTACCACGGAAGCCTTCCAGAATGGCTACCTGACCCTCGCCGCCAAGCTGGTCGACGACCCATTGGGCCATGCCCGCGAATGAGTTGCGTTCGTCCAGGCCGACGAATGTTTCGACCTTGGCCGGGCCATCATCAACGCGGGTATCTGCGGTGATCACGGGGATGCCGGCGGCGTTGGCCTCCATGACCTTTGGGATCAGCGCGGTACCGTTCATGGGGACAAGCACAATGGCGTCGTGACCTTTGACCAATTCGGTTTCGACGACCCCGATCTGGCCTTCGATGTCGCCGTTGAATTCGGCCGAGACATAGGAAAGTTCGATGCCAAGTTCGTCGGCCGCGCGCTTGGCGCCTTCGCCCATGCGCCAATAATATGGGTTGTTCATGTCCTTGACGATGAAGGCCATTGAGATGTCTTGCGCCGAGACGGCGCTAACCATTGATCCTACAGCGACGGCAGCGGCGGCGGCCAGTCCAGCTAGTTTGTGTTTCATCTTGTTCCTCCCATTTATTCTGTGCGTTTGCTAAATCTCACCCGCGCGAAAACGGGCGTCGGTTCGCCAAACAGTTGGTGATGTCCAGCCTACACAGGCTCTGGTACGACGGACGAGTGGTCAGATATCCAAAATGAATCTTCTTGGATGCACGATAGATAGTGAGGACATTTGTCGGGATTGGTGCGCCACATTTGGGATCTTGACCAATGCCCCTAAGGGCGTGGGTTGTCAGTATCGCCCGCGATCGCGGAATACCGCATCGACGCGGGACTGGCAGGCTGTCAGGGCATCCTTAACTGTCGTCTGTCCCTGCAGCATGAAGTGGATTTCGTGGCCCAGGATGGTGACGATGTCAGCAAACTCGGGGATCGGCGGGCGCGGCCAGACTTGCAACGCACCGGATTGTTCCATCTTGTCCACGTCACGGATAATGCCGGAAATTGCCTGCACTTCCGGATCGGCGCTGGTTGAGAATCTTGGGCTGGTCAGGTTACCGTTCTGCACATAGACCTTCATCAGCTCGGGTCGCGTCAAGTACTCCATCGCCTTCCAACTGAACGCTGCACGCTCGGGCGGAAGCGAAAACGGCAGTGCGAGTACAAATCCGCCTACGGGCGACACTGGGCTTAGCCCTGGTTTGGCGGGATGGGGTGTGAAGGCGACATTGCCGTGAGCATCTGCCGAAGGATCAAGTTCAAACTTTGCTGCCCGGATTGACCAACCATAGGTGAACGCCGCCTCGCCACGCGAGAAAATCCCAATCCGCCGGTCCCAATCGCATTGCAGGCTCTCAGGATGGGAAACGCACAGTATTTCTAATAGAAATTCTGCTGTCTCGCGGCCCGCTGCCGTGTTGATCAACGGGTGGAAATTCGTGTCGCTGATGTCCTCGGTTTCAAAACCGTCGACAGTAGCCGGCAGGTCAATGATCGGCGATCCAAAGTCCGCCAGTGTTTGCATGAAGGTATGGGCCACCGGCGTACCGCGACCAAAATTCATCACGATGCCCGAGAGGCCTCGGCGCGATCCGTGCAAAGACTTTGCTGCGGCCAACAGATCATCGGTGGTTCTCGGCACTTCCAGCTGGGCCTCCTCTAGCAGGTCCGTGCGACTAAACAACAGCTCGACCGTTGGCTGGATGGGGATGCCACACTGCAGGCCCCGGTACCGTGATGCCTGCCAGATGGTCGCGTGAAAGTCAGAACCTCGATAGTTCTGATCCAGCATCAGATCATTTAGCGGCATGATGGCATTGGTCTCTGCCAACTGCCCGATCCAGGGAAGATCAACTGCGAGAATATCATAGCGTGACTGGGCTCGGGTCTGGTCTTGCTGGATTTCGCGATAAAGATGATCCAACGGCAATGTGACCACGTCGAATTGGGTGCCGCACAGCTCGTTCAACTGGGCTGTCTGCTCCTTCAGCGTCTGAAACGTTGGATCGACTGGCGCCAGGATGCGCACCACGCGGTCTCGCCCTATGCCTTCCCGCATGGCATTGGGAAACGACAGAATGCGCGACGCCATGTAGTGGCCCCCGAAGTAGAATTCCGCATCGGCGCTCATCTCTTCCGCTTCTGCAAAGCCGAAGGTCTGACCGACAGTGCGTTTGAACTCATTGGCGAATTCTTCGAACTGATTGATAAGAGCGCGCGTCGGATGAAGAGAAAACGACTTTCCGGTCTTCGAGCGCGGACGCTTCAGCAAAAGTCCTTCGTCAATCAACTCACCAATCCGGCGCATGGCCGTGCCATAGGGAACACCTGCGGCGGCCGCCAGCGAGGTAACCGTAAGAAGTTTGCCTTCCAGATGGCGCTCCATGGCGTAGGCGATGATGTTCCAACGTGCATCGACCGACGCCAGCTTAGTGCGTTCTTCGGCAATCTGGCGGAGCGAACTTGCAAAGCTCAGCACCCGCATGAGTTCTTCGCGCGTCATTTAGAAAATCCATTTTGGATATTGCCCAGACTAGGGATCTCGAAGCGCCAGCAAAGTCAAAAAATGTCCAAATCCGACAAAAGGCGATTTCTGCGATTCTGCCCGCTATGGCATGTCTTGGAGGACCAAAGAGAGTTTCGGATTTATGGCCGGTGCAGAATCGGAATTTGATTATGTCGTGATCGGTGCCGGATCCGCCGGATGCGTTGTGGCCGGCCGATTGGGGGAAGCTGGCCATAGGGTTTTGCTTTTGGAAGCCGGGGGGCGCGACAGCAGCCCCGCCATTCACGTACCACTTGGATACTCGCTGTTATACAACAATCCGAAAGTGAATTGGTGCTTCACAAGTGAGCCCGAACCCCATCTGAATAACCGCAGCCTGTTCCAGCCGCGCGGCAAGGTGATGGGCGGCACCGGTTCGATCAACGGGATGATCTACATGCGCGGTCAGCCCCAGGATTTCGACGGCTGGAAAGCTGCGGGCTGCGATGGCTGGGGCTGGAACGATGTGCTGCCCTATTTCAAGAAAAGCGAAGATCAGGAGCGCGGTCCGAACGATTATCATGGCGTGGGCGGCCCGGTGTCGGTGTCGGATCTGCCGTCGCCCCACAAGTTGGGCGAGGCGTTTCACGCGGCTTCGGAGCGACTTGGCGTGCCGCGCAACGATGACTTCAATGGGGCGACGCAATTGGGGACGGGATACGTTCAGACCACGACCCGAAAGGGACGGCGTTGGAGCACCTCGGCCGGTTACCTGCGCGGTGCGGCCATGGACAATATCAAGGTTGTGAAACACGCCTTGGTCGACCGGCTGAGCCTTGATGGCAACCGCGTCACCGGCGCATCCTGGACCACACCGAATGGCCCAGCCAAGGCCAAGGCCCGCCGCGAGGTGATCCTTAGCGCCGGCACTTTCGGGTCACCCCATGTCCTGATGCGTTCGGGCATTGGGCCAGCGCAACACTTGAAGGAACACGGCGTAGAGGTTGCCCATGATCTGACTGGGGTCGGGCAGAATTTGCAGGACCATTTCGGGATCGGGCTTGAGTTCGAATCAAGCCTCAAGACAACCGTCAACGACCTCTACAACAACAAGCTGCGTGGCGGCCTGCAGCTTTTGCGATATCTCGTCTTCCGCAGCGGACCCTTTGCCGACAACGGGAACTATTCCAATACCTTCATCTGCAGTTCTGATGAAATAACGCGCCCAGACATGATGGTAACTTTCATGGCCTGGTGCACCACCGAAGACCTTAAGCCGCACCCGTTTTCAGGCTTCACCATCCTCGCCGAACACATGCGACCCGAAAGCCGAGGAGCGGTGCGTCTGAAAGGGCCGGACGCAATGACAGACCCGGCAATTCGCTTTAATTTCTTCGAAGCGGCCTCAGACCATCGCGCCGCCATCGCCGGGCTTCGGTTCGGGCGCAGGATTTCCCAGACCGCGCCGATGTCCGATTGCGTTGTGCGCGAAATTTCCCCGGGCGTCGACGTGGAGAGCGACGATGAGATGCTGGCCTATTGCCGCGAAAGCGGTTTGTCGTTGCTGCACCCGGTCGGGACCTGCTCGATGGGCGTCGGACCAGAGGCTGTGGTGGACTCACGTCTCAGGGTACTTGGCATGCAGGGACTACGCGTGATCGACGCATCGGTTATGCCACGGATCGTCACCGCCAACACCAATGCGGCAACGATCATGATCGGCGAGAAAGGGGTGGATATGGTGCTGGCGGACGCGAAAGGGGAGAAGGCATGACGCAGGGATTGGGTATAGCGCTTCTGGGCAGCGGGCGGATGGCCCATGTCTATGGCCCCAAGATCAATGCCCATCCGGGGTTGCGTCTGGGGGTCGTGTTCAATCCCAACCTTATCTCGGCCACACGGATCGCCGAGCAATACGGCGGCCAGGCGTCCGATGATCTGGAGGCAACATTGGGGCATCCGGATGTGGACGCGGTACTGATTGCAACGCCAGCGAATACCCATCTGGAATTTGTGATCGCCGCCGCCAAGGCGGGCCTGCCGACATTCTGCGAGAAGCCACTGGATCAATCTTTGGACCGTGCCGAGGCCTGCATCGACGCGCTCGCCGCCAATCCCGTGCCTTTCATGCTGGGATTCAACCGCCGGTTCGACCCTGACATCACCGCATTGCAGAAGGCAGTACGCGACGGCGAGCTTGGCCAATTGTCCTTCCTGATGAGCACCAGCCGTGAACCGGCACCGCCACCCATGTCCTATGTTCGGGCTTCCGGGGGTTATTTCGTCGATGCCACGATCCACGATATTGACCTGATGTGCTGGATCGCCGGTGAACGTCCGGTCGAAGTCTTTGCTGCCGCTTCCTGTCTGACCGACCCTGAGATTGGCGCATCCGGCGATTGCGACACCACCATGACCACGCTGAAAATGGCGTCAGGATGCCTAGTCCATATTAATAATTCCCGCCGCTGCGCCTATGGGTTCGATCAGCGAATCGAGGCCTTTGGCGAAAAAGGACTGATCCAAACCAACAACCAGCGTGACGAAAACCTGACCCGCTGGAGCGGCGAAGCGACCGAAGCCCGCGCACCCTTGAAGCACTTCTTTCTGGAACGCTACGACGCTTCTTTCACCCATGCGCTTGAGGAATTCCACGCCGCAGTCACCGAAGGGCGTGCGCCGTCTTGCACGGTGCAGGACGGGCGTGATGCTCTGGCCATTGCGTTGGCTTGCGATCAGGCGCGCAAGGACGGTGCAGCGATCAAGCTTGAGTGGAATTGAGATGAGCGCGAAAAAGCCATTGCGGGTGGGCCTAGTGGGTGCCGGCTTTATGGGGCGCTGCCATGCCAATGCCTTCCGGTCGGTCGGCGGGTTGTTCGACCTGGCCTTTGAGCCGGTTTGCGATGTACTCGCCGATGCGACGGAGGAATTGGCCGCCAGCAATGCGGCAGCCCTTGGGTTCCAACGTTCGACTGCCGATTGGCGCACCATTTGCGTAGACCCGGGCGTCGATCTGGTTGCGGTGACCGCCCCAAACGTCTTGCACGAACCCGTGGTGATGGCAGCGCTTGAAGCGGGCAAACATGTCTATTGCGAAAAGCCGCTCTCGACGACGGTCGAAAGTGCGGCACGCATGACCGACGCCGCCGCCGATGTCGCTGTGGTCACCATGGTTGGCTTTAACTTCCTGCGCAATCCCATGATCCGGCTGGCGCGCGAGATGATCCGGGCGGGCGAAATCGGCGAGGTCGTGTCATTCCGTGGCCGCCATGCCGAAAATTACATGACCGACCCGAATGCTGCACATTCCTTCCGCACCGACCCCGATGGTGGCGGGGCGCTGGCTGATATCGGCAGTCACATCGTGTCGATGGCGCGCTATCTGATTGGGCCAATGACTGCCGTCGCCGCACAAAGCCAGACGATTCATGCGACACGACCGACCCATCCCGGTTCTTCAGAGCGCTCACCTGTGCTGGTCGATGACGCGACTTACGCGCTGATCCGGTTCGACTGCGGTGCCATGGGTTCGATCGAGGCTAATTGGGCCGCGGCGGGACGCACGATGGATTTGTCTTGGGAAATTACCGGCACCAACGGCGCCTTGGCCTTCACTCAGGAATACATGAACGAGTTGCAGTTTTGTCCTGGCGCGGCTGGCGGGCGGACGACTGGATTCCGGCGGATTGAGGCGGGGCCAGCGCACGCGCACTACGCCAATTTCTGCCCGGCCCCGGGCCACCACCTGGGGTTCAACGATCTGAAGGTCATTGAAGTGGCCGAGTTGATTCATGCCATCGCGGGCGGCGAGAACACTGGTCCTGATTTCGCGGTCCCGCTCTCCGGACATCGATGTCCAAAGCCTCGCTGCGGCCGGAACGAACGGCCGGTTTTCTTGCTGCGGCGCAGTTGATGACTCAGTCGATCTCGTTGCTGCATCCGCGAGCGTCACCACCGGAGCACTTCCGGTGTGGGCTCGTTCCCGTCATCCGAGTCCTTCTGTCAGGATTTCTGGCGTTGAACGACCGTTTTGGGGAAACCGTGCTGCGGTGCCGCAACCAAAGATGAGATTGGGCCGACTCGACGGGGTCGTCGTCGCTGCATCCGCATCAGGCGGCTTTGTCCCGCCTTGCAGTCATCCGGCGCCCCAGCGTTTTGCATACGCAGCGAATGTCTCCTTCGACGGGCCGCGCTGCAGCATCGCTGAAGCCGAGTGAACGTCCGCTCCGGGCCGGTCCGGTTCGTTTCCTTTAGCCCGGCATTTCACGAAACAGCTTTAGATCCACTGTCGCTGCGGCGAGCAAGCCGCCCCAAAGAGCGCCAGGGATTCCGGGGGACATCACGTCCTGGCCTGCAAGGAACAGTCCCGGGATTGGCGTCTTGGTTTGCAGCGCTTCGCTCATCAATCGGTCGGGCGTTGTGTCAATTCCGTAAAACGCGCCTTTGTGATGCCCTGTAATCGCGTGGGTCGTAAGCGGCGTTGACAAGTTGCGGAAAACCACAAGTTCAGCCAGTTCAGGGAAGTAGGTTTGGAATTGCCCGAACATTGCGTCCTCTACCCGGGCCTTGAAGGCCCGGTAGTCTTCGCCCCGCGCGCCCGGCGCCTTATCAGCCCATTTCTCCACTGCCGACCAATCGACCCAGGCAACGATTTCGCCTGCGTACTTCTGTGACGGTCCGGGGTCATGCGAAGGGTCCTTCAACGAGGCGAATGACACGAACAGCCCGGGTGGCGGTGTGTCGGGCGCATCCGTCCAGACGACGTCGACCTTTCCGTCTGGGTAAATCCAGTGGTTCGACCGCGTCGCCCCGGCGCGCTGAATGTCTCCTTCGAAACCCACGAACAGGCTGAAATGGGCGACAGAATGCGGCAGAGCCCGGATCTCGTCGATCCAATCCTGATGTCCGCAATCGACGGGTAGCAAGTGATTCACCGTTTCGCGCGCCCCGATATCCGAGATCACCGTGTCTGCGCGGATGTCCTCCCCCAGCGCCGTCCGCACGCCGACGACGCGGTCGTCCTCGATCAGAAGCGTCTCGACCTTGGTGTTCGCCCGCGCTTCGCCCCCCGCCTTCTCGATCGTCGGCAGGATGTGTTCGGCAAGAGCGCCACCGCCACCCACAGGATACCAGGCACCGCTTTCCAGATAGGACCCAGTGATCAGGGCGTGCAGCGCAAAGCTTGCTTTGCTGGGTCTGCCCCCATGGTCGAACCATTGCGCAGCGAAGGCCGCTGCAAGGATTGGGTTGTCCGTGATTTCGTCAATGACTTCCTGTGTCGTTCGCTTGCACCAGCGGTCAATGGCGTTGCCGTTCCACCACCTGAGCGCGGTGCCAACGAACTCGGGCATCGCGCGGGTCGAGGTGACTTTCATCACCGCCTCTCGACCCTCTTTCAGCGCGTTGATCCATGCATCTATGGCGTCGGCCTCGCCCGGGAACCGGTCCTTGAGGTCGCGCGCTTGCGCCTCATAGGGGCGGGACAAGGACAGTGGGGCAGCGTCGCCGATATGCAGATTGTCATAGATGGTGCCCATCGAGGCCAGCTCGATCGGTTTGTCCGCCAGCCAGTTCAAAAGGCGACGCTCGCGATCCTCGGGGGCAACACAGTTGAGGTAATGGATGCCTGCATCCCATGAAAACCCTTCCATTGTGAAGCTGTGGCTCAGACCGCCCAGGGTTTCGTATTGTTCTAGCAGCAGCACCTTTTGGCCCGCTTTTGATAGAGCCGCCGCCGCTGCCATGCCGCCCATGCCGGAGCCGATTACGATGACATCCCAGTTGTCTGTATTCGTGTTTGTCATGATATGTCCTTGTCTAAAGTGGCACCGGTGGCGCGGGCGAGAGCCTCCTTCGCAGCAAAGTCGTGCGAGGCCACGACTTCCAAGTCAGGCAGTCGCTCCTTCAGCAGCCGAACTTTTGCGAAGGATGCGAGAAGCGTTTCTTTGTCGCCGGTGCCGGGCACCTGGTCTCTTTCCAGCAAGGCAGTTTCGTATGTGAGGTCGGCCACAAGAAGAATCGGCCGCCAGCCTTCTCCGCGGATCAAGAGCGACATCGACCCCTTTGTGTGCCCAGGCGTCGGCAGCAGGATCATCGACCCATCCCCCGCGACGTCATGGATTCCTTCGAAGTCCTCGAACAGCGGGTCATTTGATGGCTCGAATGAAATCCGCCGCCATTTTGCCGATGTGATTTCTATGTGTTCGCGCAGAATCCATTCCTGTTCGGGGTGCGGCTCGGAAAGGATCTGCCATTCGGCTTCGCTGACCAGCAACTCTGCCTGCGGTATGTGACGAATGCCGCCTACATGGTCGAAATGCAGATGGGAAATAACAGCCATCTTGATTTCTTCCGCTGACACACCAATCCGCGAAAGCACGTGGTCGATCCGATCTGCGTCCGTCAGGCGAAATCGGAAAATGCGCGGAAGCAAGAAACGTCCAATCGTCTGTTTGATGTAGCTGCTGTCCAACTGAACTGCTGGATCAATCCCCGTATCAAAGAGAACCAATCCATCGCGATGCTCGATAAGGAAGGCCTGCAACGGCAACTCTACCCAACGGCGTCCAAAGAAAACCCACCAAAGTTGCGGCAGCTTGCTGCCATACCTGTGCTCCCAGTGCTGCTCAGCGCGTCCACACTGAAGAACTTGAACGGTTTCAATGAGACGTTCAGGCGCGTGTGTTGGGCTCGACTCTGCCGTTGGCGAAAATGTCATGGCCTGCTCTCTCTCGATGCAAGAAATATCACCCTGCAGGTGATGGCGATCAGAGCGATCGTCACGAATGCGTTTGTGACTTACCCATTTCTCTTTCGATCATCTTCTCAGTCACACCGAACTGACGCGGAAATACAAAAACAGAAGCGGCATGGATCACCACCGCGACACCCCAACCCAACATTGGCCAGTGGAACCAAATGACGCCGGGTGAGGTTACGAAATCGAGGATCGCTAGAAACAGTATGACAGCGGTATAAACTGACAGATGTGTGTAGAACCCCATTTTGGCTTCAACGCGTTTCCTTGCCGATTGATATGCTTCGGAGTTATCCATCTCTCCTCTCCATTAAAACTGATTTTCAGCTCTATTTATCAAATGGAGGAGGGGTCAGCGTTGAGCCAGATCAATGAAAGTTGGCCGTCCGCGCGTATCTTTGAGGTGCCAAATTCCTGCAAGAATGGAGGAACTTCGATGCCCGGCTCTCCCAACCCCCTAACTGAAATGGGCAATCAGGATAAGGTCATTGTTTCCAAGGACGAGCGACCAAATTCTTCGTTCACTGAGACCGCTTTACCTGGGTTCAAGAAGGCCCTCCAGGGCCGTCGCGCCGTTCGGAAATTTGATGGCGCACCGATACCCGAAGAGGTGGTGCGCGATTGTCTTCGCGACGCGATCCTCGCGCCGAGCGCGTCCAATCTTCAGTCGTATGAACTCTACTGGGTGCGCGTTGAGGCAAAGAAAAAGGAGCTGGCGAGGCTTTGTCTTGATCAACCGGGTGCCACAACGGCAGGCGATTTGTTCGTCGTCGTGTCGCGCGTCGATCTGTGGCGTTCGCACTTGGACAAGATGATGAGCATTATGACGGACAATGGCCGAAAGCCCTTGGAAGGACCGATCAAGGATTACTACGAGACGATCGTCCCGATGGTGATGAGAACCGACCGCTTGGGCTTCCACAACCTGATGCGACGGATCGTCTTCTGGTACAAAAGCCGAAGCGAGCCGACCCCGCGTGAGCCTGTCTCGCGCGCGGATCACCGCATCTACGGCCACGTTCAGGCGAGCCTCGCCGCCGAAAATCTCATGCTGTCGCTGGCCGCGCATGGCTATGAGTCTTGCCCCATGAGCGGTGTCGACAAGCGTGGCATTGGCGCGCTTCTCGGGCTTCCCGCAACGGCGGAGGTCACGATGGTGATCTGCGCCGGAACAGGGAAACCGGAAGGGCTGCTCAGTCCTCGTGCGAGGCTTCCATTCGGAGATCTGGTGAAGGAAGTGTAGCGCTCTTCGCCATTGCGTTTCAGGAGAATAGAGCTGTGCCCCGTGTTTTCTGGATTGTTCTCTTGGCGATGTTTACGGCGTGGCTTGCCATGAACCTTTGGACGGCACCCAAGATCGAGGCGATGTCGGGAGGATTGCGCCTGCTGGATATGAGGTTCACTGGCTATTCCTTTGCCGAAGCGCAAGACTTCGTCGCCGCAATCGGCGAGGAGGGGGTCGCGTTGTATCTTGGGCCACAACTCTGGCTCGACATGTTATTCCCTCCACTTTTGGGTGCTGTCCTGTTCTTCTGTTTTCGGTGGCTGTTCCCCGGTTGGGTGGGGCTCGTTATCGGCACTCTGTCGCTGACTTTCGTCTTGGTGGATTACTTGGAGAACTTGGCACTGCTGACCATCTTACGCGCCGGGTCCGATTCCATGACACCCGAGATGGTCGCGATGGCAAATCAGTGGACGATAACGAAATGGAGCTTGGCAGTCGTCGGGCTTTTGGCTCTGGCATTTGGTGCCGCCATGCGCCTAACCGTCAAGTTTCGCCAATTAGAAGCGAAAGGTTAGTTTAGGGCCTTCTCCATTTGTTTAAGGACTGCTCCTGTGGACGCGCCGACGCGTCTGG
>CAJICO010000234.1_pt1 | contig 11116 bp, 13 predicted proteins | sample 9199701 | NCBI WGS metagenome assembly CAJICO01 (sample SAMEA7708339, study PRJEB35096) | sediment metagenome | biome: marine neritic benthic zone biome [ENVO:01000025]; feature: sediment [ENVO:00002007]; material: shallow marine sediment [ENVO:03000034] sea grass bed [ENVO_01000059] ... | reverse complement strand
TAACAAATCTAAGCGGCAGCACTGAGATCGCATCATTTGGGATCAGGCGCGTGTGACCGTTGTCAGAAAGGGCCATGAGACGCATTGCCGAAAGCAAGAACCGCTCTCTTGCGTCCTGAGACGCGTGCCTTTGAGCATCTTCGATATGAGCGTCAATCACTCCTGGATCGACCGTCGCAAAGCTCGGATCGGTGTGTTTCACAACGTCCAGAATTGGTTCGAGGTCTTGGCTCAGCGACACAAATCACCCTAGCGTCTTCGCAAAATGGATGTCTACGGCTCGATACAGTCATCCGGCTTTTTTTGTCGGATGACAGTTTTGCCCCGGTGTTTGCCCGGCTCAAGGACTTGCGCCGCATCGCGACCCGTTGTGACAGATGTGGTGACCTGTTCCTGTCGGCAATCTGCATCGCCGCAACTTGGTTAACCCATCAACTCTGCCTGCCTTTCGCGTAGCTTGGCCACCAGGTACTTGCGCGCTTTCAACAGCCGACCGGACCGTGCGAAATCCACATGGCTCGCCACCCAGATGGGTGTCTTGGGAACATCATCAGGCAGACTCTGCCGCTGCAGACCGGGCCAGATATCGCCGATGACCACCGGCAGCATCGCTTTGCCGCAACCTGCCGCACACAGGCCGGCCAGGGTCACAAAGCTGTCCGCCGTGAGGGCGACGTTCTGGTGGTGCTGACGCATCCAGCTTCCGGCGGCTGAACGCGAAATGGCACCCGACAATCCAAGCCATGCCTCGGGAACATCACCGGCGGGCGCGTATATCCCGAACCGCATGAAGGCGGCTTTCTCACCAGTCAGTTCCCTCGGCAGTTCAACCGCGGGACGAACCGTGACGTGAGCCTGAAACCGCGCGAAATCGAGGTGCGTATTGTCCGAAATCACATCAATCCGGCTGCCGATCTCCTCGGCGAGCCCCGCCATCAGCGAAGGCAGAAACTCGTGGCAGAAAGTATCGACCGACGTCACGCGGATGCCGCCCAGCAGATTGGGCCGCTCTGCATCGATCATCTCTTCGACCTGGCCAAGCGCCTGGCCTGCCTCTCGCATCGCCTCGATAAGAGCGCGCCGGTCGGGCGAAACCTGGTAACCCCGGGGTGTCCGGTCAAATACCCGCACCCCTTCGCGGCTCTCGAAGGAAGCGATCCGGCGCAAAACCGTGGCATGGTTCACCGATAGTGCCCGTGCTGCGCCCGCGACCGAGCCATGATCGGCGACGGCCACGACATAGCGAATGTCGTCCCAGTTTGGCTGTGCGTTTTTCGACATGTTGTCCGCACTTTTGCACGGTTACATAAGCGTTGACCAGATCTACCCTTGCGGTACCAAATATTCCTTTGGGAGAATCAAAAATGAAATCGTTACCCCTTATTCTCGCCTCTGCCACCGCTGTCACCATTGCTGGCGCAGCGATTGCCGGCGGCCACGGCGGCAACCCCGCAGTAAAAGCGCGTCAGTCGCATATGCAGCTTTATGGTTTTCACGCGGGCGTTTTGGCCGGCATGGCCAAAGGCGATGTGGACTATGACGCGGATCGGGCGACAGCCGCCGCCAATAATTTCGTTGCCCTCACGCAGTTGAGCCACGCGAACTATTGGCCACCGGGCACGTCGACCGAAGAACTTGGCGACCAGACCCGCGCCCTGCCCGCGCTCTGGACCAGCGAAGGCTTCGGCAAGGCTGTCGAGATCGGAACCGCCTTGAACGCCGCCGCCATCGAACTCGCAGCAGTTGCGGGCGACGGGCAAGCGGCAATCGGGCCGAAGCTGGGACCGGTTTTCCAGCAGTGCAATGCCTGTCACGAGGCATTTCGACAGCCCCGGAACTAAGTTAGTCTGAGAGCCCATGAAGCGGCTCATTATAGGACTTATCGCCATTGCGGTCGTTTGTGCGGCCGCAATGCTTTACATTACGCGCCCCAAGTCGGTCGACGCCACCCGCTTTGCCGCGCTCGAAGGCGATGCGGCACGGGGAGAGACGATCTATTGGGCGGGCGGTTGCGCCTCTTGTCATGCGGCAAAGGACGATGAGACCCGGACGGTCCTTTCGGGCGGTACCCGTCTGGTCAGCGACTTCGGCACATTCGTTTCGCCGAACATCTCGCAGGATAAGACGCACGGTATCGGCAGTTGGTCGTTCGAAGACTTCGCCAATGCCATGTTGCAGGGCACGACACCCGGAGGCGCCCATTACTTCCCGTCTTTCCCTTTCGCCAATTACACGCGGATTACCGATCAGGATCTGGTTGACCTTTGGGCCTTCATGCAGACGGTGCCAGCCTCCGACGTTCCCAGCCAGCCGCATGAGTTGAAATTTCCCTTCTCGATCCGCATAGGCGTTGGCGGCTGGAAGCTGCTTTATCACAATGACGATTGGACAGGTCCCGCCGAGACCCCGGAGATGGAGCGCGGGCGTTATCTGGTCGAAGCGCTTGGGCATTGCGCCGAGTGCCACACACCGCGCGATGCCTTCGGCGGCCTGGATCGGGCGCGCTGGATGGCTGGTGCGCCGAATCCGTCCGGGAAGGGGAAGATCCCTGGCCTGACGCCGACCCAACTGGACTGGACCGCGGGCGACATCGCCTTTTACCTGGAAACGGGGTTTTCGCCTGACTTCGATAGCGCCGGCGGTGGCATGGCCTCGGTCGTGCGGAATCTATCCAATCTCACGGCCGAAGACCGCCAAGCCATCGCCGCCTACATCAAGGCGTTGCCGCCTGCCGAGTAATCAGGCCTGACCCAGCTTTTTCAGCCGGGCCTCGCGGAGGCGCTGGAAATCGTCGCCCGCGTGATAGCTGGAACGCGTCAGTGGCGTGGCCGAGACCATCAGGAACCCTTTGCCGTAGGCTGCCTTTTCATAACCCGCGAACTCTTCCGGGGTGACAAACCGGTCGACCCGATGATGCTTTTTGGTGGGCTGCAGGTACTGACCGATCGTCAGGAAATCGATGTCGGCGGCCCGCATGTCTTCCATCACCTGGTGAACCGCCTGCCGGTCTTCGCCAAGGCCCACCATGATGCCGGATTTGGTGAACATCGACGGATCGATCTCTTTCACCCGCTGCAACAGCCGCAGCGAGTGGAAATAGCGCGCCCCGGGACGTACTTCGGGGTAAAGCCCCGGCACGGTTTCAAGGTTGTGGTTGAACACATCCGGCTTGGCCGCAACGACGATTTCCAGAACTGAAGGATCGCAGCGCAGGAAATCCGGGGTGAGGATCTCGATCGTGGTTCCGGGAGCCTGGCGGCGAATGGCCCGGATCGTCTGGGCGAAGTGCTCGGCCCCGCCGTCTTCCACATCGTCGCGGTCGACGCTGGTGACCACCACATGATTAAGCTGCAGCTTCTTGACCGCATCGCCCACCCTGCCCGGTTCGAACACATCCAGGGCATCAAGTGGTTTGCCGGTGGCAATGTTGCAGAAAGTGCAGGCCCGGGTGCAGACATCGCCCATGATCATCATGGTGGCGTGACCCTGGCTCCAGCACTCGCCGACGTTGGGGCAGCCCGCTTCTTCGCAAACCGTGACCAGCTTGTGTTCGCGCATGATGTTGCGGGTTTTCTTGTAGCCCTCGCCCGAGGGTGACTTGACCCGAATCCATGCCGGCTTCTTCGGCTGCTCGTTATCCGGGCGATGCGCCTTTTCGGGGTGGCGCTGGCTGGGAATTTTCAGGTCTCGCACGGGAGCTCATCCAATCGTTGTCCAAGATCTAGGTAACCGGGAGCGGTGAAAAAGTCCAACAACTCCAGCCCCCTGCATGGCGGCTATGCCCTGGAGTCATTACGCCGACCGTTGATTTACCGGTCGTTTACCACGGTGCTCTAGGGCAAAAGCCATGCTCAAGCCACTGGTTGCCCTATTTTGTCTCGCCGCCTCTGCCAGCGCGGCAACCTTGCCGTGGCAGGCGCTTCCCCAAACCGCAATGGAAGCAACGAATTTAGACCTTTTCGCCGAAATTCACACAACATTTCCAAGCCGTTACCGTGGCGACGGCCAGGGGATCGCGGGGCCTGATTTCTTCGACGTGGCCATCGCAATCATGATTTTCCTGGGGATCTCTGGCGTGGTTACGCGCGCCTTACCACGCGACAAGCGGCAGTCTCACCGGAAAAGTCACGCGTCCCGCGCGGCCTCGGCGATTTCGCGAATCCGGGTAACCATCGCGCGCAGTCCGTTGGATCGCTGGGCCGAAAGGTTGCTATCCAACTCCAGGCGGGCAAGCTCGGCTGCCGCGTCGGTCGCAAGCACGTCGCGCACCGGCAAACCGTCATAAAGCGCGCGCAGGACCGCGATCAGCCCCTGCACGATCATCGCGTCGCTCTCGCCCCGAAAACGAAAGACGGCACCCTCGCCCGTTGCGTCAATTTCCGGGACCAGCCAGACCTGGCTGGCACAACCGGTGACTTTCGTCGTTTCGATCTTTTCGGCCTCGCCAAGGGGTTCCATTGCCTTCCCCATGTCGATGACATGGCGATAGCGGTCCTCCCAGTCGTCAAGGAATTCAAAGGTTTCAACGATGTCTTCAAACGTTTCCTGCGCCATGAGCCCCAGTTAGGCCGCAGAAAGGAAAAGGTCCAGACCAGCCGCCTTTTCTTGCGCGGCACTTTGCGATAGCACCAGTGTGGCAAAAGCGAGGGGCCCGCATGAGCGCACGGCAATTGATCCTGTTGACCGCCATTGCGGTCATTCTGTCCGGTTGCGGGCGAATTAGCGAAAGCCGGTTCAATCCTTTCAACTGGTTCCGCTCCGACAGTGGCGAAACCCTCGCACCGGCCGACGTCGCCGAAACCCGGGATCCCCGGCCTTTGGTGGCGGACATCACGTCGCTGGTCGTCGAAAGAACCCCGGGCGGTGCGATCGTCCGCGCAACCGCGCTGCCGGGAACACAAGGCTGGTTTGCGCCCGAGCTTGTCAGTGCCACCCGCGACGGCGATCCCGTCGACGGAGTTTTGTCCTTTGCGTTCCGGGCGGCCCCGCCCGACGGCGCCCCACGCGTATCGACGGTGCGGTCGCGCGAACTTGCCGCAGCGGTCTTTGTGACCGATCTGACGCTGGCGAACGTGAGGATCATCCAGGTGACAGGGGCGCGAAACTCCCGCGTTGCCAGGCGCTAGACCTCGAAGACCTCGACCGACTGTCCATTTGCCCTCAGCGCCAATTCGCCGCTACAGAGCCGCAAGGCGTCTTCGCCAAAAGCCTTTTTCCGCCAGCCCTTTAAGGCTGGAACCTCACGCTCGCCCGCAGCGATCTCGTCCAGTTCCGACGATGTCGCGATCAGCTTCTGCGCGACGCCCAATTCTTCCGATTTTGCCTTCAGCAGAACGCGCAGAAGATCGGCCAGGGCCGGATTGACCTGCAGCTTGTCGCGCGACCGGTCAGGCTTGGGCTGTTGTGCCGACGGCATTGCCAACCCGTCCTTTACGGCTTCCAGAATTCCCGCGGCAATGTCACCCTTCCGGGCATCGCGAAGAAGCAAGCGCGATCGCCCGAGATCCTTCATTGATTTCGGTTTTGTCGAAGCGATCTCCAGCAACGCATCGTCTTTCATCACCCGAGAGCGCGGCACGTTTCTTTTCTGGGCGTAGGCCTCGCGGAATTTGGCCAGTTCACGGACAATGGCGAGAAACCGGCCCGAATTGGTACGCGTCTTGATCCGCCGCCAGGCCTCGTCGGGAACAATCCGGTACGTCGCCGGATCGCTGAGGATCGCCAGCTCCTCTTCGACCCACGAGCGCCTGCCGGATTTCTCGAGCTCGGTCGAGAGGAATTCGTAGATGCCGCGCAGATGGGTGACGTCGGCCAGCGCGTAGTTTTTCTGCGCATCCGTCAGGGGGCGGCGCGACCAGTCGGTAAATCGCGAAGACTTGTCGACCTGGGCCTTTCCGATCTTTCGCACAAGGGTTTCGTAGCCAACCTGCTCGCCGAACCCCGCCACCATGGCCGCCACCTGCGTGTCGAAGAGCGGTTCGGGAATGACGCCCCCGTCAATGAAGAATATTTCAACGTCCTGTCGCGAGGCATGGAAGACCTTGACGACACTCTTGTTTTTCAACAGCGCATAAAGCGGTTCGAGCGAAAGGTCCTTGGCCAGAGGATCGACCAGTACGGCATCTTCCTCGGCCTCCCCCGGCACAGCCAGTTGAACCAGACAAAGCTTGGAGTAATAGGTCCGTTCGCGAAGAAATTCAGTGTCGACCGTCACGTAGGGCGCATTTGCCGCTTTTTCGCAAAATACGGCCAGCCCCTCGGTCGAGGTAATTGTTATCATTCGTTAACTCTGCATCCATCAATCGGCGGGTCGCGCATTGATAGGCGTTTCTACCGGGGCGGGCAAGGTAACCGGCGTCTTGTCGCCAACAACGAAGCGGCGCAGGACCGCCGGGTAAAGCTTGTGTTCCTCGATCAACACCCGCGCGGCCAGGGTTTCCGACGTATCGTCGGGGCGCACAGGAACACGTGCCTGCCCCAGTACAGGTCCCGCGTCCAGGTCCGCGGTGACTTCGTGCACTGTGCAACCGGCTTCCCTATCGCCCGCGGCAATGGCCTTGGCATGGGTGTCGAGGCCGGGGTATTTGGGCAAAAGCGAGGGGTGAATATTTAAGACCTTGCCAGCCCAGCGGCGGGTGAATGTCCCGGTCAGGATGCGCATGAAGCCCGCGAGGCAAAGGATATCCGGCGCCGCTTGTGCCAATCGCCTGTTCAATTGAGCTTCGAAAGCCTCGCGGTCAGGCCCAAATGGCCGGTGGTCGACAACCTCTGTCGGAATGCCAAGGGCCGAGGCTTTGGCGAGCCCCCCGGCCTCGGGAACACTGGAAAGAACAAGCACCGGCCTGCCGGGGTGATCGCCCACCATGTCCCTCGCCAGAGCCACCATGTTGGAGCCGCTGCCAGAGATCAGGATGGCGACGCGTTTCACGTGAGCGTGCCGCGATAGATTACGCCCTGCCCGTCCACCACGCGGCCAATCCGGACAACTTCGTGGCCGTCGGCGGCAAAATGGGTTGTCGCAACATCGACCTTGTCGGCAGGCACTATGGCCACCATGCCGATGCCCGCGTTGAAGGTCTTCAGTAGCTCGGCCTCGGCGATCCCGCCGGTCGAGGCGAGCCACTGAAACACCGGCGGCAAGCGCCAGGCGCCAAGATCGATCTCGGCGGCCAGGCCTTCCGGTAGGGCACGCGGCACATTTTCGGTCAGCCCGCCGCCGGTGATATGGGCCAGCGCCCGCAGGATGCCGCCTTCATCGATCGCCGCAACCGCCCCCTTTACGTAAAGTGCCGTCGGCGTGAGCAGCGCCTCACCCAGAGTGCCGTCCTGCCACGGACACGGTGAAGCCCAGTCTAAACCTGATATTTCGACAATCCGGCGTACCAGCGAATAGCCGTTGGAATGCACGCCATTGCTTTGCAGCCCAAGCAATACGTCACCCCGGCTTACGCCGTTCGGCAGACTGTTTCCCCGCTCCATCGCACCTAGGGCAAACCCGGCCAGGTCAAAATCACCATCTGCGTACATCCCCGGCATCTCGGCGGTTTCACCCCCGGTAAGCGCGCAGCCGGCACGCTCGCAGCCAAGGGCGATGCCCTCGATTACTTTCGCCGCATCATCGATATCGAGTTTCCCGGTGGCATAGTAATCGAGAAAGAAGAGCGGCTCTGCCCCCTGGCACACGAGGTCGTTGACGCACATCGCCACCAGATCGATGCCGACGCCTTCGACGTTTCCCGTTTCAATCGCGATCTTAAGTTTCGTGCCAACCCCATCAGTGGCAGCAACCAGAATAGGATCGGCAAACCCCGCCGCCTTCAGATCAAAGAGCGCGCCAAACCCGCCGAGCCCCGCAATCGCGCCGGGCCGCCGGGTTTTCTTCACCGCCGGTTTGATCCGTTCCACCAACGCATTGCCCGCGTCGATATCGACGCCCGCATCCGCATAAGTCAGCCCGTTTTTATTCATTTGCCTGGGGTCTCTCGCTTTTCTTCGCGGATAGCCGAGCCGGTGCAAAGTGTCCATGCAATGCGAAACTTGACCCGGAAACCCGGTCTGCTATGCCCTGTTTTCAGGTCGGGCCTGTAGCTCAATTGGTTAGAGCAGAGCGCTCATAACGCTTTGGTTGGGGGTTCGAGTCCCTCCGGGCCTACCATTAAATGCTGTAATATATCGTGAGAATAATTAATCTCCAAATCAGCAATTGCGATTCCCAAATTTTGAGGATAGAAATCGCCTCGCGTTTACTTACGGAAATGCAACCATCAATAATAGGAGTGCCGCATGGCATCCAAAATGGATCTAGGGAAACTGTCCCTTGACGAGTTGAAAGCACTCAAAAAGAACGTCGAAAGCGCAATCAAGGGTTTTCGCAAGAAACAGCGCGCAGAAGCCTTGAAGGAAATTCAGGCGATCGCCAAGAAACACGGGTTATCTGTCGATGAAGTCGTTGGCGGAAAAGGAAAAACCCGCCGCGCCAAAAGCCCGGCAAAGTACCGCAATCCGGCGAACGCGGATGAAACCTGGTCAGGCCGCGGGCGGCAACCGGCCTGGTACAAGGACGCGATTGCGAAAGGAAAGTCGCAGAAAAGTCTGGAAATCTGACTTTAGAACTTGGGCGGTCGTGATGACCGCCCGATTCACCTCGGAATTGTAAACTCCGCCCGTAATCCGCCTAAATCGTTGCTTTCCCCTAGCGTCAATTTGCCGCCGTGTTTTCTGGCCGCATCCGCTGCGATGGCAAGGCCGAGACCAACCCCTGAACCCGCATCCTGATTGCGCGCCTCGTCGAGGCGGGTAAACGGTCTGACGACAATGTCCCGTTTATCCGGCGGAATGCCCGGACCGGAATCCTCGACAAAGAAACTGATCGAGCTTTCCGAAATCGTGGCACTCACCCGGGCTTCGTTTCCGTAACGCACGGCATTGGTCACCAGATTCTCCAGCGCACGCTGAAACAGAGCCGGGCGGATTTTGGCGGTGCCTTCGCCTTTCATCGCACCAAGTTGAACCGGCAAGGCCTTGGCCATGCGCCCGACCAGATCGCGGATCAGTTCGAGCGGATCGATACGTTCGCTATCTTCCCGAAGACCGTCGCGGGCAAAAGACAGGAAGGCTTCGAGCATCTGCTCCATCTCGGCGACATCGCGGGCCATTGCCTCGACCTCTTCGCCATCCTCGATCAGCGAGAGGTTCAGCTTGAGACGCGTCAACGGCGTGCGCAAGTCATGGCTGACACCGGACAGCATCATCGTGCGTTGCTCGATCTGACGCTCGATCCGGTTCCGCATGTCAAGGAAGGCATTTCCTGCAGAACGCACTTCGGTGGCACCGCTTGGCCGGTAGGGAACGATCCGCCCTTTCCCGAAAGCCTCGGCGGCGAAGGCCAAGCGGCGGATCGGCCGCATCTGGTTTCGAAGATAGACCAGCGCGATGCCGGTCATCAAAAGCGCGGTGAACCCGATAAGGACCAGGAACTGATGCGGGTTTCTGGGCGACAGCCGTTGCCGGGGCACGATTAGCTCGACGGCGCCCTTGCCCGTCATGACCGTTATGCGCGCCGAGCCGCTCCGCCCGATGAGATCGACCGCGATCAGCCCCGCCACTTCCCCGCGCAAAGTTGCGATCACCGCGCGACCGGAACGATCGATCCACTCTCGCCTGTCCACGGCATCTTCCGCGCCGCGAGTGATTTCTATGCCCAACGGCGTCGCAACCTCGATGGCCGCGATAAGGATGCCGTCCTCGGGCGCCGTTTCGATCCGGTCGAGGATCAGATGGATCTCATGCGCGACGGCACCGGTCATTTGCTGGGTGACGCCTTCATACAGGCGCTGTACAAATACAATGGTAACCACGAGCAGGATTGCCATCACTGGTACCAGAAGGATCAGTGCAGCCCGACCGTAGAGGGACCGCGGCATCCAATCCTTTAGAACTTTAGTCAACATGCCAAGACCCTAAGGCTGGTGCGACACAAGAGAAAGTGCCAATGACCGAGCCCCCTGCAGTTAGCCAAGCCCACGAGTTCGATGACGGCATCCGGATGGTGCTTGCCCCCAACGCCGGCCCCATGACCCATTGGGGCACCAACAGCTACATCGTCGGTGAAGGCGAGGTTGCGATCATTGACCCGGGTCCGGAATGCAACAGCCATCTGCAGGCGCTCCTCGATGCCACCGCAGGCGAAACGATCACCCATATCCTGGTGACCCATGCGCATCTCGACCACAGCGAACTTGCCCGGTCGCTGTCGCAGGCCACCGGCGCGCCAGTTCTTGGCTTTGGCCCCGCGAATGCCGGGCAGAGTGCGATCATGGCCGCCCTGGCCGTCGGTGGTCTTTCCGGCGGAGGCGAAGGCGTGCACGAGGATTTCCTGCCGGACGAGTACCTGATTGACGGCGACCATGTTCATGGCTGCGGCTGGTCCCTGAAGGTGCTGCACACACCCGGCCACTTCGCTGGTCACCTTGCGTTCGCCCTGGGGGACAGGATGATTACCGGTGATCATGTGATGAGCTGGTCGTCCTCCCTGGTGTCCCCTCCCGACGGTGATATCCAAGCGTTCCTCGGGACTTCGGAACGGTTGATAGACTATGAGCCGTCCCGGCTCTACCCGGCCCACGGTGCCCCGATTGACGACCCCGGCGACCGGCTTTCCTGGCTGATCAATCATCGCAAATCGCGCGAAACGTCGATCCTTGAGGCGCTCGGGCCTATACCGAAGAAAATCGGCAGCATCACTGCGCAGGTCTATACCGACATCGCTCCGGAAATGCTGCCCGCCGCCGAGCGCAATGTATTCGCCCATCTCGTTGATCTTTGGGAAAGAAACATCGTCACGGCCGAGCCTTCTCTTTCGACCGATGCGGGTTTTCTGCTGACCTGAACGGGATCATTATTTCTACGGCACCCTCTGGACGGCGCGTAAGAGCATTGCTATATCCCGCTCCGGTATTCCGGCGTAGCTCAGCGGTAGAGCAGTTGACTGTTAATCAATTGGTCGTAGGTTCGATCCCTACCGCCGGAGCCAAAACTTCCGATATATATCAATGCCCTATGGCGCATTGCGCATTGGTTTTGGCGCGTGTGCGACGTCCAAAGCCCAACCTGGGCC
>CAJICO010000458.1_pt1 | contig 11196 bp, 9 predicted proteins | sample 9199701 | NCBI WGS metagenome assembly CAJICO01 (sample SAMEA7708339, study PRJEB35096) | sediment metagenome | biome: marine neritic benthic zone biome [ENVO:01000025]; feature: sediment [ENVO:00002007]; material: shallow marine sediment [ENVO:03000034] sea grass bed [ENVO_01000059] ... | reverse complement strand
GGCCGCGGCATCCCCGGCGGCGGCAAAGAAGATTGCCAGGAGCACGCCTGAAGATCCGCCCATGGATTGGCTGAGTTCGCTACCCATCGCCCGGAATAGCTGGGCCGGGTCGGCCAGCGGCAACTGGTCGAGCGCCGCCGTCAAGGCCCGGGCGGCCGTTGCGACGGTCGAGCCGGTGTCGCCATCGCCGGATTTCGCGTCGAGCGCGTTCAGGGCGGCCTCGGCCCCCATCAAGGCTTCGCAGGCCCCGGCGATCAGCGCCCGCAACTCAGGGTTCTGAGACGCGGCGTAACTCACCCGGTCCATTCCGCGCGGCATGGGCCGAACCGCCACAGCCGCCAGCGCGGCGCATCCCGGCCAGGCGGCAGGCGCGACGCTCGACTGCATGGCTTCAAGCTGAGCGGTGTCGACCGGCAGCAGTGACAGGGAAAACCCGTGCATATCGAGCGAGGTCATCAGCGGCGCAGGACCGACGAGGTGACTGATCCGGTCACCGATCCGCGACAGGCACAGCTCTTCCGTCAGCACGGACATTTCCAGGGGCGTCGCACTGCCGAGATTGTTCAAAAGCGCCACATGCCCACCGGCGCCGAGCCCAGGCGCCAGCCGGTCCACCACCATCGCCATTGCATCGCGCGCGTTTTCGAACTCGACCTGCTCGACCCCGGGTTCGCCGTGAATGCCAAGGCCAAGTTCGGCCATGCCCTGACCGATCCGGTCTTCCTTCTCGGCGCCCGGCACGGTGCAGGTGTCAAGCGACATGCCGATTGAAACCACGTCGCCGATTACCCGGTTGGCCGCCGCCGTCACCGTGTCCAGATCCGCGCCCGTTTCGGCCAGGGCACCAGCGATCTTGTGCACGAAGAGCGTGCCGGCGACGCCGCGTGGCTGGGCAATGTCCGGGAGCGCGACGTCATCGTCAACGACGACCATCGACACTTTGCGCCCAAGCTCGCGCGCCCGTTCTGCCGCGAGGCCGAAATTCAAACGGTCGCCGGTGTAATTCTTGACGATCAGCAAGCAGCCCGCGTCGCCGGTCACCGCCAATATTCCCTCCAGCACCGCGTCCGCCGATGGCGAGGCAAAAACGTCGCCGCACACCGCCGCCGTCAGCATGCCGGCACCCACGAAACCGGCATGCGCCGGTTCGTGCCCCGATCCGCCGCCCGAGACCAGCGCCACTTTCGATCCGTCCCAGTCGGTCCGCACCACCACCTTGATGTGCGGATAGCCGTCCAGCCGGGCCAGACGGCCCTGCCCTGCCCTGAGCGCCCCGTCTATCGCTTCGGTCACGAGCGCGTCGCGGGCATTGATGAACTGGGCCATGATCTTTCTCCGAAGGCAGGTGTTTAAACGGGCATGTTGAGTAATGTGGGAAGTGAACGCAAGTTAAGCCTCGGGCGCCGCTTCGGCCATTGCCCGGAGCATCAGGGCCGCCGAGACCGCGCCCGGGTCTTTGTGACCGACCGACCGGGCGCCAAGACGCGCGGCGCGCCCCAGCCTGGCCTGCATATCCCTGGTGGCTTCGGCGCCCGCCTCGGCGGCGCTGGCTGCTGCTGTGAAGACTTCCGTCGCGGAGTGACCGGTCGCACCGTTGGCGGCCTCGGCAGCGGGCGACCAGGCATCCAGCATGGTCTTGTCGCCGACACTGGCCTTGCCGCGCTGCGCGATGCCCTCGGCCATTGCCGCGACAAGCGCTGGCGCATCTTCGGGGCCAAGCCTTTCCTTGCCCTTCACCGCCGCCCCGGCCCGCATGAAGGCCGTGGCATACAGGGGGCCGGACGAAGCGCCGACGGCATTCAGAAACGCCATTGCCGCGGTGTTGAATACTTCCGTCGGCGTGCCATCGAGTGCAGACACCGCATCGCGCACCGCCCCGAAACCGCCGCTCATGGCAATGCCGTGATCTGCGTCTCCGATCTCGCCGTCGAGGGCGCAGAGGTCATCCCGCGCGGCGTCCATCGCATCGGCCACCGCCAGCATCATCGCCTTGATGTCGTCGCCGTCCATCTCAGACGACCCGGAACATGGCGCAGTGGCAGGGCCGGTCGATCAGCCGGGTGAGTTCATCGTCGAGATGCATCAGGGTTACCGAGGCGCCCGCCATTTCGAGCGAGGTACAATAGTTGCCGACCCAGGTGGCATGGGTTGTCAGCCCGGCATCGGCCAGCCGCGCCTGCACGCGGCGGTTCATGATGTAGAGCTCCATCAGGGGCGTTGCCCCCAACCCGTTGACCAGCACCGCCACCCGGTCGCCTTGCGCCGCGCCCATTTCGTCAAAGATGCGGTCCATCATCTCGTCGACGATCTCGTCAGCGGTTTTGATGGGGCCGCGTGCGATACCAGGCTCGCCGTGGATACCCATGCCGATTTCCATCTCGCCTTCGGGAAGGTCGAAATTCCAGCGCCGGGTCTGCGGCAGCGAGCAGGGCGACAGCGCCACGCCCATCGTGTAGGTCCGCGCATTGGCGTGACGGGCGATCCGCTCGACCTCGTCGAGGTTCAGCATTTCGTCAGCCGCGGCGCCCGCCGCTTTGAAAATAAAGAAGTTTCCGGCAACGCCGCGCCGGGTTTCCGCCTTGTCGCGAGGGGCCGAGGCGACGTCGTCGGTTGTCAGCACCGTCCGCACCTCGATGTCTTCCACGGCTGCCATTTCGGCGGCCATGTCGAAATTCATCACGTCGCCGGCATAGTTGCCGTACATGAAGAGAACCCCGGCACCGCCGTTGACTTCCTGCACGCAGGCCAGCGCAGGCGCGGGCGGAGGCGAGGCGAACACGTTGCCGATGGCGGCCGCATCGGCGAGGCCCCTACCGACGAAGCCAACGAAGGTAGGTTCGTGGCCCGAGCCACCGCCGATCACCAGACCCACCTTGCCTTGGCGCGGCCCGTCGTTCGCAACGATGGCGCGCGGCGAGGCGCCGGAGGCCCGCAGCGTGTCGGCATGGGCCAGGAGAATGCCGTCGAGCATCTCGTCGACCGCGTCGTCCCCGTCATTGATGATTTTCTTCGTCTGCACCGGCCAACCTCCCTGTTGCCGTCACAAAAACCCAAGCCGGTACTGCGGTCAATCAGGCACCACCACGCCCTTCGACAGGATGATGTTGCCGTATAGCCGGGTCTCGGCTGTCTGCACCACGCAATAGGCCTGCCGGGCTTCTACGTAGAAAGCGTGCCGCTCGACCCCGCGAATTTGGGCCGGTTTGTCTGCGGTTTTGTCGATAATCGTCTGAAACTCGGCCACGATGTCGGGCACCGCCTTTGGGTCGCCGACAACCTGCATGGTGCGCGCCGGTGCCTCGACATAGGAATCGAGAGGCATCAACGTCAGAATATCGCGCAGCGCTTCGGTCGCACTGATGCCTGGCAGTCGTTCGATCCTGGCCCCACAGGATTCACCGGGAAAATTCGCATCCGCGATCACCAGTTCGTCGCCATGCCCCATCGCTTTCAGATGGCGCAACAAGTCAGGCGTGAGCGTGTTTGGAATTCCAATCAGCATGCAATCTCCCCCTTTTCAAATCACCGAGACCCAAGCGGTCTGCAAAAATGATTGACGTACATCAATATATACCTCAAACTTTTTCGCAAGGGAGGACGAATGACCCGCGTCACAGCGCAGGACGTAGCAAACGAGGCTGGCGTAAGCCTCGCAACGGTCGATCGCGTGCTGAACAACCGTAAGGGGGTTCGCGAGGTAACGGTCCGCCGCGTCACCGATGCCATGGACCGTTTGAATTTCGTCCGTGACCAGGCGGCAGCCAATCTGGCGCGCAAGCGTTCCTACAAATTCACATTTATCGTCTCTGCGGGCGAGACCTCGTTTTTCAACGATGTCAGGTCCGAGATCGAGGCCGCGCAACCGTTCGCGCAGAAGGAGCGGATTGACATCAACATGATCGCGGTGCCGCCGCTCGACCCTCAGGCGATCGTCAACACAATCGATGAATTGGGCGACGAAATCGGCGAAGGTGTCGCGCTGGTCGCGGTCGAAAGCCAGATTGTGCGGGACGCGATCAAACGGCTCTCGATGCGCGGTGTCCGGGTCGTTACCTTTATCTCGGATATCCCGAATTCCGCCCGTGAGCGGTTCATCGGGATCGACAATGTGGCTGCCGGGCGGGTGGCCGCTAGTCTTTTGAAGCGCTTCGTCTCGCCCAGGGCCGGCGATGTTGCCATCGTGGCCGGGTCGGGCACGCTGCGCGACCATGTGGAACGCCGCATGGGATTTGAGCAGGTCATGCGGACCGAATGCCCCAATCTGAATGTTCTGCCGTGGATCGAAGGTGAAGAACTGGCCGGCATCGTCGAAAAAAAGCTGTCGGAGCTTCTGGTCGAGAACCCGGATATCGTTGGGCTGTACAGCCTTGGCGGCGGCACGCGCGGCGTCATCGACGCCATTGAGGCTGCCGAGCAGGACCTGAGCGTTGTGACGACCGAGATTTCGGAACACACGCGCGCGGCGCTTCATTCCGGGACCGTGGACGCCGTTCTCGTGCAGGACCCAAGTCATGAGGTACGCAGCGCAATCCGCGTGCTCAAAGCGCTGGCGGACGATGTCGCCATCAACGAAAAACAGGAACGCATACGCATTGAGATTTTCGTACGCGACAACCTACCATAGGGGGTGCCGCCAATGAAAACCGGGAGAGAGATGAGATGAAAACAATCAAGGGACCAGCGTTATTCCTGGCGCAGTTTGCCGGGGACGAGGCGCCGTTCAATTCCTGGGACGCGATCACCAAATGGGCCGCCGATTGCGGCTATCGCGGCGTGCAGGTGCCAAGCTGGGACGGGCGGTTGTTCGATCTCGCCCAGGCTGCGGAATCGAAGGATTACTGCGACGAGTTCAAAGGCGCTGCCGCCGCGAATGGCGTTGAAGTGACAGAGCTTTCGACCCACCTGCAAGGCCAGTTGGTGGCGGTTCATCCCGCCTATGACGATGCCTTTGACGGTTTCGCCGCGCCCGAGGTTCGGGGCAATCCAAAAGCGCGCCAGGAATGGGCCGTTGATCAGGTCATGAAGGCCCTCAGCGCGTCGAAGAACCTGGGCATCACCGAGCATGCGACATTTTCCGGCGCGCTTGCCTGGCCTTACATTTACCCCTGGCCACAGCGGCCCGCAGGGCTGATCGAAACGGCATTCGATGAACTGGCATCGCGGTGGAAGCCTATCCTTGATCATGCCGAGGACTGCGGTGTCGATGTCTGTTATGAAATTCACCCCGGCGAGGATCTGCACGACGGCATCACCTACGAGATGTTCTTGGAGCGCACCGGCAACCATGCCAGGGCCTGCATGCTTTATGACCCGTCGCACTATGTGCTTCAGTGCCTGGATTACCTCGACAACATAGACGTCTACAAAGACCGGATCCGGATGTTCCACGTCAAGGATGCCGAGTTCAATCCGACGGGGCGGCAGGGAGTTTATTCGGGTTACCAAAGCTGGGTCGACCGTGCGGGGCGGTTCCGCAGCCTTGGCGATGGTCAGGTCGATTTCGGGGCCGTCTTCTCGAAGATGGCGGCCAACGACTTTGACGGCTGGGCCGTGGTCGAGTGGGAGTGCTGCCTGAAGCACCCCGAGGACGGCGCGCGCGAAGGCGCACAATTCGTCAGCGACCATATCATCCGTGTCACCGAAAGGGCCTTTGACGATTTCGCCGAAGCCGGCACCGATGAGGCCGCAAACCGCAAGATGCTTGGGATCGAGTGATGGCAGACAGAATCAGACTGGGCATGGTCGGCGGCGGCAACGACGCCTTTATCGGCGCGGTTCACCGGATCGCCTCGCGCATCGACGATCATTTCGAACTGGTCGCAGGGGCTCTTTCGTCGACGCCCGAAAAGTCGCAGGCCAGTGGCGAGGCATTGGGTCTGCCGCGCATCTATGATGACTACAAGCAGATGGCGATCCGCGAAGCCCGCCGCAAGACCGGGATCGAGGCCGTGGCCATCGTTACGCCCAACCACGTGCACTATCCGGCCGCTCGCGAATTCCTGAAGCGCGGCATTCACGTTATCTGCGACAAACCGCTGACCAGCACGCTGCCGGATGCCAAGAAACTGGTGAAAGCCGCCGAGGCGTCGGACGCGCTTTTCGTCCTCACGCATAATTACACCGGCTACCCGATGGTCCGGCACGCGCGCGAGATGGTGCAGGCTGGCGAGATCGGCAAAATCCGCGTGGTACAGGTGGAATATGCGCAGGATTGGCTGACCATCCAGCAGGACTTCAAGCAGGCCGAGTGGCGAACCGACCCGGCGCGGTCTGGCGCCGGCGGGTCTACGGGCGACATTGGCACCCATGCCTATAATATCGCCTGCTTCGTTACCGGGCTGACGCTGGAATCGCTCGCCGCCGATCTCGACAGTTTCGTCGAGGGCCGGCAGGTGGATGACAACGGCCATGTCATGTTGCGGTTCGAAGGCGGTGCCAAGGGCATGCTTTGGTGCAGCCAGGTCGCACCCGGCAACGAGAACGCCTTGCGGCTTCGTGTTTATGGCGAGAAGGGCGGGATCGAATGGGCGCAGGAGGATCCCAATTACCTCTGGTACACGCCCTTCGGTGAACCCAAGCGTCTGATCACCCGCAATGGTGCCGGTGCGGGCGATGCCGCGGCACGTGTCAGCCGGGTGCCGCCCGGCCATCCGGAAGGATATCTCGAAGGGTTTGCCACCATCTACGCCGAGGCCGCCGAGGCGATCCGGGCGAAGCAGTCCGGAACCGAACCTTCGAAAGAAAATATCTACCCGACTGTACAGGACGGGTTGAAAGGTGTTCAGTTCGTCGATGCGTGCGTGCGTTCCTCGCGCCGGCAGGGAGCCTGGATAAATGTCTGACCTTAAGGTCAGCAACTTGCGCCGGGTCTTCGGCTCGGTGGTGGCACTGGACGATATCTCGTTCGAAGTGCCCGAGGGTCAGTTTTTCTGCCTTCTGGGGCCGTCATCCTCGGGCAAGACCACGACGCTTCGGGCCATCGCCGGTCTGGAAGAGTTAGAGAGCGGCGCGGTGCAGTTCGCCGGTCAGGACGTCACCACCGCCCCGGTGCAGGGGCGCGGCATGTCGATGATCTTTCAGACGTTCGCGCTCTACCCGCACCTTACCGTAGAGGCCAACTTTGCCCATCCGCTTCGCCGTGCCGGTGAAAGTGCCGCCGACGCAAAGAAACGCGTGGACGAGATTGCGGAACTCCTCCGCGTGACCCACACGCTGAAGCGCAAACCCACCACGCTTTCGGGCGGCGAACAGCAGCGGGTGGCCATCGGACGCGCCATCGTCGGACGGCCGAAGCTGCTTTTACTGGACGAGCCGCTGACCAATCTCGACGCGAAGTTGCGGCACGAAATGCGGGCCGAATTCAAGCGGTTACACCGCGAACTTGGCATGACCATGCTTTATGCCACGCCCGATCAGCTGGAAGCGCAGACCATGGGGCAGCGCGTCGGCGTGATACAGGACGGCAGGGTGGTTGCCACCGGCGAACCGCGCGATCTCTACCAGCATCCGCCCAATACCTATGTGGCGCAAATGGTGGGCTCGCCGCCAATCAACTTCCTGACCGCCAAGGGAAGCAGCGAGGGGCAGATCGATCTGCCGTTTCTCAATGCCCCCGTCCCTGCCCCTTTCGTCGCCAGTGGCCAGCCCGTTACCGTGGGTCTGCGGCCGCACGACATCTCGCTGGCCGGGGATCAGCAGGGGCGCAGCACCAAATTCCCCGCCAAGATCCATCTGACCGAACCCTTGGGAGACGTCACCGTCCTGGACGTTACCGCGGGGGACAAAGACATGAAAATGGTGCTGCGCGAGGAAGTGGCGGCGAATTACAACGTAGGCGACGACATCGAAATCGCCTTCGACCCGCAGGATCTACACATTTTCGACCCGTCGACCGGGGCCCGCATGGGCAACGGTGCGGCATGAGTGAATTTAGGTGAGCAGTGTTAGCCAAAACCAGGAAACGACAGACAACAAGTGGAGGAAGATAATGAAAAGTAAGATTGTTCTCAGCGGTCTCATGAGCGCAACGGTGCTTGCGGCCGGGCTGGCCGGATCACCGGCGCTATCGGCCGACATCACCATCACGATGGCCGCGCCCGATTGGCCACCGACACGCTTCATGAAGGAGCATTTCGACCAGACCTACACATCGCCAAATGGTCACACCACGACGCTGGACATGGACTTCATCCCATGGCCGAGCTTCTACGAGCGTGTTGCGGCTTCGCTGACGTCGGGCGAGCAGAAATACCAGATGATCGTCACCGACAGCCAGTGGCTGGGGGCGTTTGTCGAAGGCGGGTATTACTTGAACCTGACCGACAAGATCAACGAAGACCCAGAGCTGAAGGCCATCATGCAGGATCTGCACCCGGCTCTCGTCTCGGCCTACTCGACCTACCCGCACCGCACGCGGGCTCAGCTTGAAGAGGCTGGCGAAGTTCCGGCACCGGGTGTCAACTACTACGGGTTCCCGCAGTTCCCGGACACCTATGTCACCTTCTACCGCGAAGATCTCTTCTGCAACGAAGGCGAGATGGCTGCGTTCCAGGAAAAGTATGGATCGAATTTGCCCTGCTCTTATGAGGACTGGCAGGACACCGACTGGGAAAAATGGGGCCAAATCGGCGAGTTCTTCCGGCGCACCGCCGGTGAACAGTTGGCAGGCGAAACGCTGACCGATGATTTCTATGGCATCGCTTACCAGGCCGGTAAGGGCTACGACTTCTCGACCATGGCGATCAACGCGTTCATCTGGCAGCAGGGTGGCGACATCTGGGACGAATCCAAGATGCCCGAGGCACAGGCCGAAGGTGTTGTGAACTCGGACGCGGCCGTGGCCGCCTTTGATGAGTACCTCAGCTACCTGCAGTACATGCCGCCTGTGGCGCAAACCGGTCAGATGGATATCTTCGTGATCCAGGACCTGTATATGCAGGGCAAAGTCGGCGCGATCATCGATTGGGTTGGCCTTGGCGAGCCGGTACTTGATCCAAGTGCCTCGACCGTGTCTGACAAATCGGCCTTCGGCCCCGCACCGGGTACCCGCAAGGGAGATGGTTCGATCGACCGCACCGGCAACATCGGTGGCCAGCCGTTCGTTCTGACGACCTGGAACAGCGATGAAGTCGTCGACGAAGCGCTGAACGTGGTGAAATGGTGGCTCAACCCCGAGACACAGCTGTCTGCCGTGGCAAACGGTGGCCAGTCGGGTCTGATGAGCGTTATGGCCGATCCCGGCTACAACGATCTGCGCCCCTGGAACCGTGCCCACGTCGAGATGATCGACTGGCAGAAAGACGTCTGGCACATCCCTGAGTTCTTTGAACTGCTGACCCAGCAGCAGGAAGAATTCGACAAGGCGATCACTGGTCAGCAATCGGCCAAGGAAGCCCTGGATGCCGTTGCAGAGTTCCAGCAGGAGCTTCTCGAAGACATTGGCTTTATTGAATAAAGCTTTCCTGGAGGGGCCCGGTCACACCGGGCCCTTACCTTCAGAGACTTCATTGCAAAGAGGACGGCACTGAAATGTCCGACACCGCAGCCGCACGAGGCGGATTTGGCGCATGGTTACTGGACCCGAAACGGCGCGGGGCCCTCTTGGTGGCGCCGGCACTGATCATCCTTTTTGTCATGAATATCTTCCCGCTCCTCTGGTCGTTCGGGTTGAGTTTCTTCAACTACAAAGCCTCCAGCCCGCGCGTGCCCTCGTTTCGCGGGTTGTCGAACTACGAACGCGTACTGACTGATGAAAAGACCTGGGAGCGGTTCCAGACCACCGCCATCATCGTTGGCTCTTCGGTACTGATGCAGTTGATCGTCGGGTTCCTGCTGGCGCTGATGTTCGCCAAGGTCTTCCCGATGCGCCGGATCGTGCTGATGCTGGTCCTGACACCCATGATGCTTTCGTTCGTGTCGGTGGGCGTGTTTTACAAATTGTTCTACGAACCGACATTCGGGATCGTGTCGTATGTCATGAATTTCTTCATGTCGGACAGGTTCGTGATGCTGGGTTCGCCGGCCGGGGCCATTGCCGGGATCGTCATTGCCGACGCCTGGATGTGGTCGCCCTTCGTGATGCTTCTGGTTCTTGCCGGTCTCGTCAGCGTTCCCAAGTACCTGTACGAGGCGGCCGAGATTGACCGCGCCTCAAGTTGGCGGACCTTCTGGACGATCACCTTTCCCTACATCAAGTCACTTCTGCTGCTGGCGATCCTGTTCCGCACGATCGAGACGTTCAAACTCTTCGATATCGTCTACATCATCACCGAAGGCGGGCCCGGCAGTTCGACCGAGACCATCGCCGTGTTTCTGTACCGGAACGCGTTTCAGTTCTTCCAGACCAGCCGGTCCGCGGCCCTGGCCTATATCGTCCTGTTCATCGTGATCGTGCTTACGAACCTGTACCTGTACGCCGTCAACCGGCGCGAAGAGGAGATCGGATAATGGCCCGCAAGTACCGCGAGATCGGCAAGGCTGGATGGGGCTATACCGCGTTTACCAGCGTGGTCGGCTTTATCTACTTCTTCCCCGTGCTCTGGATCATCCTGACGGCGTTCAAGACCCGGACCGATGCCCTGGCCGTACCGCCAAAGCTTTTCTTCACGCCGACGCTGGAGAATTTCCAGTCGGTGTTTTTCCGGGCCTCGATAACCACCGGCACCAGCCAGGCAACTGACATGGGGCTCTATTTCTTCAACTCGATCTTTATCGCCTTCACCTCTGTCGGGCTGGCGCTGATCGTCGGCACGCTGGCGGCCTATGCCTTCAGCCGCTATCCGCTGCGCGGCAATGACACGTATCTCTTCATCATCCTGACCACGCGGATGATGCCGCCCATCGTGGTGATCATCCCGATTTTCCTGATGTTCCGTCTCTCCGGGCTGGCGGGCAGCTATTGGGGGATCATCTTTCTTTACACCGCCTTCAACATTCCCTTCTCGGTCTGGCTGGTGAAGTCCTTCTTTGACGAGTTGAACCCCGAGATCGAGGATGCCGCGCGTATGGACGGTGCTTCGGAGCGGCGCGTCTTCTTCGGCTTTTGCATCCCGCAGATCCTGGCGGGTCTGTCGGCCACATTCGTGTTCGGGCTGATCCTGACCTGGAACGAGTTCCTCTTCGCGCTTCTTCTCACCGGCGTCGAAACCCGGACCGTTCCGGTGGCCATGGCGCGAACGTTGGGCGGTGAGGTTGGCG
>CAJICO010000200.1_pt1 | contig 11263 bp, 13 predicted proteins | sample 9199701 | NCBI WGS metagenome assembly CAJICO01 (sample SAMEA7708339, study PRJEB35096) | sediment metagenome | biome: marine neritic benthic zone biome [ENVO:01000025]; feature: sediment [ENVO:00002007]; material: shallow marine sediment [ENVO:03000034] sea grass bed [ENVO_01000059] ... | reverse complement strand
GGGCCCCGGATCAAGTCCGGGGCGGCAGGTTTCCTGTATTGGCTCTAATTCTCCAGCGCCGACGCCTGGATCAATACATTGTGGTTTTTATCCGCATCATCATCGGTAATCCTGCGTGTCTGGACCCCGGGCAAATCAGCAACGTAGTTCATGGCGGCCAGCGGGAAGTACCCGACGTCGATGCTTTCGAAACCCGGCACCTGGCTGAGAATACGCGTGATCGACAGGGTGCACTGAGCCTTCGGCACCGCACCATACGCCTTGGCAAGCCGCGCGATGGCCGCCGCCTGTGCCGCGCTCACCGGCACCCGCTGTTCGATCACGTCGTAGGTCGCGCGCGCGTGATAGTCGATGTAAACGGCCAGCGCCCGGTCGGTAATGGCGAAGTGCACGTCGTTGCGCTCGGGCGCAAACGGCAGGCCGAATGTGCCCGCCGGGTCGAACAGGATACGCTCTCCGCCGCCGGCAATCAGAAGGCCGGAATGGGCACCAGATCCGCTTTGCTTGCTGATCACAGTATACATCGTGACTTCGGGCGGTCCGGCGTGGCGATAACTAAATTTCCGCAACTCCGTGTCCGGAGCCCAGACCGGTTCGGCGGGGCCGCCGCAGGCGGCGAGCACGACGCAGATGGTCAGCGCCGAGATGAGGCGAAAAGGGATGCTACGAATTGAAGACCGCAAGAAAGATCAGCACCACAATGCAGAGGATCGTGACGTTCTTCACCCAGGTGACGAAACCCATGAAAGTCGCTTCATGGTCGGTAACGTCCATATCGCCATGCTTGTGATCGGCCATGATCCGCATCTCCGGTATTCGTTTCGGCACTGACTAGCGCAAAGCCAGCGCCCTGTCACGCCCTTCCGACTGCGCGAATGGCCGCAGTCATGCGGCCCGCGCCTTTGGCCCGAAACGCCCGTAAAAGGTCTCGCCGCTCTCTGCCATGTCAGTCAGAAGCTGGGGAACCGCAAAGCGCGCACCGTGACTGGCAAGCTGCCCACAGATCTCAACCGCCCGCGCCGCGCCGATCATATCGATCCAGGAAAAAGGGCCGCCAGACCAGGGCGCAAATCCCCAGCCGAGTATCGCGCCCACATCGCCTTCGCGAATGTCGGTCAGAACGCCCTCTTCCAGCGCCCGGACCGCTTCCAGCACCTGAGCCATCAGCAGGCGGTGCTGCACTTCGCTCAACTCGGGCTGATCGGCGTTTTCAGAAAAACGCGACGCGAGCCCGTGCCAAAGACCGTCACGTTTGCCTTTTTGATCATACGAATAGAATCCGGCACCCGCCTTGCGGCCAAGACGCCCCTCGCCCTCTATCCAGAACAGCACGTCATCAACCGCACTGTCGGGATAGGCATCGCCCAGCGCGGCTTTGGTCGCCCTGGCGATCTTTGCCCCCAGTTCAATGCTGGTTTCGTCAACCAGCTGCAGCGGTCCCACGGGGAAGCCCAGAAGCTGAGCGGCATTTTCAATCAGAGCCGGCGTGACGCCCTCGCCCACCATGCGAATACCTTCGTTGATGTAGGGAATGACGCATCGGTTCGCATAGAAAAAGCGTGCGTCATTGACCACAATCGGTGTCTTCCGCAACTGCCGTACAAAATCGAGCGCCTTGGCTACGGCCCGGTCGCCCGTATCCCGGCCCTTGATGATTTCCACCAGCATCATCCGATCCACGGGCGAAAAGAAGTGAATGCCAATGAACTGTTCGGGCCTGACGCTGGCCGCAGCCAACTCGGTGATAGGCAGGGTCGAAGTGTTGGTGGCGAAGATACAGTCCTCGCCGACAACCGCCTCGACCTTGCGGGTCATCTCGGCCTTCACGCCCGGATCTTCGAATACCGCTTCGACGATCAGATCAGCGCCCTTCAGCGCTTCCAGATCTGTCGTGGCGTTGATGCGGCCCAGAACATCGGCCTTCTTCTCTTCGGTGACCCGGCGGCGGCTTATGCCTTTGTCGAGGATGCCCTCGGAATGGGCCTTACCGCGATCCGCCGCCTCCTGCGACTGGTCGATCAGGACAACTTCGATCCCCGCATTGGCCGACACATGGGCAATCCCGGCGCCCATCATCCCCGCGCCAAGAACACCAACCTTGCGGGTTTTCTGGTCTTCGACGGCTGGGCGGTTGGCGCCCTTTTCCAGCGCTTCCTTGTTGACGAAAAGCGACCGGATCATCGCGGATGACGTCGGGTTCATGAGGATTTGCGTGAAGTACCGTGCCTCGACCCGCAGCGCGGTATCGAAGGGGACCAACGCGCCTTCGTAGATCGACGAAAGAAGTGCCCGCGCTGCCGGATAGACACCTTTGGTCTTGCCGTTGACCATGGCCGAGGCGCCTACGAACGTCAGGAACCCTTGCGGGTGATACGGCGCGCCGCCCGGCATCTTCCAATCCTTTTTGTCCCAGGGTTTGACGATGTCGTCGTCGCTGGCGTTCAAAACCCATTCCTTGGCGCGTTTCAACAAATCTTCGGGAGCCGTGACCTCGTCGATCAGTTGTGCACTCCTGGCCCTTGCCGGGTTCAGAAATTTCCCTTCAAGCAATACCGGCGCGGCGGCCATGGCGCCAACCATCCGGCTATATCGCGTGGTTCCGCCGGCACCGGGGAAAAGACCCACGAGTATCTCCGGCAATCCGATCCGCCCCTTCGGCGTATCCGCCATGAACCGGCGATGACAGGCCAGCGCGATCTCGGTCCCGATCCCGGCACAGGTGCCCGGAATGGCACAGGCCACGGGCTTGCCGCCCTTCAGCGTCTTGGGGTCCATGCCAGCGCGTTCGAGCTTTCGCAAAATGCGGTGGCCATCCATGATCCACCTGAAAAGCGCCGGTGCAGGATCATCGCCCGCCTCGGCGCTGACGGTTTCGAGCACATTCAGATCCATGCCGCCGGCGAAACTTTCCTTGCCTGAGGTAATCACAATGCCTTTCACCGCTTCATCGGAAAGCGCGCGGTCAACCAGACCGTCAACCTCTTCGCGAGATTCACGGGTCAGAACATTCATGGATTTGTCCGGGACATCCCATGTGATCACGGCAACGCCGTCATCATGAAGCGCATAGGTAAAATCAGGCATGATATTGCATCCCTTGCAGAGGTATCTTGCGGGTTCCGAATGCCTTGTGGCGGTTCAGTGGACGATCTTTTCCACGTCGGCGAGCGGCAGCGGCATCTCGATATATTCCAGCATCTCGACGACGTAACCGTCTGGATTCAAAAGCAGAAAATACCTTACCAGACTGGTGGTTACAGCGTTTCCGTCCGCGTCGTAATAGACAACACGAACCTTCACCTTCTGGCGATTGTTGTGCAGCTGATCGAAGGAAAGTATGTCGAATTCGCTTTTCACTACCGACATCGCCAGAAGCGCCGACCGATAGTCCTCTACCATGCGGGCGAACTCTGCCTCGTCTCGAAGAGACACTACGCCGACGGCGCTGTAGGCAACCAGAGGTAGCGAAAAAACCTTGAGCAAGGAAGCCGTGTCGCCGGAAATAAACCGGCTCTGAACACGAGCCAACAAGTGTTTCAGATCGTCGCCAACCAAAATGTGCCCCCAGCGCAGAAGCTCCTAAAAACAGCAGATGCATTCCCGCCAAATTCGAAAGTAGGACGAAATTGAAATTAGACAAACTTATTTTTTTACTCTTTCGATTAATGTTGCTGCTCCCATTCCGCTCGCGACGCAGAGAGTGGCCAGCCCAATTTCCTTGTCCTGGCGTTCCATTTCATCCAGCAGACTGCCGAGAATGATGGCGCCAGAAGCCCCCAAAGGGTGGCCCATGGCAATGGCACCGCCGTTCACGTTGAGCTTGTTGTGATCAACATCGAAGGCCTGCATGAAGCGAAGGACGACCGAGGAAAACGCCTCGTTCACTTCAAAAAGATCAATGTCGTCAATAGAGATACCGCTTTCGGCAAGGATCTTTTCGGTCACCGGCACCGGGCCGGTCAGCATGATGGTAGGATCGGTGCCGATCTTGGCCGTTGCCCGAATACGCGCACGAGGTGTCAGCCCATTCGCCTCGCCGAATGCTTTTGACCCGATCAGCACCGCCGCCGCCCCGTCGACGATGCCGCTGGAGTTCCCGGCGTGGTGGATGTGATTGATCTTTTCCAGATGCGGGTACTTCATCAGCGCGACTGCGTCGAAACCCGGCATCACCTCGCCCTGATCTTTGAAGGCGGGCTTCAGGGCGCCCAACGCCTGCATATCGGTTCCGGGTCGCATGTATTCGTCATTGGCGAGGATCGGGATGCCGTTCTGATCCTTGATCGTGACGACGGAATTGGCAAACCGTCCCTCTGCCCATGCCGCCGCGGCGCGGGCCTGGCTGGCAACGGCAAACTCGTCGGCATCATCCCGGCTGATGCCAAATTCCGTCGCGATGATGTCTGCCGAGATGCCTTGCGGGACAAAATAGGTTTTCATCGCCACGCTTGGATCGACGGCGATCGCGGCACCGTCCGAGCCCATGGGCACGCGGCTCATGCACTCGACGCCGCCGGCGATATAGGCCTCGCCCGCGCCGCCCCGGATTTGGTTCGCGGCAAGATTGACCGCCTCCATCCCGCTGGCGCAGAAACGGTTGATTGACAGGCCCGGCACCTTTTCGTCCAGTTCCGAGGCCAGAACAGCGGTGCGGGCCAGGCAGCCGCCCTGTTCCTTGACCTGGGTGGCGTTGCCCCAGATCACGTCTTCCAGCTCATCGCCCTTGAGGCCATTCCGTGCCTTTATGGCGTTCAGCATATCCGCCGAAAGCTTGACCGGTGTCACCTCGTGAAGCGAACCGTCGCTGCGCCCCTTGCCCCGCGGAGACCGTACGGCGTCGTAGATAAAAGCATCCTGCATCAAGCTCTCCTCAACGTTCACCCGGGAAGGCGCGCGGCATCAGGTCGTAAGGGTGCATCCAGCCGGGCAAGGTTTCGATCCGGGCCAGCCAGCGATCGATGGCCGGCCAGTCCGCACGGGCAAATCCGAATGGCTCCTCGTAGAAGAGGTAACTGCAGCAGCTCAGATCCGCATTGGTGACGCCGCGTCCGACGATCCAGTCACGCAACGTCAAGTGCGCCTCGAGCACCTTATAGGCCGCTTTCAGCCGCCCCTGCTGCCAGGCGATCACCGGCTCGGGCCGTTTGTCCTCGGGAATGAAATTCATCAGAAACCGCGTCACCCCGATCTGTGCTGACAGTTTGTGGTTGTCCCAGAGCACCCAACGCAGGATCTCCCGTGCCGCCTCGGGCGTGTCACCGCCGAACAGGCCGGTCTTCTCACTCAGATATTGCAGTATGACGCCCGACTGCGTCAGATGCACGTCGCCGTCGATCAGAACGGGCGCCTCGCCCATCTCATTCAGATCACTGCGAAACTCGTCGGATCGGGACGCGCCCTTGAAGAAGTCGATAAGTACCGGCTCCCACTCCAGCGGCCCCATTTCAAGGGCCAGGGCCACCTTGTACGAGTGGCCGCTTTCGCCAAAGCAATACAGTTTGATGGTCATGGATCTTCCTTTCCAATGCCGCTCTTTCGGCACCGCAGCAATGCGTATTTTGGGAAATATGAAATTGGGGCGCATTAACCTTGAGTTGTAATGAATACTTCTGCGGTACAGGCTGGCGAGCCGATGGCCGTGAAATGTGAAGACCTGCTGTCCCGGTCATGTTTGAACTTGGGGCGGCAGGCGCTTCATATTTCCCCAAATACGCAATTCCTCCCTCACCGCTTTCGTGCCTCCAGTTCGGAATTGAAGTGCCTGAGGCGGGTGGCGAGGTTTTCGTGGTTCATCACGGACGAGAAATTCTCGAAAAGAAACGACAGTGCCTCGCCCTCATCCAGCCCCGCCTCATCGGCGAAGCGTTTCAGGCGGCGATAGCCGTCTTCCGTCATGGCAACCGGGAAACGGCGTGTCAGGCGAAGGCGCTTGGGCATGATTGCTCCGTAGGGTGCGTGCTTGCACGCACCTTAAAAGCTTGCCGCCTCAAGCGCCATCACAGGTTCGGCACCGGACTGAATGCGTGCCAGATGGGTGCCGGTCATGGGCAGCTGGCGGGCCATGTAGTAGCGGCCGGTCGCGATCTTGGTTTCAAGGAACTCCCGATCCTCGGCACCTGTGTCCAGCGCCGTCAGCGCCGCTTTCCCCATGCGCGCCCACATCAGGCCAAGGCAGACGTGTCCAAAGAGATGCATGAAATCGTAGGACCCGGAAAGGGCGTTGTTGGGGTTTTTCATGCCCTCGGCCATGAAGTACATCCCTGCCGTCTGCAAATCTTTCGAGGCTGCTTTCAAAGGATCGAGGAACCCGTCCTTCAAGGCCGCATTGCCTTCGCTTTCCTTGATGAAAGCTTTCACCATTTCGAAGAAAGCCATAATCGCCTTGCCGCCATTCTGCGGCAGCTTGCGCCCCACCAGATCGAGCGATTGCACCCCGTTGGTGCCTTCGTAGATCATGGCGATCCGCGCATCGCGCACGAACTGCTCGAGCCCCCATTCACGCGTGTAGCCCGAGCCGCCGAGGGTTTGCTGCGCCTGCACGCAGGTTTCGAAACCTTTGTCGGTCAGGAAGCCCTTCATGACGGGGATAAGAAGCGACAATAGCTCGTCCGCCTCTTCGTCGTCCTGACGATGTGCACGGTCCAGAAGCTCGGCCCCCCAGAACACCAGCGCCCGACCGCCTTCGACGAAGGATTTCTGGTCCATGAGGTTCCGGCGCACGTCAGGGTGCACGATAATCGGATCGGCGGGGCCATCGGGGTTCTTCACGCCGGTCACATCGCGTCCCTGCAGCCGGTCACGCGCGAAGGCCAGCGCATTCTGGTAGGCGACCTCGCCCTGGGTATAGCCTTGCAAAGCCACCGACAGCCGCGCCTCGTTCATCATGGTGAACATCGCGCGCATGCCCTTGTGCATCTCGCCCACCAGCCAGCCGGTCGCAGCGTCGTAGTTCATCACGCAGGTGGCATTGCCGTGGATTCCCATCTTCTCTTCAAGCCCGCCGCAAGTGACCCCGTTGAGTTCGCCGAGCGATCCGTCAGGGTTTGGCAGGAACTTGGGCACCACGAAAAGCGATATGCCCTTGATGCCTTCCGGCCCATCGGGGATGCGCGCAAGAACCAGATGAACGATATTGTCACCAAGGTCATTCTCACCGCCCGAGATCCAGATCTTCTGGCCGGTGATCCGGTAGCTTCCATCCTCTCGCGGCTCCGCCTTGGTGCGGATCAGGCCCAGATCGGTGCCGCAATGGGGCTCGGTCAGGTTCATCGTCCCGGTCCAGCGGCCCTCGTAGATCGGCGGCAGATAGGTGGCTTTCTGCTCGTCCGTCCCGTGAACCGCAATTGCCGATGCCGCGCCATGGCTGAGGCCCACGTACATCTGAAACGCCATATTGGCCGATGAAAAGAGCTCGCCAGTCGCCGTATTCAGCAGATGCGGCATGCCCTGCCCGCCGAATTCGGGATCGGCATCAAGCCCCATCCAGCCGCCCGAGGCCATTTCCGCCCAGGCTTCCGTGAAACCGTCAGGCGTGCGCACTACACCATTTTCCAGCGTGCATCCCTGCATGTCACCTGTCTGATTCAGGGGATGCAGGACATTTGCCGCGATCTTGCCAGCCTCTTCCAGCACCGCGCCCGTGAACCCGCGGTCGAGTTCTTCATAGCCTGGAATGCCGCTTTCACTGACGCGAAACACATCGTGCAGCAGAAACTGCTGATCCTTCACCGGGGGGGCATAAGTTGGCATGACGCAACCTCCGTCAGGTGACTCTTTACTCGGCGGCGGTCCGCCGTGCGGCATTGATCATCTCGCCGCCCCACTGAATCTGGGCTTTGAGTTCGCCAATGATCTCATCAAGTTCACGCTTCCGCTCTTCAAATTCCTGAAGTCTTTCCAGAGCCAGTTCATAGGTCCGTCGCATTTGCGGAAGGTTACCATGATCAGGATTATAGAGATCGAGAAGCTGCCGGATTTCCTCGAGGCTGAATCCGAAACGTTTGCCACGCAAAATCAGCTTCAGACGGGCGCGATCGCGGCGAGTGAAAAACCGCCGGGTGCCGCGCCGTTCGGGGAACAGCAGCTCTTTCGATTCATAAAACCGCAATGTACGCGCGGTGACATCGAAAGCGTCGCACATCTCGCGGATGGTCATATAGGTTTCGGTCATCAGATGGCTCCAAGTACCAGTCGGGAACACATGCAAAGATCGTTTTTCACAATCAATACAAAGTAACCTTTACGTAAACGTAACGTTGCGTCACGAACCGTGAATCCTTCGAAAAGGTTGGGAATTTCAACTTACCGGGGGCAAATTCAGTCCAAAGACTTCGCCACCTCGTCGCGGGTCTTTTTCAGGTCCGCAATGGTTTCTTGCAATGTCGTCCGCTCTGCTTCCAGCGCCGAGAGCTGTCGGTCGGCATACTCGACGAATGTCCGGTTCTGGGTCTCCGTGCCCTCGTCTTCATAGATCAGCAGCCACTGGCGGATCTCTTCCAGCGAAAACCCCCAGCGGCGGCCTCGCAGGATCAGCGTCATGCGCGCCACCTCGCGCGGGGTGTAAAACCGCGAACGACCTTCTTTCTCGGGCGACAGAAGCTCGATGTATTCGTAATATCTCAGCGTGCGCGGTGTGACGTCAAATTTCGCGCACATCTCTTTAAATGTCAGTCTTTCGGGTGCCATGGCTTTCCCGTGTTCTGGCAGGAGATTAGTCTCTCGGCGTCCTTCGATCAATCGGCTTGCTCTCAGCCGCGCATTGGATGAGATAACGGCGAGGAGGCAATTCGTTCGATGTCCGACGATCCTGAAATCCGCCGCAGGCAGGCCCGCCAGTTTATCGAGGCGCTGCCCCATTGCCGAGCGCTCAATATGGCACTCGATGATGTGGGCGAGGGGAAAGCGGTGATGTCGATGCCCTGGGACGAGAAACTGGTGGGCGATCCGGCGACCGGCGTCATTCACGGCGGCGCGGTTTCGACCCTGATGGACACATGCGGGGGTACGGCTGTCATGGCGCATCCGAACGGTCCCCTGGCAACCGCGACCCTCGACCTCCGCATCGACTATATGCGCCCCGCCGCGCCGGGGCAGCGGATCACGGCGCGCGCCGACTGTTACCACATGACCCGCACAGTCGCCTTTGTTCGCGCTGTTGCCACTGACGAGGACGGCGACGTGGCCACCGCCACCGGTGCCTTCACGGTCGAGGGACGGCGATGACGCGAAAACGACCCGAACCGGTGCAGGTTGTCAAACAGCGGCGTGATGCCGCGCTTCGGGCGCTGATCGACGGCATTCCCTATGTGCATTTCCTTGGCATTACCTTCGAGCGCCACGGCGACGAACTGACCGGCGTTCTCAACTATCAGGATATGCACATCGGCAACCCGGCCCTGCCCGCGCTTCACGGGGGGGTTACAGCGGCGTTTCTGGAGACAATGGCGCTGGTCGAGCTTGGCTGGCTGAACCTCTGGCAGGAAATCGAAAGTGGCCGGATCGATGCCGAAAGCCTTTCGCGCCAGTCCCTGCCAAGAATGCCCAAGACCATCGACATCACCGTCGATTACCTGCGCACGGGCCTGCCGCGCGACGCCTATGCCCGGGCCCGGATCAACCGGTCGGGCCGACGCTATGCCAGTGTCCATGTAGAGGCCTGGCAGGACAACCGGGCCCGGCCTCATGCGCAATCGACCGGGCATTTCCTGATGCCGCCGCCAATGGAATGAAGGCCCCTGCGCGTCCACTGACACACCGCCGCGTGTTGGGGATCGCGCTACCGATCCTTCTGTCGAACGTTACTGTGCCGATCCTGGGCGTTGTCGACACCGGCGTCGTGGGTCAGCTTGGTGACCCGGTGCCTATTGGCGCGGTAGGCATCGGTGCGGTGATCCTGACTGCGGTTTACTGGATTTTCGGCTTCCTCCGCATGGGCACCACCGGCATGACCAGCCAAGCGCTCGGCGCCGATGATCAGGGCGAGGCCGACGCGCTCCTGTCCCGGGCGCTTATGATCGGCGGGGCGGCGGGCGCCCTGATGATCCTTCTGCAATGGCCAGTTTTCGCCGCAGGCTTCGCGATTTCGCCTGCCTCCGAGGCAGTCGAGGAAGGCGCCAGAACATATATGGCAATCCGCGTCTGGTCGGCGCCTGCCGCCATCGCGCTCTTCGGCATCACCGGTTGGCTCATCGCATCCGAAAGAACCGGCGCCGTGCTGGCGATACAGCTCTGGATGAACGGGCTCAATATAACCCTCGACCTGGTCTTCGTTCTTGGCTTCGGTTGGGGGGTCGGCGGTGTCGCCGTCGCGACATTCCTTGCCGAATGGTCAGGCCTTGCCCTTGGTCTCTGGTTCTGCCGCGACGCCTTCCGGCGGCCTTACTGGCGCGAACAACCCCGGGGCTTCGACCGCGCCCGGCTTATCAACATGGCGGTGGTCAACCGCGACATCCTGCTGCGCTCGCTCTGCCTCGAAGCCACATTCGTGTCCTTCCTGTTCTTCGGCGCCCGTTTCGGCGACGTTCCTCTCGCCGCAAATCAGATCCTGCTGCAGTTCCTCCATGTTACGGCCTACGCGCTCGACGGGTTTGCCTTTTCCGCCGAAACTCTGGTGGGCAACGCCATGGGCGCCCGCAACCGGTCGCGCCTGAGACGCGCCGCGCAACTGACCAGCGCCTGGGGGCTTGGCATCGTCTTCCTCCTCTCGGCCGCTTTCTGGCTTATCGGCCCGGCGATCATCGACATTATGACGACCTCGCTCCCTGTCCGCGCCGAAGCCAAGGGCCTCCTTCCCTGGATGGTCGCCGCACCCCTTCTCGGCATCGCGGCCTGGATGCTGGACGGCATATTCATCGGCGCCACCCGGACAGCCGATATGCGCAACATGGCTGCCATCTCGGCGCTGGTATATTTCGTTGCCGTATGGGCCTTCTCCGGTTACGGCAACGACGGTCTTTGGATGGCTTTGTTGACCTCATACGTTGCTCGTGGCGTAACCCTCGGCCTCCGCTACCCGGCACTGGAACGCGCTGCCGACTAGCCGGCAATCAAATCAGATTTCCGAAATCCGTAGGGCAGATAGGGCCGCCAAGCAGACGAAACCGCCTTCAGAGAATCGCCAGCGCCGCCTCAGGCGGCCGCCCGATCGCAGCCTTCCCGCCCGCAAACACAATGGGTCGCTCGATCAGCTTCGGCATCCGCGCCATCGCTTCGATCAGAACCGCCTCTTCGGCATCCCTGGTCAGCCCGGCCTCGCGGAACTCGG
>CAJICO010000162.1_pt1 | contig 11428 bp, 11 predicted proteins | sample 9199701 | NCBI WGS metagenome assembly CAJICO01 (sample SAMEA7708339, study PRJEB35096) | sediment metagenome | biome: marine neritic benthic zone biome [ENVO:01000025]; feature: sediment [ENVO:00002007]; material: shallow marine sediment [ENVO:03000034] sea grass bed [ENVO_01000059] ... | reverse complement strand
TTCGAGGGTTCTTTGCTTGGACTTGTCCTCGCGCGCTTCCTGGGCGAGGCGCTTGGCCTTCTGTTCGAGCCAGGCAGAGTAGTTGCCTTCGTAAGGAATCCCGCGACCGCGATCCAATTCGAGGATCCATCCTGTAATATCGTCGAGGAAATAGCGGTCGTGAGTAACGATCAGGATGGTGCCTTTGTAGTCGATCAGGTGCTGTTGCAGCCAGGCGATGGTCTCGGCGTCCAGGTGGTTGGTGGGTTCGTCAAGCAGCAGCATGTCGGGCGCTTCGAGCAGCAGCTTGCAAAGCGCCACGCGGCGGCGTTCCCCGCCCGAGAGCGTGCTGACATCAGCCTCGTCGGGAGGGCAGCGGAGCGCTTCCATGGCGACATCGATCTGGGCGTCGAGATCCCAGAGGTTTTCGCTGTCGATCTCGTCCTGAAGCTGGGCCATTTCGTCGGCGGTCTCGTCCGAATAGTTCATGGCCAGTTCGTTGAACCGGTCGAGCTTGGCCTTCTTGGCAGCGACACCCAGCATGACGTTTTCGCGGGTGGTTAGGGTTTCGTCGAGCTCGGGTTCCTGCGGCAGATAGCCGACGCGTGCGCCTTCCGCCGCCCAGGCCTCGCCCGAATAATCCTTGTCGAGCCCTGCCATGATGCGCATGAGCGTGGATTTCCCCGCGCCGTTGACGCCCACGACGCCGATCTTGACACCGGGGAGGAAAGAAAGGCGGATGTTCTCAAAGCATTTCTTGCCGCCCGGATAGGTCTTGGAGACACCATCCATGTGGTAGACATACTGGTACTTCGCCATCGGCTTCCTCCACGCACTTTGGGCAGGGGGGATGTAGCTTTGGGCGGGGCGGAGTGCAATTGCTTGTCACTCAGATTTCTTCGGCCTCTGCCCCCCGGGCCCCTTCGGGGGGTGTTCCACGCGTCTGAGGTTGCTGTATCTTCGCCGGGCGTGGATGAATTGGTGGCCGAACCGTTGCGATTGGTTTCGGGCCAGTTTGCTGGGAGTAAGATCAGGGATGAGGCTGGTTACCGGTTTGATTGGTGCCCTGCTGTTGGTGGCGGCTTGCATGCGAGGCGACTATGGGATCTCGGCCGGGTACCGCGACGGGGCCGTGCGGCCAATCGAAGTTCATTTGCCAGCCTCGGCGCGGAACATTTCGCAGCAGTTCTTCCAGGTACCGGGCCAGCCCGGAACCCGCCACAACGGATTTGACATTGTCGGACCAAGGAACACGCCGGTGATTGCTGCGGCTGCGGGAACAGTCATCAATTCCTATTATGAGCCGGCATATGGAAACCGGATAAGGATTGACCACGGTATCGATGAAGCCGGCCAACGCGTATTCACCAAGTATTACCATCTGGCAAAGCGCCAACGAAATGCCGGCGATATTGTCCAGCGAGGTGATCAGATAGGTCTGATGGGGTCGACGGGAGCCCTGGGATTAGCGATTCACCTGCATTTCGAACTGCATGTGGGCCAAAGCAAGGCGAAAGCTCAAGCCATCGATCCTCATCTGAAATGGGTGGATGGGGTCGGACGGGTGACCTGTTTCGAGCCGGGCAGACGTTATCCCGACCAGCCGTTCGGGATCACCTATCCAACCCGCTGCAAATAGACACTGGCAGGGATTTCGCCGGAAGCCCCTTGTGTCTCGGACCAGCTTGCGGCACCGAAGGCACGACGACTTTAGGAGTGCCGATGTATCATCCAGCCGAGACCCGTTATGACACTATGCCCTACCGCCGCTGCGGCCGATCGGGCCTTCGGTTGCCAGCGATTAGTCTGGGGCTTTGGCACAACTTCGGAAGCGATACGCCCCATGACCTGAAACGGGAATTGTGTCAGGCTGCTTTCGACAATGGTATCACCCACTTCGATCTGGCTAATAACTACGGGCCGCCTCCCGGCAGCGCCGAGGAAGCCTTCGGCGAGATCCTGAAGACTGAATTTGCCGGATTCCGCGATGAGCTGATCATCTCGTCGAAGGCCGGATACCTCATGTGGCCCGGGCCCTATGGAGAATTCGGCAGCCGCAAGTACCTCATCGCCTCTTGCGATCAGTCGCTGAAACGGATGGGGCTGGATTACGTGGATATCTTCTACTCCCACCGTTTCGATCCCGAGACGCCGCTGGAAGAGACCATGGGCGCGCTGGACTACATCGTCAGGTCCGGGCGGGCGCTTTATGTGGGCATCAGTTCGTACAATTCGGAACGGACGCGGGAAGCTGTCGCGATCCTGAACGATCTCGGCACACCCTGCGTTATTCACCAGCCGAGCTACAATTTGCTCAATCGCTGGGTCGAGCGTGACGGGTTGCTGGAGACTTTGGAGGACCTGGGCATAGGCTCAATCGCCTTCACACCGCTGGCGCAGGGGATGCTGACCTCGAAGTACCTGGGCGGCATTCCCGAAGGTAGCCGGGCCTCGCAAGGCAAGTCACTGAACAAGAAGCTCTTGAGTGACGAGATGGTGTCGCGGCTGCAGGCTTTGAATGTCATCGCTGAGGCCCGGGGCCAGACACTGGCGCAAATGGCACTGGCCTGGGTGCTGCGGGGCGAGCGTGCGACGACAGCTTTGATTGGGGCGTCAAAGGTCAGCCAGATCGAGGACTGCGTGGGGGCCGTAGGGAAGCTTGACTTCACAGCTGACGAACTGGCCGCCATCGATGCAACAGCACCGGACGAGAAGCTGGTCAACCTTTGGGCGCGATCTTCGGAAGAGGTTTAGGGGTCTGCAATAAAGTGGCTCGCGCCTCAGCCCCCAAATCCCGACCTTCGAAGACGAGACCTGTGTGAGAAGCGGCTAAACCGGCAACGCTGTCGTGTGCCGCACGATCCTGAGCGCGAAGGAGGAATGCATCTGCGCCACTCCCGGCAGCCGCGCCAGTTTGCGTCGGTGGATGCGCGCGAAATCCTCGGTGTCTTCGGCCACGACTTTCAACAGATAATCCGCCGTGCCCGCCATAAGATGACACTCCAAAACATCCGGAATCCGCGCCACCTCGCGCTCGAACGCGTCAAGCACCTCGTCGGCTTGACCGCTGAGTGTGATTTCCACGAAAACGACTGTCGGGCGGCCCAGTTTGCGCGGATCCAGCAAGGCGACATAGTCGCGGATGATCCCGGTCTCTTCCAGCCGTTGCACCCTTCGGTGACAGGCCGAGGCCGACAGATTGACCTCCTCGGCAAGTTCAGCGTTGGAAATCCGGCCCCGCCGCTGCAACACCGATAGGATGCGACCATCCGTTGCGTCCATCGCCGCCATGCGCAATTATCCCCCGTATTTCTATCAGTTTCGCGAATATTCTGCCGATAATTCGTCCAAACGCCAGATAATTCGCACCATCTGCACGCCAATGGCGAAGATACAAGCCGCGAAAGAGGAGGACGTGCGCCATGAAAATCGGATGCCCCAAAGAGATCAAGCCTCAGGAATTTCGCGTCGGCATGACACCCGCCACCGCTGGCGAAGCCGTCAACCACGGGCACGAGGTGATTGTGCAGGCTGGTGGTGGCCAGGGTGCTGGATTTGCCGATGACGACTATCGCGCCGTCGGCGCCAATATTGCCGACACCGCCGACGAAATCTTCGCCGCCGCCGATATGATCGTTAAGGTCAAGGAACCCCAAGCGGGCGAACGCAAGATGCTCCGCGAAGGCCAGTTGCTGTTTACCTATCTCCATCTCGCGCCCGATCCAGAGCAGACCCGCGATCTGATCGACAGCGGCGCCACTTGCATCGCCTATGAAACCGTCACCGACGCCAATGGCGGCCTGCCCCTTTTGGCACCCATGTCCGAAGTCGCCGGCCGGCTGGCTCCGCAGGTCGGCGCCTGGACCCTGCAAAAGGCCAATGGCGGTCGCGGCGTTCTCCTCGGCGGTGTGCCTGGCGTCGGCCCCGGCAACGTCGTGGTGATCGGCGGGGGCGTTGTCGGCACTCACGCGGCACGGATTGCAGCGGGAATGGGCGCCGATGTCACCGTGCTTGATCGGTCGCTACCCCGCCTCCGCTATCTCGACGATGTCTTCGGCGGCACGTTCAAGAACCGCTATTCCAGCGCCGCCTCCACGGCGGAACTGATCGCAGAGGCCGACATGGTCGTCGGCGCCGTCCTGATCCCGGGTGCCGCCGCGCCCAAGCTGGTGACCCGCGAACAGCTCAAAACCATGAAGCCAGGCGCGGCCATCGTTGATGTCGCCATCGACCAGGGCGGCTGCTTCGAAACCTCGAAGCCAACAACCCACCAGGACCCGATCTACGAGGTCGAGGGCATCATGCACTATTGCGTCGCCAACATGCCGGGCGCCGTTGCCCGCACCTCGACTATCGCGCTTACCAACGCCACCATGCCGTTCTTGCTGGATCTGGCCGACAAAGGATGGCGCGAGGCCTGCGCCGAAGACCCGCACTTGCTTGAAGGCCTCAACGTCCATGCTGGCAAGCTGACTTACTACGCCGTCGGCCGGGCACTTGGAATTGACGTGACATCGCCACAACTGGCCCTCAAAATGTGAGGCATGGCTGAAAGACGCGCGAGCGCCTGGTTAGGGGGACGGCAGACGTTCCCCATCGCCCGTGAGGTGGAAATCGTGGTCGCCCCCGGCGGCGACCCGCCCGATTGGGTGCGCAAAAGCTGGGTGGGCCTACGGCTTCCGGTGATCGGCGATGTGCACAAGATGGAAATCCACGACATAACAACAGCGCCGCGATCCCGGCTTGGCTGGTTTCTGGCTCGTCTGCTCAAACGCCTGGTCCCGGCAAGGGGGTACCAGATCAACGCGGCTCAGGCAGTCGAGATCCTCGAACGCTCAAAGCCGGAGGCCGCCAAATGGTGGCGCGAGAATACGCCGCACATCCTCGACGGTCGGACCAACATCATGTTCCACGAATGGGCCTGCCGCCCGGTTGCCCCAAATCTTCCACAGGGCGCAAATGATGAAGGGCCCGGCTAAGCGGGCCCTTGTTCCGTTCAGGATTGCGCCTTCAGAGCATCCCGGATTTCGGTCAGAAGCTCTTCCTGAGTCGGCCCTTTTGGCGCTTCTTCGGCCGGTGCCTCTTTTTCCTTCGCAGCGGCATCTTTAATTCGGTTCACCATTTTGACCAGCATGAAGACCACCCAGGCGATGATCAGAAAATTGATGATCGCCATGATGAAATTGCCGTAGGCAAAAATTGCGCCTTCTTCCCCTTCACTCAGCCTCAAACCAATGCCCGAGAAATCAATGCCTCCGGTAAAAAGGCTGATGATCGGGTTGATCAGATCGTTCACCAATGAGGTAACGATCGCTGTGAACGCCGCGCCGATGATGATACCAACAGCCATGTCCATGACATTGCCCTTGGCAATGAAGTCTTTGAATTCGTTCAGCATTATGTGCCCCTCTTCCTGTTCGTGCAGAATGCCTCTGCCACTGGCGGCAGGCGATAGCACATCCCCGGACCGCGAGCGCACCCTAAATCGCCAGGCAGGCAAATCGGAGGGGAATTTGCCGGTTTGCGACGCAGCAATGACGCAGATTTCGACCATAGGTTGTAGGCTTTCTGCATGACGTCGCGTTACCTCATGCACAGGGTGCATATCGGATTCGCACAATTGACGCTCTTTTCCGCCCGTTCCGGCGCCCCATATCTAGGACAACACTGAATGAGGCCATGCCATGAACGATCTTGCCAACACACCCGCCGGTTCTTCCCGTCTCCTGTCGCACCCCATCAACCGTCGCTGGCCGGCGGAGCGTCCCGATATCCTTCAACTTTATGCCTTCCCCACGCCCAACGGCGTCAAGGCTTCGATCGCACTGGAAGAAATGGGGCTCGACTATGAGCCTCACCTGGTCACGCTCCGCGATGCTGACGTGAAAAGCCCCGAGTTCCTCGCGCTCAATCCCAACAACAAGATCCCCGCGCTGATCGACCCCAACGGGCCGGGCGGCGAGACTGTGGAACTTTGGGAATCCGGCGCAATCCTCATCTATCTGGCCGAAAAAACGGGCAAGCTTCTGCCCGAAGGGGCAGCGAAATACGAAGTGCTGAAATGGCTGATGTTCCAGATGGGCGGCATCGGGCCGATGTTCGGCCAACTGGGATATTTCGCCAAATTCGCCGGCAGCGAAATCGAAGACCCACGCCCGCGCCAGAGATACATCGACGAGGCCAGGCGGCTACTGGCGGTGCTGGAAAGCTCGCTTGAAGGCCGGGACTGGATCGCCGGTGATTATTCGATCGCCGATATCGCCATCGCCCCCTGGCTGCGCGGAACCGAATACTATGGCGTCAGGGACGCGATCGGCTGGAACGATCTGAAAAACGTGCCCGCCTACCTGGACCGTTTCCTGGACCGACCGCCGGTGCAGCGCGGCCTGAAAATTCCGGCGCGCCCGGAATAAAGCCGCGCGGCCAGAATCGCGTCACGCCGCAGGCGTGTCAATTGGATCAGCCGGGCAGCGCACCAGTCTGGACATAGCGCAGGATCTCCGCCACCTGCCGTGGCTCGTCGGCGACGGCGAGCGCGGCGGCGTGGACCTCTTTCAGGGCGTGCTGATGCTCGGGCGGGCTGAGGACGATCAGCGATTTGCCAAGCGCGGCCGCCATACCGGCGTCGAAGGCGGCGTTCCACTGCTTGTACTTGTCGCCAAAGCGCACCACCACCACATCCGCCGTTTCGATCCCGTGGCGGGTGCGGATTGCGTTCACCTTGGCCCCCTTATGGTCATGCCAGAACTTGTCCGGCTCACCACCAAGGATCGCCACCCCGCAATCGTCCGAGGCCCCGTGGTCAGTGACCGGCCCCAAGAAAGTTACGTCGAGATCCCGCGCCGCCTCGACGATCTGCTCCCGCCAGTCCGTGTGGATTTCGCCGGAAAGATAAACATTCAGTGCCATGGCCTTTCCTCTCTATGACTACCCGCGCAGCATGCCGCCGGTGGCCTTGCCCACCTTCTCGACCACGGCCCGCCCCACCGCCTCGATCTCATCGTCGGTCAGCGTCTTGTCCGTCGGCTGCAGCCTGACCGTTATGGCCAGCGATTTCTTGCCCTCGCCCAAAGCGCCGCCGATGAATTCGTCGAAGACGCGCACCTCCTCGATCAGCGCCTTGTCGGCACCGAGGGCAGCATTGACCACCCCCTGCGCTTCCACATCGGCATCCAGCACGAAGGCGAAATCACGCTCCACCGCCTGAAGATCGCTGATCTTCAGGGCGGGCCTGGATGCACTGGCGCTTCGCGGCTCGGGGATAGCGGCCAGGTGGATGCTGAAGCCCACTGCCGGGCCTTTCACGTCCATGTCGCGCAACACCCGGGGATGCAACTCACCAAAAGCCGCCAGAACGATCTTGGGGCCAAGCGTGATCCGGCTCGACCGCCCCGGATGCCACCAGGATTTTGCACCACGCGGGAACTGCACCCGTGAGGGCGCGCCAAGGGCCGCCAGCACTGCCTCCGCATCGGCGCGGGCGTCGTAAGGATCGACAGAACGCCGCGCGCCATGGGGATCCTTCGGTCCGGTGGCGCCGACGCGGATACCGGTCAGCAACAGCTCATGCTCCTCCGGCTCACCGCCATGAAAGACAGCACCCACCTCAAACAACGCCAGATCGGCAAAGCCCCGCGCCTGATTGCGCGACGCTGCCTGCAGAAGCCCGGGCAGAAGCGAGGGCCGCATGTGCGTCATCTCGGACGAGATCGGGTTGGCCACCTTGCGCGCCTCGTCCGCACCACCGAAGAGCGCCGCCGAAGCCTCGTCGATAAAGGAATAGGTCACGCATTCGTTCATGCCGAGCGCTGCCGCCGTGCGCCGAGCAATCGCCTCGCGGGTCTGGAGCCGCGTCAGGATCGGCTTCGGCACGCCAGGTGCGACCCGCGGCATGGGCTTCGGCTCGAGATTGGTGAGCGACGCCATGCGCGCCACCTCTTCCACCAGATCGGCCTCGCCCTTGATATCGGGCCGCCAGGAAGGCGGCGTGGCCATGTCGCCGTTCATCGTGAACCCAAGCGATTCCAATGTCTTGCGCTGTGTCTCGGCGGGGATGTCCATCCCCACCAGCGACGAACAACGATCCGTGTCCAGCCGGTAGCTGCGGGTCGTGTCGGGCACCGCCCCGGCCTCGACCACTTCCGACGCCTCGCCGCCGCAGAGATCGAGGATCATCCGTGTTGCTTCCTCAAGCCCCGGACGGGTGAACTCGGGATCCACCCCCCGCTCAAAGCGGTATTTCGCGTCCGAGCTGATCTTCAGCTTGCGGCCCGTGTGGGCGATGGTCACTGGATCCCAATAGGCGCTTTCGAGAAAGACATTGACCGTTTCCTCGGTGACGCCGGATTCCTCGCCCCCCATGACACCGGCAATGGATTCGGGCGCCCGGTCGTCGGCAATGATCATCATGTCCTTTTCGAAGACATAAGTCTTCTCGTCGAGCGCCAGCAGTTCCTCGCCACCCATTGCCCGGTGGACGCGCAAATCGCCCTGAACTTTGTCGGCATCGAAAACGTGAAGTGGCCGGTTCCGATCGTAGGTGAAGAAATTTGTGATATCCACCAGCATGGATATCGGGCGCAATCCGATGGCCTTCAGTCGTTTTTGCAGCCAGTCGGGGCTCGCCCCGTTGTTCACGCCGCGGATCACCCGGCCCGCGAAATAGGGATTGCCGTCAAGCGTATCCTCGTCGATCGACACTTTGATCGGGCTTTCGAAGGTGCCGGGCACAGGCTCGATGGGTTTCTCGATCTTGGTGCCAAGGCCACGGGCCGCCAGATCGCGGGCGATTCCTTCCACGCCCAAGGCATCCTGCCGGTTCGGGGTGATCGCGATTTCGATCATCGGATCAATGGCTTCTGGGCGGTTGACCGCCAGCCAGTCGGTGAAACTCTCACCGATCTTGCCCGAGGGCAATTCAATGATGCCATCATGCTCGTCGGAAAGCTCCATCTCACGCTCCGAGCACATCATGCCATGGCTCTCGACACCCCGGATCTTGCCGACCTGAATGGTGGTATCGATGCCGGGGATGTAGGTGCCCGGATGTGCAATGACGGCGGTAATGCCTTCGCGCGCATTGGGTGCGCCGCAGATGATCTGTTTTTCGCCCTGATCCGTCATAACCTGACAGACCCGGAGCCGGTCGGCATCGGGATGCTTTTCCGCTTTCAGAACCTTGCCGAGCGTGAAGCCGCGAAGCTTTTCGGCGGGGTTGACGACCTCTTCGACCTCAAGTCCGAGATCGGTGAGCGCATCGGCGATCTCGTCGACCGAGGCATCGGTATCGAGATGTTCTTTCAGCCAGGAGAGGGTGAATTTCATAGGTCGACCCCAGTGTGTTTAAGTATTTTCTTCGTCATCTCGTTTCATGACAAAGTCCGGTAAATGCGATCATCTCACTCCCCCTCCGCCACCGTATTGTCGGCTCCATCGGCACCCGCGAAAACCGCAAGGATACGCGCAATGCCGGCACCGGTGTTCTCACCATTGTGGCTTGACTGGAAAGCCTCGATGAAACTTTCGCCCGTCTGGTAGGTGCGGGTCCCGGCTTCGCCATAGTCGACGGTGATCTCGCCCTCGAGGATGTAAGCGAAAAGCGGCACGTCATGGCGGTGCCACCCGGTCTTCTGACCGGGCTGCATGGTGACGATGGCAGCGGTGATGCGGGCGGGACCTTCGGGATAGGCGATGGCCTCGCCGATCACCGATTCCTTCGAGGAGATCAGGATTTCAAGCGGCGGATAGGTGTCGCGGGCAAAGGCGCCGTGGCAAAGGAATAAGGAAAGCAACAAACATGCAACTGCGCGACCGGGCAGCGCCCGACCTGAGGGCCGGAGTGAATTCGCGGGCGCCTGCGAAGATTTTCGACCGGCAGAGCAAATCCCCACATTGAAGAAGTGCCCGTCCCGGGAGGCGGGTCGAGCGCTGCCTGGCGGTGCCGCCGGGCGGATCGGTTGAGCTGTGCGCATTACAGCCCCCCGTGCAGCGTCGGCACCTGCAGCGCGCGGAAGCCATAGTGACGAAGCCAGCGAAGATCGCTGTCGAAGAACGCCCGCAAATCCGGGATGCCGTATTTCAGCATCGCCATCCGGTCGATCCCCATGCCGAAGGCAAAGCCCTGCCATTCGGCGGCATCAATCCCGCCGGCCTCCAGCACCTTCGGGTGAACCATGCCGCAGCCGCCGGCTTCGAGCCAATCGTCGCCCTCGCCCACCTTCACCTGACCGCCTTCCCAGGAACACTGGATGTCCATTTCCGCCGATGGTTCGGTGAACGGGAAGTGTGAAGCGCGGAAACGGGTCCGCACCCGTGTGCCGAAGAAGGCCGAGAAGAGTTCCTCAAGCACCCATTTCAGGTTGGCCATGGAGATATCGCGATCGATCGCCAGCCCTTCGACCTGGTGGAACATCGGCGTGTGCGTCATGTCGTAGTCGGCGCGATAAACGCGCCCCGGGCAGATCACCCTGAGCGGCGCACCATGTTCCTGCATGGCGCGTATCTGCACCGGCGAAGTATGGGTGCGCAGCACATGGGGCGGCCGGTCGTCGCCCTCGGCGCGCGCCATATAAAACGTGTCCATCTCGGTCCGCGCCGGATGGTGCGACGGGATGTTCAGCGCATCGAAATTGTACCAATCGCTTTCCACCTGCGGCCCTTCGGCGACGGCAAATCCCATGTCGGCGAGGATCGCCGTCACCTCCTCGGTAACCTGGCTGACAGGGTGGATGCTACCCGCCGCCCGGTTGCGCGCGGGCAGCGTGACGTCAAGCCATTCGTCTTTTAGCCGAGCATCGAGCGCGGCATCTTCAAGCGAAGATTTTTTGGCAGCAAGGGCCGTGTTGATCTCATCCTTCAGAGCATTCAGGCGCGGGCCTTCCACCTGCCGCTCTTCCGGCGTCATACGGCCCAGCTCGCGCATGGCCAGGCTGACCTCGCCCTTCTTGCCGACGGCCGCAAGGCGCAACTCCTCAAGCGCCGCCTCGTCGCCAGCATCTGATATGGCGGTCAGATACTTGTCCCTCAGATCGCCCATCCCGGACCCTCTTGGTTTGTTCCTCGCCCTGCTATCCAGCAGAGCCTTGAAAGACAAGAAGCCGCGAGACCTGTAAAGGTCCGCGGCTTCCTTGAAACTGTTCCCTTGCGGGAGGTGCTTACGCGAGCGCGGCCTTCGCCTTATCGACGATGGCGCTAAAAGCCTCCGGCTCGTGCACGGCGAGATCGGCCAGAACCTTGCGGTCCACTTCGATCCCGGCCAGCGACAGGCCGTTGATGAAGCGCGAATAGGTCAGCGCTTCGTCATGGGCGCGGACTGCGGCGTTGATCCGCTGAATCCACAGCGCGCGGAAGTTGCGCTTGCGCGCCTTGCGGTCGCGGGTCGCGTATTGGTTGGCCTTGTCGACCGCCTGACGGGCGACTTTGAAGGTGTTCTTCCGGCGACCGTAATAGC
>CAJICO010000318.1_pt1 | contig 11434 bp, 7 predicted proteins | sample 9199701 | NCBI WGS metagenome assembly CAJICO01 (sample SAMEA7708339, study PRJEB35096) | sediment metagenome | biome: marine neritic benthic zone biome [ENVO:01000025]; feature: sediment [ENVO:00002007]; material: shallow marine sediment [ENVO:03000034] sea grass bed [ENVO_01000059] ... | reverse complement strand
TTCAACCGTGCCGACACCTCGGCCTCGGCTGTGTTCGGGCTGATGCGGGCAGGCTCGGTCGAGGAAGCACTTGCCGCGGGTGAGAAATTCGTCGCGCCTCCGCAGAACCTGATCGTGGCCGACCGCCAGCAGGTGGCTATGAAACTGATCGGCGCCCTGCCCCGGCGAAGTGCGGATCACGAGACCCAAGGCAGAATACCCGCATCGGGCGGCACCGCCGAAAATCGCTGGAACGGGCATTTCCCCTACGGCTCGAACCCGGTCTTTCTGCAGCCCGAAGGCGGGATCATCGGCAACACCAACAACAAGATCATCGACCGCCCTTTCCCCCGTCATATCAGCCACCACTGGGGCGACACACAGCGTGTGCAGCGGTGGGAACGCCTTATGCAGTCACGCGAAGTGCATACCCGCGAAAGCTTCATCGAAGCGCAACTCGACACAGTGTCGGTGACGGCCCGAACGCTCCTGCCGCTCGTAGCGCGGAACCTGTGGTTCACCGGTGAAGCCGCCGAAGAAGGCACTGTCGAGCGCCGGCGGCGTGACGCGCTCGATCTTCTGGCAGGCTGGAACGGCGAGATGAACGAGCACCTGCCGGAACCCCTGATCTACATGGCCTGGATGCAGCGATTGCAGGACAGGCTGATCCGCGATGAACTGGGCACCCTCGCCGACCGTCTATGGCGGCCGAAGCCGATCTTTCTGGAACGGGTGTTTCGCGACATAGGCGGCGCCGCCACCTGGTGCGATGTCATACAATCGGCGGCCGAAGAAAGCTGTACCGACATCGCCCGCCTCTCTCTCGATGACGCGCTGGTCTGGATCGACGAGACCTACGGGCAATCGCTGGATTCCCTCCGCTGGGGAGACGCCCACGAGGCCACCCACGATCATCCCGTCCTCGGCGACATCGGCTGGTTTTCCTGGCTGGTCAACATTCGCCAGTCCACTTCGGGCGGAGACAATACACTCCTGCGAGGTGTGACCTCAGGCAACGCCGAGGCTCCCTTCCAGAACTCCCACGGCGCCGGGTATCGGGGTGTTTATGACTTCGCCGACCCGGATAGTTCGGTCTTCGTGATCTCGACCGGCCAGTCAGGCCACCCGCTCAGCCGCCACTATGACGACCTTGGCGAGCTTTGGCGCCGGGGGGAATATATCCCGATGACTCTCGATCCGAACCTTGCACGCGCTGGCGCTGTCGGTGTGACCGTACTCACTCCGGCGCCCTGACAAGGGCGCCGAGTTCCCCGCTAACCGTCAATCGCTTCAAGCATCTCCACGCGCATACCGTGCCGCCCGCCCTCGAAGCTTGCGTCCAAAAACGCATCCACGATCGCGATTGCCAGGCTTTCGCCCACCACGCGCGCACCGATGGAAAGCATGTTTGCGTCATTGTGCTGACGGATCATGGCCGCCGAAAACGGTTCGGCGCAGATACCGCAGCGAATGCCTTTGACTTTGTTCGCCGCCATCATGATCCCTTGGCCGGTGCCGCAAAATACTATGCCGAACCGGCAGTCCCCCGACGCCACTTTTCGCGCAGCCGCCGCGCCGTGCTGAGGGTAGTGGGTGCTTTCAGGCGTTGCCGGCCCAATGTCGACGGCTTCCCATCCGCGGGAGACAATGTGCTTTGCCACGGTCTGGCGAAGCTCGATAGCGGCGTGGTCGCTCGAAAGCACGATGCGTCGGTTTTCTGTCATACTTACCCCTGCCCGGTTTTGGAAACCTTGGATCAGGGAATCCACCCTTCGTCAATTTTTGAATCCTGGATGCCCGGAAATACCGACGCGAACCCAACGTCTAAAGCTTGTTGAATTTCGCTGCCTGTTCAAGCGACCAAGTGACGTTGACGCGCCATCCGTCCTCGGTCTCGCTCTCACTTTTCACCACACCATGGTCATAAAGCCAGGCCCGGCGACGGCCCTCGGCGTGGCCGAGGTACAGGGTGTCGTCAATCTGGTTCGCGGTCAGTACCGCTTCCAGCCGATCCAGCATCTCGTCAAGGCCACCGGCGGTGACCGCCGAGGCGATAACCCTGTCCTCCTCCCGGGCAGCGGCATTGACCAGACCATCTCTCTCGCTCTCTGGAACCAGATCGATTTTGTTCCAGACTTCGATGATCTTTTGCTCCTCGCCAACACCAAGCTCGTCAAGAATGGCCAGCACATCCTGCTCCTGAGCCTCGCTTTCAGGATGCGAGATATCCCGCACATGCAGGATCACATCCGCCTCCAGCACTTCTTCCAGCGTCGCCCGAAAGGCGGCAACAAGCTGTGTCGGCAGGTCCGAGATAAATCCGACAGTATCGGAAAGGATAACTTCGCGCCCGGTGACCGGCAAAGATACGGCCCGCATCGTCGGGTCAAGCGTGGCGAAAAGCATGTCCTTCGCCAATACCTTCGCGCCCGTCAATTGATTGAAAATCGTCGACTTCCCGGCGTTCGTGTAACCGACCAGGGCGATCACCGGGTAAGGCACCCTGGCCCGCGCCGCCCGGTGCAGCCCGCGTGTCTTGGCCACCTTGTCAAGCTGCCGCTTCAACCGCAGCAGTTGCTCATCAATGGCCCGCCGGTCGGCCTCGATCTGCGTTTCGCCGGGGCCGCCCACGAATCCCAGACCACCCCGCTGACGCTCCAGGTGCGTCCAGGCCCTGACCAACCGGGTCCGCTGATAGGATAGAGCCGCCATCTCGACCTGCAGCACACCCTCGCGGGTGGCGGCACGATCGGAAAATATCTCAAGGATCAACCCGGTCCGGTCCAACAACTTGACCTTCCAGGCCCGTTCGAGATTGCGCTGCTGCACCGGCGTGACCGGCCCGTCGATCAGGACCAGGTCCACCTCGTCCACTTCGATCCGTCGCGCCAGCTCCTCGACCTTGCCCTTGCCGAAGAGCATGCCAGGCCGCGCCGCCTGAAGCCGCACCACATCGCCGCCGATCAAGTCCAGGCCCGGCAATGCCTCGGCAAGCGCCATGGCCTCGGCCAGCGCATGCGAAGCGTCCCGCCGCTCCGGCCGGTTTGCGATCTCGGGATGCAGCACGAGGGCACGGGTCCCTGTGCTACCGTCGTTTACCACCCTTAATCGTCACCTTCATAAAGCGTAATTGGCTGTGCCGGCATGATTGTCGAAATCGCGTGCTTGTAGACAAGCTGGGATTGCCCATCACGGCGCAACAAAACACAAAAATTGTCAAACCAGGTAATCACACCCTGAAGCTTGACCCCATTTATCAAAAAGATTGTCACAGGAACCTTGGTCTTTCTGACGTGGTTCAGAAATGCGTCCTGCAAATTCTGTCTGTCTGTAGCCATGTGTCACAGCCTTTATTATTGCGGCAGCCAAATTGGCCGCCGATCCTTCCTTGTGAGGTCACTATGAAGGTGCGAATCTCCCGTGACCAGCCCCTTTTGGGGCCATTTCGGTCTCATTTTCTCGTACGAGACCACGATTTTAGCACTCACCGCCAGAATTCCGGGTTCATCAACGCGATTACCGCAAGCGTCTCCAAACGACCCACAATCATCGCAACCAAAAGTAGTGCCCGTGCGCCATCGTTCAATTGCCGGAGATCCAGCGGCGACGCCGCGGCGACTTCTGTCAGCGGACCGGCAGTCGAAAGCGACGCGACCGTCAGCACCATGGCATCTTCAAACTCCAACCCACCGATCAGCGAAAACCCCGTCATGACGGCCGCTATCGACAAGGCGAAAAGCATGAAAAATACCCAGGCCGCATAAGCCCCTTGCCGCCGGAAACGCCGCCCAAGGCTTCCGGACCGCCCAAGCGACGAGGGATGGACCAACTTTTCCATCTCGCGCAACCCGTGGCTGTATAGCGCATGGACCCGAAGGAGCTTCACGCCGCCAGCGGTCGTGGCAATGCCGCCGCCGAAAACGGCCAGGCCCAACAGCAGGACACCGGGCGTGCCGAGTTCCGACCACGCGCGGGCGGCCTCCCATTCAAGGGAAACAAAGCCCGTGGTCGTCAGGAATGACGCCACCGTGAAAAGCGAACCCCAGAGGGCACGCAGACCATCCAGAAAGCCGTTTTCATCGCTGCCGTCGATGCTTACTAGCCAGTGCCTTAGAAACAACAGCCCGGTCACAGCAATCAGAATGGTGAGTCCCATGCGAATTTCGGGATCCTTCCGAAGGCTCTGCAAGCCACGCATCCGGTCGTCCTGCATGTAGGTCAGGCGGGAAAGGGCAAAGAACAGAAATATCAGTATGACAACCTCGCCCATACGACCGGAACTGGCGCCCTCCAATCCGCCGACGGGCGAGATGCCCGAAGTCGATAGCGTCGACATCGCGTGACAAAGCGCGATCAGCGGCGTGTCCCCGATGATGTAAAGCGCCAGCCACAAGGCCGCCGTCAGACCAGCGTATATGGGGAAAAGCCGTGCGGCGAACCGGCGAAGGCGCATGGCCGAATCCGCTACCCGGTCGATCTGCCGCGTGCCCTGACCTTCTTCGAAAAAAGCGGAAACCTCGAAGCCACCCAGGTTGAGAGGCGCCATCACCGCGACTGCTGTCAGCCAGATGAAAAATCCGCCCATCCATCCCACAAGCGCACGCCAGAGATGGACCGAAGGCGGCAGCCGTTCAGGATCGAAGAGCGTCAGGCCTGTCGTTGTCAGGCTGGAAACCATTTCTACATAAGCATTCAGGAACCGCGTGTCCGGCACCGCTTCGGAAAACGGGACGGCAAGCATCAGGGGCAGCGCCACCATGCAGGACAGGATCGAGATCAGATGGCTCCGATCCTGGCGGCGGATGCGTATGCCGGTCGTGGCCAGCAACATCATCAGGAACAACACCAGAAACAGCACCGAGGAATAGAAAAACGCCCGCGACGTCGCGTGATCGTCAATCGCCAGCGCATGGACAGCGGGCACCAGCATCGAAAGCGCGCCGATGCCCAAAAGGATTACAAAAAATGGAGACTCCCAAAGCCGGTTCATCAGAAGAAGTCGATAGAGACCTGAAACAGCCGTTCGACCTCGGGAACGTCCTTCGCCAGGGTAAAGACCACGATCACGTCACCCTCGTCGATCTTGGTTGAACCGGTGGGCCGCAGCATCTCGTCATTCTTGAGGACACCGGCAACAAGCACGCCCTCGGGAAAGTCGATGTCGCGAATCTGGCGCCCGGCAAGCGATGAAGGCGAAAGTATCTGCGCCTCGATCACCTCGGCTTCGGCATCGCCGATGGAATATACGCCCCGGACCCGGCCATGGCGGATATGGCGAAGGATCGAACTCACCGTCGTGGCACGCGGATTTATATAGGCGTCGATGCTCAAGGGTTCGATCAGCGGCACCAGGGTCGGATCGTTCACCAGCGCAATCGCCATGGGGCACCCTGCCTGCTTGGCCCGGACGCTCGCCAACAGGTTTGTGTTGTCGTCATCGGTCACAGCAAGGATCGCGTCTGCCCGCTGGATCCCGGCCTCGCGCAACAGTTCGGCATTCATGCCATCGCCGTTCAGCACAATGGTCCGCTCCAAAGCGTCTGCCGCGCGTTCGGCGCAGGTTCGGTTCTTCTCGATCACCCGCGCGCGCATCCGTTCGGCCCGGCCTTCAAGAGCCGTCGCCACCGCAAGACCAACGTTACCGCCCCCCAGTATCACCACGCGCTCCTGGCGGTGGATGGTTTTGCCGAAGATTTCGAACGTCCGCGTGGTGTCCTCGATGTGGGACATCACGTAAATCTGGTCATCGGCAAACAGCTGGTCGCCCGGGTCAGGCGTGAACAGCTTGCCCTTCCGCCGCACCCCGACAACCAAGGCCCGCAGCGTTGAAAAAAGGTCAGTCAATTGCCGAAGCGGCGTTTCCAGAACCGGACAGGTATCGTCCAACTGGATACCCAGAAGCTGCGCCTTGCCGCCAAGGAAGAGTTCCGTGTCAAAAGCGGCGGGCGCATTCAGTCGCCGCAGCGCGGCCTCGGCCACCTCGCGCTCGGGGCTGATGACCACATCAATCGGCATGTGATCGCGCCGGTAAAGGTCGGAGTAGATCGCGGTCAGATAGCTCTGCGCCCGAAGCCGCGCAATCTTGCGCGGCACCTCAAAGACCGAATGGGCCACCTGGCAGGTGACCATATTCACCTCGTCGGAATGGGTCGCGGCGATGACCATGTCGGCGTCCCTGGCGCCGGCACGCTCAAGCACGTCCGGATAGCTGGCATGCCCGGCAATCCCCTGAACATCCAATGTATCAGAGGCACGGCGCACAAGATCGGGATTGTTGTCGACGACGGTAACGTCGTTTCTCTCGCCCGAGAGATGCCGCGCGATCTGCCATCCCACCTGGCCCGCGCCGCAGATAACCACCTTCATGAAGTGCCTCTTGGCAGTTCCGGTTGGGCCTGTCTGGCACGGGTGTTGCCAGGGATCAAGCCGCCCATCGAGCGGCTACACCCGAGTGTCACGAAAAAACCGGTTACAGAACAAGGATTTCGCGTCGAAACCCTCAAGAAGACTGCCTCAGTCTTCGGCTTCTCAAGCATCCTCCTCGGCAGTTTCCTCGGCAACGGTTGCGACGCGGGCACCGGACCGCGACGACGTCACAACATTCAAGGATTTCAGCTTTCTATGCAGCGCCGAGCGCTCCATTCCGACAAATCCCGCCGTCCGGCTGATATTGCCGCCGAAACGGTTGATCTGGGTCAGCAGATACTCGCGCTCGAAAAGCTCGCGAGCCTCGCGAAGCGGCAATGTGGCAAGGCTGCCGGAAAGCACTACCCGGCCCTCTTCGGCCTCGCTCGATTGCGCATCGCCCGGAATTTCCGCTGCGGCGATTTCGCCCTTGTCGGCGCCCAGAATAAGCACCCGCTCGATCACGTTTTTCAACTGACGCACGTTGCCGGGCCAGCCCATTGTCTGAAGCATCGCTACCGCCTCGTCGGAAAGCGCGCGCAGGGGCAGCCCCTGGGACTTGTTGAACGCCTCGACAAAATGCGCCGCCAACTCCGGTATATCCTCGCGACGCTCGGCCAGGCTCGGCACCTCGATGGGGACGACGTTCAGCCGGTGAAAGAGTTCCTGCCGGAAATTGCCCTCCTCGACTTCGGACTCAAGGTTGCGCGTGGTCGAGGAAATGACCCTCAGATCAACCCGCACCTTGTCGCCGCCACCGACGCGCTGAAACTGCTGTTCGGTCAGAACACGCAGGATCTTCGACTGCGTCCCGCTCGGCATATCGGCGACCTCATCGAAGAAGATCACGCCGCCATGCGCCTGCTCCAGCAAGCCGGGTTCGATGCCGCGCCCGGTGCTCTCGCGACCGAAAAGCACATCCTCCATCCGCTCAGGCTCGATCGACGCCGAGTTGACCGAGACAAACGGCCCCTCCGCCCGGTCGGAATTGGCGTGGATATAGCGTGCCGCGATTTCCTTGCCCGATCCAGACGGTCCGGTCAGCATCACCCGGCCATTGGATTTGGTCACCTTGTCGAGCTGCGACTTCAACGTCCGGAAAGCGGGTGACGAGCCTTCCATATCTGTTGTCGTCACGTCCTTGCGGCGAAGAGCGGAATTTTCCCGTCTCAGCCGCGAGGTTTCCATCGCGCGCGTGATGACCACCATCAACTGGTCAATATTAAAGGGTTTTTCGATGAAATCGTAAGCGCCCTGCTTAATCGCGGCCACCGCGATCTCGATATTACCGTGGCCCGAAATAATGATGATCGGCACATCCGGATTGTCACGCTTGACGGTCTTCAGGATGTCGATCCCGTCCATGCGGCTGTCCTTCAGCCAGATATCCAGGATCATCAGTCCCGGCGGTTCCTTATTCATCTCCGCCATGGCCTCGTCGGACGTCCCGGCAAGTCGGGTTTCAAACCCCTCGTCCTTCAAAATGTCCGAGATGAGCTCGCGAATATCGCGTTCATCGTCGACTATCAGAATATCGCCCATAATTGTCTCCTCTACTCGGCGACCTGAAGGCCGCTTTCCTGCTCTCGTTCTGCCGTCAGCGGCAGCGTAATTTCGGCGCACGCACCTATCTGGCCTGAACCGTCCAAGGGGTCGGCATCGACCAGAACAAGCGTTCCCCCATGTTCTTCGATAATTTTCTTGACGATCGGCAAACCAAGGCCGGTGCCCTTGGCCCGCGTTGTCACATACGGCTCGAAGAGCCGCGACCGGTCCTCGGGAAGGCCGATCCCATTGTCGGAAATGCGGATCGTGGCTGACTGACCATCGAAAGACATTTCCACGTGAACGCGCGGCGCATGCCCATCCGGGATTTTTCCACTTTCCGTCAGGCTTTCAATGGCTTCTCCGGCGTTCTTGATCAGGTTTGTCAACGCCTGTCCAATCATCGTCGCATCAAGATCGGCGGCAACCGGGCCTTCGGGAACGTCAGATGTCAGCTCCAGCGCCTCGGACGTCTCCTGTAGCGTCACCGCATCGCGGAGGATCTGCGAGAGATCCTGCAAACTGCGGTCGGGCTCGGGCATCCGCGCGAATTTCGAGAACTCATCCACGATGCGTTTCAAGTCCTCGGTCTGGCGCACGATCACATCCGTCATCTGGTCAAGCTGATCGGCATCGTCGCCGGCGGCATCGCGGAACTTGCGCTTGATGCGACCGGCCGAAAGCTGGATCGGGGTCAGCGGGTTCTTGATCTCATGGGCAATCCTGCGGGCCACGTCGCCCCAGGCGGCCATACGTTGCGCGGTGACAAGGTCGGTCACATCGTCGAACGCGATCACATAGCCCTCGTCCTCGCCCTCGGCACCCTTTCGCGTGGCGATGCGCACCAGCAATGTCTCGGCGACACCGCCGCGGGCCACGCGAATCTCGGCCTGTTCGGTTTCCTTGCCCGATTTGTCGAGCTGCTCCAGCAGTGACGCAAACTCCGGCGCCGCCACCTTCAGATGAACCGATTGCGTGTCTTCCTTGATCTTCAGAATGCGCTCCGCCGAACGGTTGATAAAGGTAATGCGCCCGCTTGCGTCAAGTCCGATCACCCCCGCCGTTACCGAAGTCAACACGCTGTCGAACAGGCGCCGGCGCCGCTCGATCTGCTGGTTATTCGCCAGAAGCGTCTCGCGCTGGCCCTTCAATTGCCGCGTCATCTGGTTGAAGAGGCGCCCGAGCATGGCAATTTCATCGTCACCCGGCTCTTCCACGACCTGAACATCCAGGTCGCCCGCGCCGACCCGTTGCGCCGCACCTGCCAGACGGCCCACAGGCCGGGAAAGCCGTTCGGCAAACCACAACCCCAGCCAGACCGCAGCAAGGATAAGAATGACCGCGAAACTGAGATAAAGCAGACCGAACTCGAAAACGATACGCCCGCGCTCGGCCTCCAACTGCCTGTAAAGCTGAGCCGTTTCCGCAGCCTCATCCAAAAGCCCCAGAATATCGCCATCGACGTCGCGTGAGACATAAAGGTAGCGGTCGGGAAATGCGGAAAGACGCAAAAGCGCCCGAAACTCATCCAGGTCCAGGTCTTCGATGATCATCGTTTCGCCCTCGGCGGCCCCGGCAATCGTCGCTTCGTCGGGCTGCTCGAAATCGAAAAGATACGAGCGTTCGCCGCGTGCACGAATCTCGCCGGTGCCATCGATCACGAACGCCTCGCGCAGCCCCCGCTGAACCAGCCCCTGCCCCTGCCCCAGCAATTGCCGGATTTCGCCGTCGGACACGAACACCGAGCGTTCGCGCGCCGAATTCAGAAACTCACCAAGCGCTTCGGCATCCTCGGTAAGATCGCGGCGCTGATCGTCCTGATAGGCAACGGCAGCAGAAAGAGACGCACCCACAACGCCCGACACCCGATCGGAAAACCAGCCCTCAAGGCCTACGTTGATCGTCATGCCCGCGAAAATCGCCACAATGACGGTGGGGATCAGGGCAATCAGGGCGAAGACCCCGGTCAGGCGCAAGTGCAGGCGGGATCCTGCCGAACGGGCGCGCCGTGCGGCCACCATCGAAGCGATCCGCATGGCCACAAGCGTGGCGACGACCAGCGCGTAGACCATGTCTGCCAGCAAAACGAGTCGCAGGGCAAAAGGTGAAGCCGCCCGGTCCAAAGGCCCCAGAACCAGGAATGTGGCCAGCACCAGAATGGGCGCAAGAATAACCAGTCCAAGCGTCGCAGCATTACGATAACGCCGCAGATGCCTGAGACGGCTGACCTTTTCCCATGTTGCTGCGCGCGCCTGTCCGGTCACACAGTCCTCGTCAAAATGATGTGCCGCGTGTTGCGGCGACCGCCCGATTTTGATGGCATTTATCCACAGTCGCGGATTAGCCACTTATATGTTGCGGTTTTACATCAATTTGCGCCGCCGTGTCACGCGGATATCTAGGTCGGTGATTTTCTTGCGCAGCGTATTTCGGTTGATGCCCAAAAGATCGGCGCATTTGGCCTGGTTGCCGCCGGTGGCATCGAGCGCAATCTCGATAAGCGGCAGTTCCATCTCTCGCAATATCCGCTGGTACAGACCGGGGGGCGGCAACTGCCCGCCGTGCAGATCGAAATACCGCTGCAAGTGTTTCCCGATAGAAGCCGACAATCGGTCGTCATCGTCGCCGGTCAGCGGGTCGACTGCTGGCTGGTTGCCCAGCACCATGCTGATCTCGGCGCGGCCAACCGTCTCCTCCCCGCCTGTCAACAATAGTCGTCGGACGGCGTTTTCAAGCTGCCGCACATTTCCGGGCCAGGAATAGGCGCGGATCATATCCAAAGCGTCCCGGTCAAAGACACGCGCCGGCAAGCCCTCGCGCTCGGCCCGTAACACGAAGTGTTGCACAAGCAGCGGAATATCGTCGATCCGGTCGCGAAGCGGTGGGATATTCAGCGTCACGCCCGAAAGCCTGTAGTAAAGATCCTGGCGGAACTGGCCCTTTTCCAGACGACTGGCAAGGTCCGCCTGACTGGTTGCCATCACCCGGGGGCCGGAATCGCCGAAACTGTCCAGCATCCTGACAATGCGCGCTTGCGCCTCTTCCGGCAGATCGGCGACTTCATCGAACAAAAGCGTGCCGTTTCGCACCCGGCTGATCAGCTTGGCGGGGCCGTCCATGGTGGTCAGATCCGCCCCCGTGGCGGTCACGAATTGCAAGGTACGCCGGTCAGAAAGATCGTGAATCGTGCGCGCGATCAGGGACTTTCCCGTCCCGCTCTCACCCGTAATCAACGCTGGAAGATCAGCGTTCATCACCCGGGCAATCACCTGATAAAGCGCCTGCATCGCCGGGGTGCGGCCGACCAGGGGCAGATCGTCACCATTGCCCGCTTCGGTACCCGCCGCCGGTGTCGAAGTGCGGCGCTTCAAATCCAGCGCGCGGCCCGCGCGTTTCATCAGATCAGGCAGGTCAAATGGCTTGGGAAGATAGTCGTAAGCCTCTGCCTCGGTCGCCTGAATGGCGGTAACAATGGTGTTCTGGGCCGAGATTACGATGACGGGCA
>CAJICO010000057.1_pt1 | contig 11565 bp, 13 predicted proteins | sample 9199701 | NCBI WGS metagenome assembly CAJICO01 (sample SAMEA7708339, study PRJEB35096) | sediment metagenome | biome: marine neritic benthic zone biome [ENVO:01000025]; feature: sediment [ENVO:00002007]; material: shallow marine sediment [ENVO:03000034] sea grass bed [ENVO_01000059] ... | reverse complement strand
GCCCAAGAGCCGTTCCCACCAGGAGCGTTTGCGGCGCACGTCCAATTCGCTGATCGAAAAGCCGCGAATGGTCGAAACGATGCTGCGAAGCGAATCGCCCGCCGGTCCCACATCCTTGTTCTTGACGTCCTGAAGCATGGCCTGGCTGATGGCCTGCAGCTCGACCTGGGCTGACGACCCGAAAGACACGATCGAATTCGTGTCGGCCATATCCAGCTCATCGATCCGTTTTTCGATCGCCGCGGAAGTGCCGGGGTCGGCGGCTTCGTAGGTTATGACGTCGTCGGCCGGTACCGGAACGGGCAACTGAAACTCGCTGACCTCTTTCACCAGCGCCTCTTCGTCCTGAGCCTTTTGGCGGGTTTGTTCGTCCATTGGGGGTCCCTCTCGCTATTCAGATTTCACTTCGGACGCCTTCGCGTTCAAGCCGGTCGCGCAGCACTTCGATCTCAATATCGAGCGTCGACTTGTCGTCCAACAACAGTTTCTCGGTCTTCTTGGCGAAAGAATTTTCCAGATCGTCCAGCAACGCCTCATAGTCCTTCCGCGCCTCTTCGTTGCCCGAGCGGGCATAAAGATCGGCGAACTGTATCGTCGCGTCGCGCGCGCCCATCAGATAGACACTCAAAAAGCGCCTGGCACTGCTGAGATCGACCGGGTCTTCCTCGATCACACGGAACATGCCACGAGCGGTTTCGACGAACGCGGCCACACGGCGGTCAAGGGCCGGTACTTCGGCGCGGCGGATCGCATCCTTCATGGCCGTCAGATGTTTCTCGGCCTCGTCGATGGCGCGGGCCACCCTGTCGGTCTGATACTCGTTCAGCCCTTCGGTTCCCTTGTCTTTCAGGGGATCGGGGCCAAAGGCGATGAAATGCAGGGCGGTGCCGAGCACGAAGTAGAGCGCCGGGTTCAAAAGGCTCAAAGTCTCGAGGTTCAGCCCGGCCATGGCCAGCCCGACCCCGGTCAGGACGCTGCCGAAAATCTTGCGCGGGAAGGCCGGGCGTTTGGCGACATTGCGCGCCTCATAGGCATCTTCGGCCAGGAGACCCTCGCGGGTCAGCCAGGCGGCCAGCATCATAAGGCCGAATGCCGCCACCTTCACGAACATGCCCAGGGGCTCCTGCATGAAAGCAGTCAGCAGGATCAGGGCGGGCGCCATGAACAGAAAGTTCACCCGGGCACCTGCGCGGCTCCGTCTTATCCCTTGCGGCGCGCGAGGCCGGGACGCAGCCCCGGGGCTGTGCTTGCCGCCATAGCGTTCCGCCATCAGGTCGCCCCGCTCACCGAGACATAAAGAATGAGACACAAAAGCAGAAAGAAAGCCGCCTTTTGCATCATACCCCCCGTTGCCAATGCCGAGACCCCGCCTCTCTCTTCCAACGCCCGCGCTGCGCTTCTGGTCAGAAGCGCGATCAATGTGGTCACAATTGCCACCGCTATGATCGCCAGCGCAAGTCGCTGCATGAAAGGCCTATCCCTGTTCTCTCGCGTTAATACATATGTGATCGAGGGCCGCCATGCCATAGCCGAGCGGCGGGAACGCTGCGTGTCATTTGTGGTTTTCCCGGGCCCGGGAAAATCGCCTATTCCGAGTGCGCTTCCGGGATAGGCAAGGCAAAACAATGTGTTACTGGCGGCGCTTCACACCGGATGGTTTGCCCCGGCTTCGATTCTGACGTGCCGAGTGATTTTTTCCCCCTTCGTCGGGGTCAATGCCAAGCTGGTCCCTGAGCACTTTGCGCCGAACTTCGCTCACCGCGCCCGGTTTCAGATCGCCCAACCGGAAGGGGCCGAAGCTGATCCGGATCAGCCGGTTGACGGGAAACCCCACAACTTCCATGGCGCGGCGGATCTCGCGGTTCTTGCCTTCGCGGAGCGCCACCGTGATCCAGGCGTTCTGACCCTGTTGGCGGTCGAGGGTCACGGTCATCGGCTGAAAGGCCTCGCCGTCGACCTTTACGCCCTGGCGAAGCGGCTGAAAATCCTCATCCTTCGGCGTGCCATGGAGCCGCACCCGGTACTTCCGGAGCCAGCCTGTCGAAGGCAGCTCCAGCCGCCGTTTGATTGCGCCGTCATTGGTGAGGAGCAAAAGACCCTCAGAATTCAGGTCGAGACGCCCGATGGACATGACCCGTGGCAAATCCTCTGGAAGACTGTCGAAAACCGTGGGCCGGTTCTTCTCGTCGCTGGCGGTTGTCACCAGGCCTGCCGGTTTGTGATAGAGCCATAGCCGCACCGGTTCCTTGTCGCCAAGCGGGGCGCCGTCGACCTCGATCCGGTCGCCCTCGGTGACGTTCAGCGCCGGGCTGTCGATCTTGCGCCCATTCACCGCGATCCGCCCGGCGGTGATCATCCGCTCGGCTTCACGGCGCGAGGCGACCCCGTGGCGGGCCAGAACTTTGGCGATGCGGTCTCCGGGCGGTGTGTCTGTCATGAGGGGGGCTTATCCGCTTGGCGATGCGAGGGGAAGGGATTGCGCCGCGCTACGCGCGTCGCTACGGGCGAGGGGGCGGCGGCCCCCTCCCCCCCCCCCCCCCCCCTCTGTGAAAGGAAGAAAGACAGGAAGCCAGCCAGCGTGCATAAGAGGTCAAATGACGTTTCGTAGCCATATGGACAGGGCACTTGCCGAGGCCCGGGCCGCTGGGGAGCGCGGTGAGGTGCCGGTCGGGGCCGTTCTTGTGGATGACAAGGGGCAGGTGCTGGCCGCCGACGGCAATCGGACGCGGGAGTTGGCCGACCCCTCGGCCCATGCTGAAATGCTGGTAATTCGCGCCGCTGCGCGAGCGCTGGGTTCAGAACGGCTGACCGGCACGGACCTTTACGTCACGCTGGAGCCGTGCCCGATGTGTGCCGCCGCGATTTCCGCAGCCCGGATCGCGCGGCTTTATTATGGTGCTGCTGACCCCAAGTCGGGCGGCGTCGGGCTGGGCCCTCGGATATTCACCCATCCCCAGGCGCATCATGTGCCGGAGGTCTATGATGGTATCGGGGCCGAAGCGGCGGCCCGGTTGCTCAAGGAATTTTTCGCGGGGAAACGGTAAAGGTCAGATGTCTACCGCCTCCAGCACGTCCGGCGTCAGGACGTTGACACCGGGAAGGCCGGCGATCAACTCGTCCGCGCTTTGTTCAAGGATCGGGAAGGTTCCGAAGTGAACCGGGATCACGGTGCTGAAGTTGAAGTACTTCTTCGCCGCCCAGGCGGTGGCCTTCATGTCCATGGTGAAATGCCCACCCGCCGAGAGGATGCCCACATCCGGCGCGTAATACTCGCCCATCCAGCCCATATCGGCCATGATATCCGTATCGCCCGAGACGTAGACGCATTTGCCCTCGGCCCTCAGCATGAAGCCGCATTCGGTGCCGATGCAATGCGGCCCATTGTCGGTGCCCATGGTCGAGGAATGGCTGGCCGGCACCATTGTCACCGCGACGCCTCCCGCGTCCACCGTGCCACCCTTGTTGAAGCCTATGGCCTCGATCCCCTCGGTCTCGCCCCAATGGCCCAGCATGTCGTATTGACCCAGCACCGGCACGCCCAGCCGCTTCGCCAGCGGCAGGATGTCGGCGATATGATCGAAATGCCCGTGGGTCAAAAGGATATGGGTGGCGCCCTCGACGGCTTCGTCGTGGCGATCCTCGGGCAGGACCGGATTGCCGGTCAGCCAGGGGTCGATCAACAGCCGCGCCCCGCCGCTTTCGATACGCATGGAACCATGCCCGAGCCAGATGAATCTCATCGCCAATCCTCCTCTTTCCGGAGAGCCTAGCAATTTCGCCGACCAGCGCTAGGGTTCGGCCCATGGAATGGACCCGGACCATCGACATCTATTGCGAACGGACCGACCCAAGCTATTGGTCCGAACCGGTGAACGCGGTGACGAACGCCGCCTTCATCATCGCTGCCGTGATCATGTGGCGGCGGACCGGGGGTCTGATCTGGGGGCGTATTCTCTCTACGATCCTCTTTGCCACCGGCGTTGGTTCGTACCTGTTCCACACCCACGCCACGGCCTGGGCCTCTGCCGCCGACACCACGCCGATCCTGGCGTTCGTTTTGACCTATGTGTTTCTTGCGAACCGCGATTTCTGGGGCTGGCCGCTCTGGGCGGCGCTTCTCGGCGCAGCGGCTTATATTCCGTATTCCATGGTGCTGACCCCTGTCTTCGAGGCGCTGCCCTTCTTCACCATCTCAAGCTTCTACTGGCCGCTGCCGGTGTTGATCTTCGCTTACGCGATTCTTCTGAGACATCGCCAACCTGACACGGCGCGCAACCTGGCCATCGGCGCCGCCATCCTCTGCGCTTCCCTCACCAGCCGTTCGATGGACATGCCGCTCTGCCCGCAGATCCCCCTTGGCACCCACTGGCTCTGGCACTGCCTCAATGGGCTGATGCTGGGCTGGATGATCGAGACCTGGCGACGGCACGTCACTTCTGCGGTCTGAGCGAGGGTCTGGCGCGACAGATTTCCAAGTGAGGAACGCTTGTCGCTAAAACAATCGCCCTGTGATTTTGGCATTGTGCCAAATTCTGTCGTCGGGTTGGCATCTGATGAGCGGCTTCAGCCCACAGTCCGGATCAAGTGACACTGATCGTTCAGCTTATTGAAACGATAATCGGATTGTATTCAGCGTTTCCATGCTGCCCGGCGCGCGCCAGACAACCGCCGCAATCGCGTCACATTCAACTGATGGTCTTTGCCGCCAGAATTGCTCACTCACACCTGAAAGGACACACCATGTCTGCACCCAAAACTACCGCATTGATCGCGATCGCAGCACTTTTCCTCCCCTTGGCCGCCCAAGCCGGTGCACCGGACAATCCGGGCGAAAAAGGTAAAATCGTTAATCGCGACAAGGACTATTGGCAGGACCGAAAGGGCAAGCCAAACGGCTGGGGTGAAACAGTTTCCGATGTGGCGACCAGCCAGGACGGCGGCAACAATGAAACCAACCTTGGCGGGTTCCTGAGTTCCAGATCGGGCGGCCCGAACCCATCCAACGACAATGGGTCTGGAAACGACTAGAACATACAAGGCTTCACGCCTGAAATTCATAGGTCGGAGGGAGTCATTGTCTCCGGCCTTTTTTCGTCCCTACACGCAGGTGAGTATCGACCAACGCGAAAATAGGCCCGGCGAAAGCGCAAACCCTGCCAAGGCTTGGCATCGCCGCAGACGCAGGCTACACGGGCGGGCGGAAAGAAACAGAGACGCGCCCATGTCCATCGACAAGGAAACCGCCCGCAAAGTGGCCAAACTCGCCCGCATCAAGGTCGAGGAGCAAGCCCTGCCAGCGCTGGCGGAAGAGTTCAACGCCATCCTCGGCTTTGTAGAGCAGCTGAACGAGGTCGACGTCGAGGGCGTCGAACCCATGGTCAGCGTCACGCCGATGCGGCTGAAGCGCCGTGAGGATGTGGTGACCGACGGCGACCAGGTTGAAAAGGTGCTGTCGAACGCGCCCGACGCCCGGGAAGGGTTCTTCGCGGTTCCGAAGGTTGTCGAATGACGGAAGCACTGAACAGTCTGACCATCGCCGAGGCCCGCGATCGTCTTCGCGCCGGTGACGTTACCTCTGTCGAACTGACCGAAGCTTGCCTTGAGGCAACCGAAGGCGCGCGTGCGCTTAACGCCATCGTCCACCCGACACCCGAACAAGCGCTGGACCAGGCCCGCGCCGCCGACGAGCGACTGCAGGGGGGCGAGGCGCCCTCGCTCTGCGGCATCCCGCTTGGCATCAAGGATCTGTTCTGCACCAGGGGCGTGCCCAGCCAGGCCGCCAGCGGCATCCTCAACGGGTTTACACCCGAGTATGAATCCACCGTCACCACCCAGCTTTTCGAGGCCGGCGCCGTGATGACCGGCAAGCTCAACATGGACGAATTCGCCATGGGATCCTCCAACGAGACCAGCGTCTACGGCAATGCCGTCAACCCCTGGCGGCGCGGCAACGATGATGCTGCGCTGACACCCGGCGGGTCTTCCGGCGGCTCGGCCTCGGCAGTGGCCGCCGATCTCTGCCTTGGTGCCACCGGCACCGATACCGGCGGTTCGATCCGCCAGCCTGCCGCCTTCACCGGGATCACGGGCATCAAGCCCACCTACGGACGGGTCAGCCGCTGGGGGATCATCGCCTTTGCCTCGTCGCTCGATCAGGCCGGGCCGATGACCAAATCGGTGCGCGATGCCGCAATCATGCTCCAGACCATGTCCGGTCATGACCCGAAGGATTCGACCTCGGCCGACATCCCGGTCCCCGACTTCGAGGCGGCGTTGACGGGCGACATTCGCGGCAAGACCATCGGTATCCCCAAGGAATACCGGATGGACGGCATGCCCGCGGAAATCGAGGCGCTTTGGGCCAAGGGCCGCGAGATGATGGCCGATGCCGGTGCCAAAATCGTCGACATTTCGCTGCCGCACACCAAATACGCGCTGCCCGCCTATTATGTCGTTGCGCCCGCCGAGGCCTCGTCCAATCTCGCCCGCTATGACGGCGTGCGCTACGGCCATCGCGCCAAACTTTCCCAGGGCGACGGCATCACCGAAATGTACGAAAAGACCCGCGCCGAAGGCTTCGGCGCCGAGGTCAAGCGGCGGGTGATGATTGGCACCTACGTATTGTCGGCAGGCTTCTACGACGCCTATTACAACCGCGCCCGCCGGGTCCGCGCGCTGATCAAGAAAGACTTCGAGGATGTCTTCGCCCAAGGCGTCGACAGTATTCTGACACCCGCCACGCCGTCTGCGGCCTTTGCGCTGGGTCAGGAGTTCGACGATCCGGTGCAGATGTATCTGAACGATGTCTTCACCGTGACCGTCAACCTCGCCGGTCTGCCCGGGATCGCGGTGCCCGCCGGGCTCGACGCCAGCGGGTTGCCGCTTGGGCTTCAGCTGATCGGCAAGCCTTGGGAAGAGGGCGAGTTGCTGAATTTCGCCAAGACGCTCGAAGATCGCGCGGGATTTGTGGCAAAGCCCGCCAAATGGTGGTAGGTTTTGCCAAAAGGCAAAGAGGCCGAGCATGACAATTCGAATGATGGCGGCTGTGGCCGCGCTTGGCGTACTGGCGGCATGTGCCGCGCCGGTGCCCGACAGCAACCCCAATTCCGGCGTGGGTTTCCGGTCTTTCGATGACTACACGGCGGAACGCGCAGCCCGCGACCGGGCATTGGAAGCGCGGGCCCTGGCAGAAGCCGAGGCAATGGCCCCGGCGCCCGAGGAGATGGTCATCGCCCAGGAGACGCTTGGTGTACTCGAAGCTACCGCCCCGGTGCGGACAGCCGAGGTCGCACCAACCCCAACCGCTGCCGCAACCCCGACGCAGGCAAGCGATCCGGGCGCACCGCTTGCCGGCACCACATTGCTGACCAGCAACCCGGCGATCTCGGACGAACAGAATTTCGACGCGGTCGCGGCTCGTGAAACCATCGAAAGCGACCGCGACCGCCTGTCCCGTCAGCGCGCCACAATGCAGATCGCTCAGCCCGAGGCGTTGCCTGACCGACCGTCCGGTTCGGGGCCCAATATCGTGGCTTTTGCGCTTGCCACCTCCAATCGGGTCGGCGAGGCACGCTACCAGCGCTCGGGCGGATTCAACCAGGACAGGTACAACCGCGCCTGTACGCGCTTTGGCTGGACCGATCAGGCGCAATCGGCCTTTCTCGAAGCGGGCGGGCCCGAGCGTGATCGTCGCGGTCTTGATCCCGACGGCGACGGCTTCGCCTGCCGCTGGGATCCGACACCCTTCCGCAATGCGCGGCGCGGCGGCTAGGGGATGGAGATCACCGACTATCCCTCGTCGAACTTCGGCGGACGACTGGCCGGGATCGACTTGATCGTCCTCCACTATACCGCGATGGACAGCGCCGAAGCGGCGCTCGAACGCCTTTGCGACCGCGAGGCCGAGGTTTCGGCCCATTACCTGATTGCCAGGGACGGCACGCTCTATCGGCTGGTGGACGAAGACAAACGCGCCTGGCACGCGGGCGAGGGCCGCTGGGCCGGGCGGCAGGATATCAATTCGCGTTCCATCGGCATCGAACTCGACAATGACGGCTCGACGCCATTCGAGGAAGCGCTGATGACCACTCTCGAAGCGCTGCTTGCCGACCTGCTGGCTCGCCACGGCCTTGCGCCCAAGGCGGTGGTCGGACATTCCGACATCGCCCCTGAACGCAAACATGACCCGGGACCTTATTTCGACTGGCAGCGGCTTGCGGCGAAGGGGCTCTCGGTCTGGCCGGATCCTTCGCTACAGGGCGAGTTCCTGAAAAACGCTGCCTATTTCGGCTATTCCGTGGAAGTGGGCCAGCCGATGATTCTCCAGGCATTCCGCAGCCGTTTCCGCCCTGGCGCGACCGGTCCCCTGAACGTCGCGGACGAGGGCATGATGTCCGGCCTCGCGCGGCAATACCCGGCCGATGTCACCGAACGCACGGCACGGCGCACGCCATCTCGGCCTCTCAATCCTCTCTGAATTCTTCCTGTTTCAAATACTTCGGGGGAATTGGCCGCAGGCCAAGGGGGCGGAGCCCCAAACTTTTTCCTAAAAAATTCTTCCCGGCTTACGCGGCGGCGCTGACGATCCGGAAACTGATCGCTTCGGCGATGTCGCTTTTCCTGACGGTCTCCTGACCGTCGAGATCGGCAATGGTGCGCGCCACCCGCATCACCCGGTGATAGCCCCGCGCCGACAGACCGACCCGTTCAGCCGCCTGCGACAGAAGCGCCCGGCCGTCATCGTCAGGGGACGCGACCTCGTCCAGAAGGGCACCGCCTGCATCCGCATTCACGGTCACATCCTGGTGGTCACGATAGCGCGCCCGCTGCCGCTGCCGTGCCGCTTCGACCCGTCCCGCCACATCTCCGGAGGCCTCGCCGCTCGCCGGGAGTTCCAGGTCCTGGAACGACACGGGCGGCACCTCGACGCGCAGGTCGAACCGGTCCATCAGCGGGCCGGAAATGCGTCCCAGATAATCTTCGCCACAGGCCGGCACGCGCGCACAGGCCCGCGAGGCATCGGCCAGGTAGCCGCATTTGCAGGGGTTTGCGGCAGCGATCAGCAGAAACCGGCAAGGATAGCGCACATGGGCATTGGCGCGCGCGACGGTGACGTCCCCGGTCTCGATCGGCTGGCGAAGGGTTTCCAGAACCGAGCGCGGGTATTCCGGAAACTCATCCATGAATAGAACACCGTTGTGCGCGAGACTGATCTCGCCGGGTTTGGCCCCCTTGCCGCCGCCCACGATGGCCGCCATCGATGCCGTGTGGTGAGGCGCCCGGAACGGGCGGCGGCGGGAAATGCCGCCATCCTCGATCAGCCCGGCAAGCGAATGCACCATGGAAGTCTCCAATGCTTCTTCCGGGCTGAGATCTGGCAAGATACCGGGCAGACGCGCCGCCAGCATCGACTTGCCCGATCCGGGAGAGCCGACCATCAAGAGATGGTGGCGCCCTGCCGCGGCGATTTCCAGGGCCCTTTTGGCGCGCTCCTGTCCCTTCACCTCCGACAGATCAGGCCCACCATAGGCCTGGCTCACCTCCCCGGGTTCACTGACGTCGAGCACCCTTTGCCCAGTCAGATGCTGTATCGCCTCACCCAGGCTCGACGGCGCAATCACCCGGGTATCCCCAACCCAGGCAGCCTCCGCGCCGCTGGCGGCCGGACACATCAATCCGCGCTCGGTCGAGCTCGCCGCCAGCGCTGACGGCAGGGCACCGACAACCGGCACAAGGCTTCCGTCAAGTGACAGCTCGCCCAGCGAAACCAGCCCCTCCACGGCGTCCTTCGGCAGAATGTCGATCTCGGCCAAAAGCGCCAAGGCGATCGGCAGATCGAAGTGCGAGCCTTCTTTCGGCAAGTCGGCGGGCGACAGGTTGACGGTGATCCGCCTGAGCGGCAGGGCAATGGAAAGCGCATTCAATGCCGCCCGCACCCGTTCCCGCGCCTCGCTCACGGCTTTGTCAGGAAGGCCGACCAGCGAAAAATGCGGCATGCCAGGTGACAAAGCACATTGCACCTGAACCAGGCGCGCTTCGATGCCTTCAAACGCAACGGTGTAAGTGCGGGAGACCATGAACCTCGGCGAATTTTGGCCCTTGTCCCGGACCGTCGTTAACGATGGGTTAATTCCAATCCCGCCAGTCTGCTCGCATGAAGCTCGCGAAACTATCATTTCGCCGTGAGCCCAGGCGTGCCCCAGACTGTTGAGTGATCCAAACCGGCGGCCTGTGCGTACATAGGCATAATAAGAGGAGGAGACCCGAAATGTCGGACCGCACACTCGACCAGGCATTTTCCCGGCGGGCGATGCAGGCCGAGCTGCTTGACGCCGAGACCGAGCTTGCACTGGCCTTCGCCTGGCGCGACCGTCGCGACGAGGAGGCCCTGCACCGGCTGATCAACGCATATATGCGCCTGGCCATCTCGATGGCGTCGAAATTCCGGCGCTACGGCGCGCCCTTGAACGATCTGGTACAGGAAGCCTGCGTTGGTCTGATGAAGGCGGCCGAGAAATTCGATCCCGATCGCGGCGTGCGCTTTTCGACCTATGCGGTCTGGTGGATCAAGGCGTCGGTTCAGGATTACGTCATGCGGAACTGGTCCATGGTGCGGACGGGCTCCACTTCGTCGCAGAAGTCGCTCTTCTTCAACCTCCGCCGTGTCGAGGCCCGGCTGGAGCGCGAAGCCGTCGCAAACGGCGACATGGTCGACCGCAATTTGATGCGCGACCAGATTGCCAACGAGATGGGCGTTCCGTTGCGCGACGTTGAAATGATGCAGGGCCGGCTTTCCGGTGCGGATTACTCGCTGAATGCGACACAGGCGGCGGACGAGGACGCAGGCCGGGAATGGATCGACACGCTGGAGGACACGGATAGCCAGCACGCCGAGCGTATCGAGCAGGAAATGGACATGGACACGCTTCGGATCTGGCTGAGCGAAGCCATGGATACGCTGAATGACCGCGAACGGTTCATCGTGCGTGAACGCAAGCTTTGCGAAAACCCGCGTACGCTTGAATCGCTGGGAATCGAACTTGGGCTTTCCAAGGAACGCGTTCGGCAGCTAGAAGCGGCTGCATTTGGTAAGATGCGAAAGACACTCGAATCGCAATCACAGGACGTTCTCGAATTCTTCGTCTGAGCCTTCTTTTGGCAACCTTCTGCGCCGCACCGCTGGCAGCGGCCGAACTCGATCCCCAAGACGTTGCTTTGGCGTCGAAGTTCGAGGGCGCGCGCGTTGTTTTCCTGGGCGAAATCCACGACAATCCGCTTCACCATGCCCTTCAGGCGCGGCTGGTACGGTCGCTTGAGCCGGCGGCGCTGGTCTTCGAGATGCTTGAGCCGCGCCATGCCCTTTCGGCAACCGCGGACCGGCGCACCAATGCCGCGGCCCTCGCCGAAGCACTGGAGTGGGAGGCGCGGGGCTGGCCCGATTTCTCTATCTACTATCATGTCTTAGCTGCTGCGGGCGATGCCGAGATCTTTGGCGGCGCGTTGCCAAGGGGAACGGGACGCCGCGCGGTGAAGGAAGGTGCGGGCGAGGTGATGGACCCGGGGGCG
>CAJICO010000083.1_pt1 | contig 11587 bp, 10 predicted proteins | sample 9199701 | NCBI WGS metagenome assembly CAJICO01 (sample SAMEA7708339, study PRJEB35096) | sediment metagenome | biome: marine neritic benthic zone biome [ENVO:01000025]; feature: sediment [ENVO:00002007]; material: shallow marine sediment [ENVO:03000034] sea grass bed [ENVO_01000059] ... | reverse complement strand
CTTCAATCAGACCGTATGATCCGCTTGCCGAATTCTTTTAAGTGCAAGTCGATAAGTGTACCTAGTGTATGATTATGGCCCCTCACTATCGTAAGTTTATAAATGTACCCTAATGTACACTTATAGGATCGTCCCATGTCCCGTGGCCCTGGCAGACAGCAGCGCAACATCAAGCATATTTTGCAGCACTGCTATGATGTAAAACTGGGGAACCCATCATTTGCGATGATGCGCGGGATGTATATCGAGGGGATTGGTGGTGATCCCGAGACAGATCGCCTCAACCCAAATGTGGATCGGGCGCTGAAACGAGCGCTCAAGTCGCTGGTCGACAGGGGCGATGTCATCATCCTGGGCGGTAAGGGAGGCCAACGCGATCCCTACCGCTATGCGCTGGTTGAAGCCATTGCCACGGGGGCTGGCGCGGAAGAGCCTGAAACTGCGGCTGCAAAGCAGATCGTGGATGAGATGGCTCGGGTAGCCGCCAAGTTGGGTGTCAAAATACCGAAGCTGATCGAGGAGCTGAGGAAATTGGAGGACGCTGAGGAGGCTTCATAGCTGTCTCAAGACTTTGAACCCGGACACTCTGACAAAGCCGGAGGGTTCTCTGGCGCTTTGACTAGCAGCGACCAAAAACACGACCACCTGTGGCTGTTGAACGCGGACGGCATTCGACAACGCATGCAGCATCAAATACCGTGACCAATTATAAGAAATATTGGGAGGTAAGAATGTCGACAGTATCTCGAACTCTATGGCGCACAGCAATTGCGTCGGTCGCGCTGGGCATTGCCTTTGCCCTGCCGGCAGCAACGTCTGATGCCGCCGATTTTTCAGGACAGCGAGTCGAACTCGTCGTCTCGTCCAGTGAAGGCAGCGGGACGGACGCTTTTGCCCGTATCTTCCAGCCCTTCCTCGAGAAGTACCTGCCCGGCAACCCGACCGTTGTCGTCTCCAACCGGCCCGGCGGCTCCGGACTGGTGGGTAGCAACTGGTTTGATCGCAATGCAAACAATGACGGGACGACGCTGATCGTCACCGGCGGCTCGCTTCCGGTAACCTTCCTGTTTGCCGGCGACAAGGTCAAATTCGACATGGTCGCCTGGAATCCGGTGGTCGTCGCACCATTTGGGACCTGCTACCAAGCTCGCGAAGAGCTAGGAGTGCACGGTGAGGATCCGGCTGCCGATGTCGAAGCGTTGCGCAAAGCCGATGAGCTCACTTTCGGCGCAAAGAACGCGACTTCTTCTGAAGTCCTTGCGTTCATGACCTTCGACTTCCTTGGGGTCGATCTCACCCCGGTGTTCGGGCTCGAATCCGGGGAATCGCGTCAGGGGATCCAGCGCGGCGAACTCAGCATGAACCAGGACTCCTCGGTCAAGTGCATTTCCCAGCGAGAGCCGCTGGGGGAACGTGGTGTCAAGGTGTTCATGACCTCTGGTCTTGCCGATGCGAATGGCGAAATCGTTCGCGATCCGCTGTTCTCCGATGTTCCGCATCCGGGTGAGGTTTACGAGGCCCTAAACGGCAAAGCGCCGTCCGGCCCGCAGTGGGAGTCGATCAAGTATTTAATCAACGCGAAGCTCATCAATAAGGGCATGTTCCTGCCGGCCGACGCGTCAGAAGACGTGCGTCAGACCTACGATGCGGCAATGGACGAGATCTTTGCGGACGCCGAATTCAAGGACCTGACCAAAAAGACATTCGGGGGTTATGCGCAGGCCTTCGGTGCCGACGCCAAGCAGGTCGTCCGCAATGCGGTCGGTATGCCGCCCGAGACCAAGGAATGGCTCCTGAACTGGATCGACACCAACCTCCGCACTGGAGCCTGATCCGGACAGCATCAGACTAGGCCGTGGCGGCTTCTTGCCGCCACGGCTGGCCTTTGTGCGAAATTCCCACCCGCGACAAATCCAAAAATGCAAGAGGAACACCGGCCGTGAAAATCATGGTGCTGGTCAATGAATATACGCCCGAAGCGCTTGCGCGCCGTAAGGTCGTGGTCGAGGCTGCGGTCTCTGCGGGCGTCGAGGTCGGCTATGCCGTGATCGAGGGAAGCGGCGGCGGCAAGGCCACGACCAACTTGCATCGCACACTGGCCGCGCCAGCGGCAGCACGCGAGGTCGTGAACGCGGAAAAAGCCGGCTACGACGCCGTGGTCGCCTGGGGCACCTACGATCTCGGCGTTGAGGAAGGGCGTCATCTGGTCGACATCCCGGTGCTTGGCCCCGGGCGCGTCGCAGCCCACATGGCCGCAACGCTGTGCCAGCGGTTCGCGGTTATCTCTACACGGTCGACATCGATCAAGATGCACCGTGCGGCAATCAAAGGCTGGGGTGTCGAGGATTGGGCGGTCGACTTCCGTTATCTCGACATGCCGCCGATGGACATGCCCAACCAGGCCGATGAAGTTCGCCGCCGGTTTATCGCCTGCGCTCGTGCCGCGGTCGCCGAATCCGATGCCGAGCTGATCCTGCCACTCGCCTACTCGATTGTTCCATTGACCCAGAACTCAGCCGAGCTTGCCGAGGAGATCGGCGTCCCGGTTCTCAATCCCCTGCCCGTCACCATGCGGCTTGCCGAGGCGCTGGTCGTGTCCGGGTTCAAGAACAGCCGGGAGACCTACCCGCGAGCGGAGTTGCCACAAGCATGAATGACCTCAAGCCGCGCCTTCGGATAGGCTACGTGACCCCGCATCCGCTCAATGACACTTTGCAGTACGATTTCTATCTGATGGCGCCGCCCGGCATCATGATGATGACAGCCGGTCAGGAGATCAACGACTACAGCCGCGAAGCGGTCGAGAACCAGCTTCCAGTGCTCGAGAGGCGCATTGAATCGCTGATGCGCCGCGGCGCTCAGCGCATTGTGATCTCAGGCGTTCCGGTCGCAATATCACTCGGACGCGAGCGTATGCTTCGTCTCTTGTTGGAAATCGAGACCAAGTGGGGCGTACCGGCCGATACCGACCTTGAAGCAATCATTGCGGCCGTAAAGCACCTTGGCGCGGGTCGCGTCGCGCTCGCCACCCGATGGAAGGACACACTCAACAACACCCTGTCCGCATACCTCACCGAGGCTGGGCTTGACACGGCGGGCGTTGCCAATTCGGGTCGCTCGATGGCGGAGAATGCCGGTCTCGACGACGAAACCGGTATTCGCCTGGCGACTGATCTCGGCCGTGAGGCAATTATAAAGGACACGACGGCTGAGGCGGTGATCATGCCGGGCGGGCGCTGGCTGACGCTGGGCGCGGTCCTCGAACTGGAGCAAGAGTTTGCGATCCCCGTGGTTGTGAACCATGCCGCGAGTCTGTGGGCCGCGCTGAAGGCGGCCGGCATTCACGAGCCAATCACCGGCTGGGGGCGGCTCATGTCGACGCTCAGCCCCAACACTTAGCGGCGCGCACCGGTGTGACTGGGCAGAGTACCACACTCGGGATTGCAGAATTCGCGGTCGATCCGCGCCACGACGAGATAGGCGCGGATGTCGCGCACGCAGTGCGTCGTGCCATTCTCGATTCTGTCGGGGTCGCCGCGGCCGGCACGCGCCACCCGGCCTGCGCCAAGGTCATCGCAATGATAGAGAGCCTTGGAGCGGACGGCCAGTGTCGTATCATCGGCTCGCCGGTTCGCACCGACCCGGTCAACGCCGCCCTCGCCAATGGCGTTCTCGCGCATGTCTTCGACTGGGACGACACGCTGCTGCCCACGCGCGCCCATCTCAGCGCCACTCTCCTGCCGGCTCTCATGGCCGCCGGCGAGTCACGGGGCTGGACCTTCACTCAGGCCATCTCGGCCTTCGCGGTCGGCTTCGAGATCGCCGCGCGGATAAACCTTGCCGTCTATCCGTCGATCCACCACCGCCGCTGGCAGGGCACGGGAATGGCCGGCGGCGCCGGAACCGCCGCCGCGGTCGGCCGTCTGCTCGGGCTCTCACCTGATCAGATCGCGCACGCGATGGGCATTGCCGCCACCAATGCCTCCGGCCTGCGCGCGACCTACGGCTCCATGTCGAAGCCGCTCAATATCGGACGCGCTAGCGCTTCCGGCCTGCAGAGCGCGCTTCTCGCAGCGCGCGGGTTCACCTCTCACCCGGACATCCTGGGCGACGGCAAATTCCTCGAAATGTACGCCGACGAGCCGCGCCACGAACTGCTTGCCGAGGGGCTGGGCGAGCATTGGTCGGTCATTGATAATGGATACAAGCCTTACCCGTGCGGCTTTGTGGCGCACGCGACAATCGATGCGGTACGCGACCTGCGCGCGAAGGCAGGCGACGGCGCCGAGCTTGCGCGACTGCGCCTGCGCGTGTCACCTGAGTCGATGAGGCTCATGGACAAGACCAACCCAAGAAATGAACTCGAGGGTAAATTCTCCCTCATCTACGACGCCGCCGTCGCCTGGACCGAAGGCAATGTCTCGCCGGCCGCCTTCGAGGACGAAGCGATCTGCGACCCGCGTTATCGCGATGTGATGGCCCTGACAGAGATTACCGTGGGTGAAGATGTCGCGCAGCACGAGGCGCACGCCAGCGCCGCACTCACCGACGGACGCACACTCGACGTCTATGTCGAGCATGCCCGCGGCACCAGTGCCCGGCCGATGAGCGAGGATGATCTGCGTCAGAAGTTCGCGCTCGGCCTGGAGATCGGCGGCTACAGGGACGCGGACACGCTCGCGGAGTTTCTCATGAAGGCCGAGGCAGATCCGATCGGCCACATACTGGACGCGCTCGCGGTGCGCCGATGAGCAGCAGTAGCCGGATAGTCGCCTAGCGGGACCTGGGAAGATCCGGCCCGGCAGGTACGGGGGCAAATATGGAAGATGCATTTTTCACAGCACTGCTAACACTCCTGACCCCAACACATCTCGGTTTCCTGTGGCTCGGGGTCATTGTCGGACTTGTCGTTGGAATCTTGCCTGGTCTGGGTGGCTCGGCCGGCCTCGCCCTACTGCTACCGTTCGTGTTCGGAATGGACGCAGGCCACGCGCTGGCGATGATGATCGGGCTCCTGTCGGTGACGACCACATCCGATACGTTTCCTGCCGTTCTGATGGGTATACCTGGCTCGTCCAGCTCTCAGGCGACAGTGCTCGACGGATTTCCTCTGTCCAAGAAGGGCGAGGCCGCTCGCGCACTCGCCGCCGCGTTCTCCGCCTCGCTGATTGGCGGCGTGCTCGGCGCTTTCGTCCTGACATTCGCCATCTATTTCGCCGAACCTATCATCATGGCCATGGGATTTGGCGAACAGCTCATGCTGATCGTGCTGGCTCTCACCATGGTCGGAATGCTGACCGGGACCCACCCGCTGAAGGGGCTCGCCGCGTGTTCCCTCGGCCTGATGATGGGGACGTTCGGAGCAGCGCCCCTGACCGGCGGCGAACGCGTCACGTTTGGTACCGACTACATGATTGATCCGCTGAAGATCGTGATCGTCGGGCTTGCGATGTTCGCGCTGCCCGAAATCATCGACCTGCTCCGTCGCCAGGCGACGATCTCGGAGACCGGCAAGCTCGGCAGCGGATGGCGGCGGGGTGTGAGCGATACACTCCGCAACTGGTGGATCGTCATTCGCTGCTCGTCGATTGGTTGCGCGGTCGGGGCGCTTCCCGGGCTCGGAGGTTCGGTCGTCGACTGGATCGCCTACGGCCACGTCGTGCAAACGTCCAAAAATCGAGACAACTACGGCAAGGGCGACATTCGCGGCGTGATTGCCCCTGAATCTGCGAATAACGCCAAGGACGGCGGCGCACTCATTCCGACCATCCTGTTCGGCATTCCGGGCTCGGGCAGCATGGCGCTGCTGCTTGGCGGTTTCATCCTGATCGGCATCGAGCCGGGCATGGCGCTCATCAGGGACGAGCCGGACCTCGTCTATCTGATCGTCTGGTCGGTCGCGGTCGCCAATATCGTCGGCGCGGGCATTTCGATCGCGCTCGCATCCCAGATCGCCAAGTTGACGACCATCCGCTACACGCTGATCGCGCCATTTATGTTTGGCCTGATCTTCTTTGCCTCATTCCAGGCCACCCGCCAATGGGGCGACCTGATCGCACTCATGATCGTCGGCATCGTCGGCGTCTACATGAAGCGCTTCGGCTGGCCCCGGCCCGCACTCCTGATCGGCTATGTCCTGTCCAATCAAGTTGAGAAATCGATCTACCACGTGACCGCAACGGTGGGTTGGGATCTGTTTACCCACCCGATCGTGGTCGTGCTGATAGGTCTCATCCTCTTTTCGATTTTTGCTGCCGTTCGCTTCCGGCCCACGCCAACCCGGATCACCGACGACGGTCCCCATGCTGCAAAGGGTATTGCGCCGCAGGCCGCATTCACGTTCCTGATCGGGGCGCTTGGCCTTTACATCATCTGGGACGGGACGCACTGGGACCGTCTGACGGGCCTTTATCCGATCGTGGCCGGCTCACTGTGCGTAGCGTTCATCGCTCTGATGGCGCTGGAAATGGTTCGAAGGCGGACCGCCGCAACGATCTACTACGACGCCGACCGCGATACCGAGCACCTGGCGGAGGATCATCGCAGCAGCGAATACTACTTTCTCTGGCTGACCGGGATGCTGGGCGTGTCGGCACTGGTGGGATTCGTCCTGGGAAGTGCCATATTCATCTATACATTCCTCCGGCTCAGAGCCCACGCCAGCCACCTCGTCTGCACCATCTACACGGGCGCCTTCGTGCTGCTTCTGGGAATCATGTCGCACTTCCTGGTGCTCTACTACCCACAAGGACTTCTCCAAGACTACGTGGCACTTCCATGGCCGCTGCAATGATGGGCCGCGCTGGCGGCGCTCGAAATCGACCAGACACTCCAAGCCCACGACCCGCACAAGTCGGAGCCGAAATGCCCACAAAGATTCTGGCGTTGATGAACGATTACACGCCCGAGGCGATGGCCGCCTCTGGCTCCAAGAATTCACCCGCCGCGTATCATGCAGCCGGCCTGCCGTCATGACCGCACGCGATCTCAAACCACGTCTCAGGATCGGCTACATCACGCCGCATCCGCTGAACGATACGCTCCAGTACGAGTTCAACCTGATGGCGCCGCCCGGCGTCATGGTGATGACGGCAGGGCTCGAAATCGCTGACTACGCACCCGACGCCGTTGAGGACCAGCTTGGTGTGCTCGAGCGCCGCGTAGACGAGTTGATGCGCCGCGGCGCCGCGCGCATCGTGATTGCCGGCGTGCCGGTTGCGATCTCGCTCGGACGCGAGCGGATATGCCGGCTTCTCGGTGACATTTCGGAACGGACCGGGGTTCCCGCCGATACAAACCTTGAGGCAATCATCGCGGGCGCCACGCATCTGGGCGCGCGGCGAATCGCCTCTGCCACCCGCTGGCACGAGACGGTCAACGAACGCCTGTCGGCCTACCTCACCGAGGCCGGGCTCAAACTGGTCAGCATCGCAAGTTCCGGTCGCACCATGGCGCAGAATGCGGGCCTTGACGACGAAACGGGTATGAAGCTCGCGAGCGACCTCGGTCGTGAAGCGCTTACCAGCGCGCCGAGCGCCGAGGCGCTGATGATGCCGGGCAGCAGGTGGATCACACTTGGCGCCGTGCGCGAACTTGAGGCCGAATACGGCGTGCTCTTGCTTACCGGCCATAACGCGGGCTTGTGGGCCGCGCTCCAAGGCGCCGGCATCCGCGAAGCAGCCGCCGATTCCGGAATGCTGCTGGCCAGCCTTTCGGAGGACTGAAGCATGGCCGATACCACCCCTACGCGCGCCGTGGCCGAATTCGCGTCCGATATGCGCCACTCAAAGCTCGACCCCGAAGTCACTCACGCCGTTCGCCGCGCCATGCTCGATTCAATCGGCGTGATGGCTGCGGGCACCCGCCATCCGGCCTCTGCGAAGGTGATCGGCATGATCGAGGACCTCGGCACCACCGGGCCGTGCCGCATCGTCGGATCAGCGCACCTTACGGACCCAGTCAATGCCGCGCTTGCCAACGGCGTCTCGGCACATGTTTTCGACTGGGACGATACGATCCTCCCGACACGCGCCCATCTGGGCGCGGCCCTACTACCGCCGCTGCTTGCCGCGGGCGAGACACGGGGTTGGACCCTTGACGCGATCGTCCCGGCATTCGCTGTCGGATTTGAAATCGCGGCGCGGATCAACGAGGCCGTCTATCCGTCGATCCACTTACGCGGATGGCAAGGAACCGGTGTTGCAGGCGGCACCGGCGCGGCCGTCTCGGTCGGGCGAATGCTGGGACTGGAGGCTGGGGAGATCGCCCATGCGATCGGGATCGCGGCGACCAATGCGTCCGGGCTCATTGCCACGTTCGGATCAATGTCAAAGCCTCTCAATATCGGCCGGGCCGGCGCATCGGGACTGCAAAGCGCGTTGCTCGCGAGCCTCGGCTACACCTCGCACGCCGATATGTTGGGCAGGGGGAAGTTTCTCGAGCAGTACGATGATGCGCCGCGCCACGACGTCCTGCTGGACGGCCTCGGCGAACGCTGGTCGATTACCGAAAACGGCTACAAGCCCTACCCGTGTGGCTTCGTCGCCCATGCCGCGATCGACGCGGTCCGCGATCTACAAGCCGAGGCCGGTGAGGAAACGGAACTGCATGCGCTCCGTCTCGACGTGTCACCGGAATCGATGCAGCTCATGAACAAGACCAACCCGCAAAATGAGCTCGAAGCGAAGTTCTCGCTCATATACGACGCCGCAGTCGCCTGGATCGAAGGCAACGTGTCGCCCGCCGCATTCGAGGACGAGTCTGTCCGCGATCCACGCTACCGCAAGATCATGGACCGCACCAAGATTTCAGTAGTCGAAACGATAGCCCAGCACGAGGCCTACGCCGAGGCCGATCTCGGTGACGGGCGTACCGTCAAGACCCATGTCGAGCATGCGCGCGGCACCACTCAACGGCCAATGAGCGACGACGACCTACTTGAGAAATTTGCCACGGCACTAGAGATTGGCGGCTATTCGGGCGCTGACACTCTGGCTGACCTGATCATGACCGCCGACACCGCGCCAGTGGCTCAGATCATCGATCGTCTCCAGTCCAGCGCACGCGCGACGTGAGCGAGATGCAGCCGGTTCTCTGGCTGGGACTGTTCGGCGCATCAATTCGCGCACGTCCGGCATGCTGTCCACGTTCATCACCATGTCAATCACATCTGCGGCGTGCGCAGGAGGCTTGGCGACTTCGTCGGCCGTAATCCCGCTGCACGCCGGCATCCGCGTGAAGATGAACGTTCGACGCCTCTATTCGGGGGCAAGATCAATCAGGCGACGCAAACGCCAGCCGGTTCATCAGGCTTTGAAGCCTGCCGTCTTCTTCAATGGACAGGACGTCGCCGAGAACGGCCTCAGCGTCGGACGGGGCCAGGGCTCCTCGCACGACCTCGAAATATTTTTCCTCAACGACCGACTGGTCCAGTCCTTGATCGGGAAACGAGTGACCCGAGGGACAAAGGCACTCCGTCGACAAGTGTGTACCGTCCCGCAATTCGATTTCCAACCGGCACGGCATGCTACTGGGCGCTCTGTCCGCTAGATCTTCGGAAACTCCAAGAGACAAGCATTGCATGAGCCTGAGCACCTCCGCGTCGGTGCTCCACCTCTCTCCCTCGAATTGGCTGTGCGTCAATTCGCCATCTACAAGAGCGACGGCAATGAGGTAGGAGAAGCTGTGATCGGCCGCCTCGCGCGATTTCGGTTGCAGCCGGGCGGGATCGGCTTGCTGATGGCGAACGACCGACCGATCGGCCATAACGACCTCAATCCTCGCGATTTCATCGGTTCGGTCAGACAGTTCGTCACGCAGATTCAGTGCGGCCTGCACACCTGTCTGGCAGGTGCCAATGCAAGGGAAATTCTTGATATCGGTTTCCAGGATCGCCGGCACCTCGGGGATTTCCGCCGAGAGGATCTGGCGGTCGGTATCAGGACCAAAAACCTCAAACAGGCCTGCCTTCCGATCGTCGAGGATCTCCAGAGGGCCGGTAATCCCTTCTGCCGCGAGCATTGCCGAGTGAACCCCCGCCTGGGCGGCAAACGCGTTTGCGAGCGATTTGGCCGCGGAGACATTGCCGCTTCGGACAATCCTGGGCGTCGCCGATCGCACGGCCGCCAGGGCGAGCGAGTGGGCCAGTCGGCGAGCATCAAGTCCCATGATGCGGCCGCACATGGCTGCGGCCACCATCCCGGAAACGCTGGAGACATCCCATGGAGCCCCTTCCGGAATCAGATCCTGCAGCCGGCCATAAAGCTCATAGTTGAGAATGATTGCCTCGAGTACGGCCCTGCCGTCTGCCGCGCACAATTCGGCGATCGCCAGGGCCACGGGAATGTTGTCGCTGCGATGCCCGCCAAGCCCTAATGTCTTTCCATGGCTGACAAAAGTTATGTCATTCAGATCCAATACCCGCACCAGCGCGCCGTTCGCGAACACGGCATTGACGGCCGATGTCCTGATTGGAGAACCGATGAGTGTGGCCTGTGGCTCGCCACCCAACTGTGCAACCACATTGATTGCTGAAGATGCCTCGCCCGAAGCAAGAGCTGCACAGGCGCACCCGATCGTATCGAGGAGCAGAAGGCGCGCCTGACGCAGGACTATCGGCGATTGAAGGGTGCGATGGTCTTCAAGAGACCAAGTGGCAATTCTTTCTATGGTCAGCATAAAATACAACGTCGATGGAGTGTTAACGGCGGGCCGCGTCATTTTGCGTGCGTGGTGCGTGCACTCTTGCCGGATCGGAACGGACGTCCGAACCAGCTTGAGGGTCGACGATAGTCGCAATGGTGAGTAAGCACTCTACCCATCGTCAGGGCAAGGGCACTTCAGATTCTCGCCCATACTCGAGACTCGGCTGCAAATTTACTCGTGAGGTATGTCTCACCGCGCGGGCACCGGCTTCACGCTGTAGTCCCTTCACCTCGTCAGACGTCGCCTCGCGAGCCCTTTCGCCGGCCAGGCGCTTCTTGCCCACTTCCAGGAACTCCTTCGACGGTGTCGTCACGTTAAGTCCAATGGCCGGCCCCCACGGCGCCGGGTAGCGTGGCGTGATAAAAAAGATCTCGTTCAAGCACTACCGCTTCCCGCCCGGAATCATCCGCCATGCAATCTGGCTCTACGCCCGGTTCACGCTCTCATTTCGTGATGTCGAGGAACTGCTCGCCGAGCGCGGCTTGCAGGTGGCGCGGGTGGAAAGGTCCGGCCTGCGTCGCTGATCTCGCAGCTATGCTCGGGTGGTGGCAGGTCGGCCACGCAGGGCCAGCGGCTGATCACCGAGCTGCGCCTGTTCGATCGCCGGGCGGGCCTCGTCGGGCGTGATGCCGATCCTTTCGAGCGTATCAGAGCAGTCCTCGAGGATTGCATCAACGTCCTGCATCATCTTCAGACGCTTAAAGTGGTCGGTCCGCACGATGCCCATGCTGGCGCCGACGATCTCCATCATGTTGATGATCGCGAACGGCCAGTCGCGCTCATGGGCGCATAGGTCGCGGTGATCGGTGTGATAGAGCGCAGCCAGAGCATCGACACCGGCGGCCTCGGCGGCGGAGAGCTCCTCCAAATTAAGCCGCGCCTG
>CAJICO010000570.1_pt1 | contig 11643 bp, 14 predicted proteins | sample 9199701 | NCBI WGS metagenome assembly CAJICO01 (sample SAMEA7708339, study PRJEB35096) | sediment metagenome | biome: marine neritic benthic zone biome [ENVO:01000025]; feature: sediment [ENVO:00002007]; material: shallow marine sediment [ENVO:03000034] sea grass bed [ENVO_01000059] ... | reverse complement strand
GCTTCGACGATGGATTGATAACCGGTGCAGCGGCAATAGTTGCCGGACAGATGTTCGCGAATGGCGGCGCGGTCGGCGGCACCACCGCCTTCGACATATTCGAGCGCGCTGGCGATCATGCCGGGCGTGCAATAGCCGCATTGCAGCGCATTGCGAACGGCGAAAGCGGTGCGAAGGGCCTCGCTCCGCCCGCCGTCGGCAAAGCCTTCGACAGTGGTCACCGCCGTGCCGTCCGCCTGAACCGCAAGCATCAGGCAACCGCGCACCATCTGACCGTCCACCTCCTAAGTGCAGGCCCCGCAGACACCATGTTCGCAGCCAACGTGCGATCCGGTCAGTTCCAAATCCTCGCGCAGAAAATCGACAAGGTTCCTGCGAACCGGCACACTGGCCGCGACGGCCTCGCCATTCACGGTAAGCGATATTTGACGCGTTTCCCTCATGACATCACCTCCGCCCAGGCGCGTTTCAAAGCCACACCCGCCAGATGTTTCTTGGTGCCTTCGGCCCCGTTCAGGTCGCTTTCGAAAGGAAGATCGGCCAAGCCATCGATGGCCGTGCCGAGCGCTGCCGCCCCACCGTCCGAGCCGGCAAGGCAGGCCTCGGAAACCGATGCGCGCAGGGGCCGGTCCGACACCCCGAAAAGCGCAATCCTGACCTCGGCAAGATCGCCCGCCGCCACCACCGCGCAGCCCGCCATGGCATAGTCACCATGCCGCCGGGTAATTTCATGGAACCCGATCCGCTCGCCCGGCGCCGGTTTCGGGATGTGCAGCGCGATCACCAGTTCGTCATCGGCGCGGGCGGTCTCGTAGACCCCGCGGAAGAAGTCCGTGGCCGCGATCGTCCGCTCGCCGGATTTGCTTCGGACCGTTATGCTGGCATTCAGCGCGACCAACAAAGCGGGCAGTTCGGCCGCCGGATCGGCAAGCGCGCAGCTGCCACCCAACGTGCCGCGATTCCGGATCGCGGGATGCGCAATGTAAGGCAAGGCGCGTGCAATCAACGGCGCGTACTCGGAAATTTCAGTAGCATTTTCAACGTCTTGATAGCGCGTCATGGCGCCGATCCGCAGCCCGTCCTCGCCTGCTTCGATCCCTGCCAGCTCGGCCACCGCATTCAGATCAACCAGGGTTTCCGGCACAGCCAGCCGAAAGTTCATCATCGGCATCAGGCTCTGACCGCCCGCCAAAGCCGACGCCATGCCATCCGCCATCAGATCAAGCGCCTCGTCCAGACTGGTGGGCCGCTCATAGTGAAAATCCGGTGCCTTCATTTCCCCTCCGCAAATAGCTTGCGCTTTCGCCGCTTCGGGCTAAGAACACTATTTATCGCTCTATAAATTAACTCAAGGGTGCGTGGGAGGCTCTTCATGGCGATCAGACAAAAAACCGTAATCCAGATGCGCATGGAAGCGACCGGCGAAACGCACGCGCGCAGCAAGATTCGCGTCCGCGATCTGGAAAGCACCATCGACGAACCGCTGGAACGCCAGGGAACCAACCAGGGCCTGTCCCCCACCGAAACGCTGATGGCCTCACTCATCGGGTGCACAAATGTGATTTCCAAACGCATCGCCCATGGCATGGGCATCGAGTTCGGGGAAATGGACGTGAAACTCACCTCGGATTTCGACCGGCGCGGCGTTCTGATCCAGGAAGAGGTCGACCGGCCCTTCGACAATATCGTCCTGGATATCGAAGTGGCGACCGATGCCACGCCTGAGCAGATACAGACGATCAGCACCGAGCTCGCCAAATACTGCCCGATCGCCAAGGTCATCCGCGGCAATGGCGCGACGATAACCGAGAATTGGACGACGAAACCCCTCTGATCCCAAGGACCCCCAGAAATGAGTACCAAACCCATGCCGGGCACCCCGGCCCCTGCCCTTTCGCTGCCGCTCGCCGGTGGCGGCACTTACACCCTTGCCGATCAGACACCCGGCGCGGCGACCATGGTGATTTTCTATCGCGGCCTGCATTGTCCGGTCTGCGAGATTTACCTGAACAAGGTGGTTGAAAAGGCGCAGGCCTTTGCCGATGCCGGCATGCCTATCGTACTGGTTTCGATGGACGGCCCTGACCGGGCCGAGAAAGCCAAGGCTGACTGGGGCCTTGGCGACCTGCCCGTCGCCTATGGGCTGACCGAGGACATGGCGCGGGAATGGGGCCTTTACGTCTCATCCTCGATCAAGGAAGCGGAAACACCGGTCTTTTGCGAGCCGGGGTCGTTCTGGGTTCTGCCTGACGGCACGCTTTACCTGATCGACATCGCGTCCATGCCGTTCGCGCGGCCCGACCTGGACATTCTGCTGTCTCGCGTCGTGGCCATCGGCAACGGCTACCCGCCGCGTGGCACCAAATCCTGACGGTCCAGCGACGCAATCAGCCCGTCGATTGATGTTTCAATGACAAAGCCAAGGCCCTTGATCGGGTCTTGGCCGTAAATCTCGGTCCGCACCCCGAAATAATAGATGCCCCCGTGGATTGACCAGGCAAGCTCAATTTCCTCATCGGTCACCACCGAATCCGCCAGCCCGCGCTCGAACCTATACTCCCGCACGATGGGTTCGAGGATGCGCATCCGTACCCTGTCGATGTACTTCCGGTTGATGGCCCCGCCTTTCAGCCCGGCGAACAGGAATATCCGCATCCAGTCGCGCTGGAAGACCACGCGGGTGTAGTCGTGGTAAAAGGCCACCAGCCGTTCCCGCAGCGGCACCGAACGATCCGTCAGCATATGGTCCCATTCGGGGCGCCAGCGGCGGACATAGACCGTCTCGTAAACCTCGGCGATGAGGTCGTCCTTGGAAGCGAAATAGCGATAGAGAAGCGGCTGCGTGACCCCGAGGCGCTTGGCGAGTTCCCGGGTCGAACTGGCGAACCCTTCCTCGGCGAAAAACTCGATGGCCTTCTGGACGAACTCCTCCCGCCGCTCTTCCGACGAAAGGCGCTTGCGGGTGGTTTGTTTGGCCGTTGCTGCGGTCACGCTTGCTCCCAATTGTCTCCAACTTTCAGGCGATGGTCGACGATGAGACCTTTAGCCAGCGTTTGCTCGATGAAGCAACCGGTCTTGGCGGCATTCAGCAGGCGGCGTTGTTCACCTTGGCTGGCGTCGCTGTCGAGATCCACGTCGAGGCTGAAGCCGACCGGGTTTGTGACGTAAGGCTCATCGCCCCGCTGTTCGCCCTCCCAGTGCAGGCGCGCGCGCACTTCCAGGGTGCCGATGGGAATTTTCAGGCGCCTGGAGAAGGCGCGGATCTGCGTCATCAGGCAGCCGGTCAGCGCGGCGGTAAAAAGCGCCAGCGGCGGCGGCGCGGTGCCGTCGCCGCCATGAAATGGGCCTTCGTCGGTCGCCAGTTCAAAACTTTCCTTCATCATCGGCCATTCGACCGAAATGTCGTTGCGCATCTTGCCGCTGGACCGTCCAACCCCTTCGAAGATCACATCGAACCGTTTCGTCATTGAGGCCCCAATTTTGGAAAAACCACGCGGCCCACCCACCTGGCGCGTCCCTTTGCAGTTAGCTCACCCATTGAAATTCCTTTGCGTCGGCGGACAAATTATCGTTCGATAACTAAGCACGACCCGGCAACGACCGGCAACCCTTGCGATGATGGGAGGAATTCGTATGGCCAAGCTGACCCGGCAGGACATTTACAACACCGCCAAGGAGCTTTCGAACTGGGGCCGCTGGGGGCCGGATGATCAGCTAGGCACCTTGAACAACATCTCGCCGGAAGACATCGTCGCCGCCGCCGGTCTGGTCAAGCAAGGCAAGGTCTTCGCCCTTGGCCTTGATCTGAAGGAGAAAATCCAGTCCGGCCTGTTCGGCGGGCGCTGGAACCTGATCCACCAGATGCTGGCGACCGGCACCGACGCGGTGACCGGTGAACAGGACGGCGACGGCAAGGCCTACCTGCGCTACGCCGACGACGCGATCAACCTGCCCTGCCAGGGCTCGACCCAATGGGACGCGCTTTGCCACATCTTCTTGGACGACAAGATGTACAACGGCTACCCGGCGACCGACGTAACGGTGAACGGCGCCAAGCGGCTGGGCATCGAAAACTACCGCGACAAGATGGTGGGCCGGGGCGTGCTTCTGGACGTGGCGCGGTGGAAGGGTGTCGACAGCCTGGAAGATGGTTACCCGATCACCAACGCCGATCTCGATGGTTGCGCCGAAGCCCAGGGGGTCGAGATCCGCAAGGGCGATTTCGTGATCGTCCGCACCGGCCATCAGGAGCGTTGCCTGGCCAGCGGCGACTGGGCGGGCTATGGCGGTGGCGACGCGCCGGGGCTGGCTTTTGAAACCGCCTATTGGATCAAGGAACGCGATATCGCCGGCATCTGCGCCGATACCTGGGGGTGCGAGGTCCGGCCGAACGAAACCGACGAGGCCAACCAGCCCTGGCACTGGGTCGTCATTCCGGCGATTGGCATCGCCATGGGAGAAATCTTCTACCTCAAGGACCTTTCGGCCGATTGTGCGAAGGATGGGGTCTACGAATTCCTCTTTACTGCCCCGCCCCTGCACCTGCCGGGTGGTGCGGGCTCGCCGATAAATCCGCAGGCGATCAAGTAGGTCATCGCACCGGCACCGCTGTATCCCGCAGGATCGCCTCCAGGTTCGGGTTCGCGCGCCCGTCCCGATTGAGATCGGGATCGCAATCGAAGACGAAGCTGCCTAACCGCCGCGCCTCCAGATGCGCCCGAAGCGAAGCCGGCTGACGCTCAGCACTGAAGGCATCCAGTGCCTCGGGTACTGGCAGATCCGACAGACAGCGGGCCAGCGTCAGCGCATCTTCGGCAGCCTTCGTTACCCCCATGCCCACATGGGGCCGCGCGACACAGGCCGCATCCCCCGTCAGTGCCACCCGACATTTGGCAAATTTGGGGCTGCAATGGTCATAGATCGGGGTGAAGAAGGGCCGCTCGCTTTGCCGCAGGATGTCAACGAACGGGGCGGGCAGACGGCGTGCGGCATCCGCTTCCATGCGGGCGAGCACATCGCGTCGGACTTTCGGCGGCGGTATCGAGACGGGGTGGAATGTGCCCTGATCGTCGGTCAGCATGTCGCGCAGATCCTCACCGGCAACCGCGCTGTACCAGACAAAGTTGTAGGCGCGGTGCCCGGTCCGCAAATCATTGTCGGGCCCGGCAATCGGATAACCGATGATCTGGGTGCCATTGGGCGCGAAAACGCCGAACTCGGCGAAAATCTCCGGCGGCACATGGGCTTCGGGCGTTACGGCCCGCCAAACGACATAGCCGGAGTAAATGGGCTGAACCTCGGGGAACAACTGCGCCCGCACCGCCGAACGAAAGCCATCTGATCCGACCAGCAGGTCGGCTTCCTCGACGCTCCCGTCCTCAAGCGCGACGACCACGTGGTCGCCCCGGTCCGCGAACCCTGCAACGCTCGAACCCAAGCGGTACGACCCCGCGGGCAGAAGCGTTCGAAGTATGCTGTGAATCCGATCCCAGGACGTCACCACCTGTGGATAGGGAATGCGCGCGATCTCCTCCCCGGCAATGTCGAAGGCGACCCTGTCAGCAACGGCGACACCCAAGTCCTCGGTGTCCGCCCCGACCTGCTCGATCATCTCGACCAGCGCCTCATGCGTCACGATCCCCGCGCCGCGCCCGGCAAGCTCCACCGTTGCGCGTTCCAGCGCCAGAACCTCCCAACCGGCGCGAAGCAGGGCAGCGGCGGCAAATAGCCCGCCTATGGAACCGCCCGCGATGATCGCTTTTCGTGCTGCCACAGCCAGCCCTCTAATTTATCGTCCTATAAATAAGCCATAGAGGGAAAGGCAAAGCCGGGGCAAGCGCCCGGTCGACATTCGCAAGGGCAGTTCCTAGTCTCGGCACATGGCGGTTGAATTTCTCTACGACGGACCCGAAGACGCACCGGCAACGGTCATGCTGGCGCACGGCGCGGGCGCGCCGATGGATTCGAAAGCCATGACCGCCGCAGCGGAAGCGCTTGCTGCCGAAGGCCTGCGCGTCGCCCGGTTCGAGTTCGCCTACATGGCCGCGCGGCGCAGCGGCACTCGCAAACCGCCGCCCCGGGCCGACCGGATCATCGGCGAATACTTGCAGGCGGTGGACCAACTCAACGCGACCGGCCCGCTTGTGATCGGCGGCAAATCCATGGGCGGGCGGGTTGCCAGCATGGCGGCTGATGAACTGTTCCAACAAGGCAAGATCGCCGGGCTGATGTGCCTCGGCTATCCGTTTCACCCGCCAGCGAAACCAACACAATTGCGCACCGCTCATCTGGAAGGCCTGCAAACGCCCGCACTGATTTTTCAGGGCACGCGGGACCCGTTCGGAACCTTCGAAGAGGTGCCGGGCTACGAGCTATCGGCTTCAATTGAGATCCACTGGCTGGAAGACGGCGACCACGATCTGAAGCCGCGCAAACGTGTCACAGGCCTCGGCGCCGCCGATCACCTTCGCACCATGGCTCAGAAAGCCGTCTCCTGGATCCGCGACCTGCCTTGATCATCGCCACTTGGAACATCAACGGCATCCTGCGTCGTTTCGACAATCTGCTCCGGTGGCTGAATGAGGCGGAACCTGACGTTGTCTGCCTACAAGAGCTCAAATGTTCAGAGGCGAAATTCCCGGTGCAGGAACTCAAAGCCGCCGGGTACGAAGCCATCTGGCGCGCCGAAGGGCGATGGAACGGCGTGGCCATTCTGGCGCGCGGCAAGGCCCCCATTCCCACCTGCCACGATTTGCCGGGCGACGCGCAAGACCAGCAGCCGCGTTACATCGAAGCGGCCATCGACGGGATGATCATTGGTTCCGTCTATGCGCCCAACGGCAACCCGCAACCGGGCCCCAAGTTCGACTACAAAATCGACTGGCTGAACTGGTTTCGCGCCCATGCCAGGGACCGGCTTCAGAATGACGTGCCAATTATCTTCGCCGGTGATTTCAACGTCGTGCACGCGCCGGCGGACATCTACGAGACCCGCACCTACGACGACAACGCCCTTCTGCAGGCACCCTCCCGCGACGCGTTGCGGCTAGTCCTGAGCGAGGGTTTGATCGACATTTTCGACAGGCTCGGCGACGATGCCCATCGTTTCACCTTCTGGGACTACCGGCGCCGCCGGTGGGAGCGGAATGCAGGGCTTCGTCTCGACCTGATGCTCGCCAACCACGCTGCTGCCGATGCGTTTTCGGCGTTTCAGGTGCACGCAGAGGTTCGCGGCTGGCCGGACGCGTCTGATCACGCGCCGGTCGTGGCACGTTTGCAAAAATAAAACGCGATCCGGTCGTCACCGATTAATCCAGAAATTGCCATAGTCCTGCCTCACTTGGGTCGAAACGTTGGCCTCGGGGGCTTGAGGAGCACCGAGCATGCTTGAGATGGAGCGAATCCGCCGCAGGCCAAAAGCCAAAGTGTCGAAGCGGCAATGTCACCGCTGCTATGGTTCCGGCCAGACGACCTGCCGAAGCTGCGGCGGCTCTGGCTATGCCGCGACAAGCCGGGACCCGACGGGACAGCTTCAAAGCTGCCGCTGCACGGCCTGTTACGGGAACAAAAGCACCCGCTGCATGGCCTGCAAGGGCGTCGGTTACCTGGAGTAGGCGCAAAACTCTTTGAAGAGTTTTGCATATTTGTTCCAACGAATTTGCGGGGGCACCTAGCCGCCGATCAGGTATTTTCGCTGAGCGGGATCAATGCTGCCGAGATCGTTCGCGGTCTCGCAATTTTCAAAGGCGATCGCGAATTTCCCGGGCATTAGGGCCCTGTCGACCACCATCTTCTTCGCCGAGGCACGGGCGAAAACTCTTTCGCCATCCGCTGCCAGAATTTCTACCTGTTTCAATTCGCTGGCAACGCGTCGCAGGATTGCCGTCGCCTCAACTTCGCTCAACTCCCGGCTTAGCACCTCGTGGGGCGCGGTGGCTTCAAGATTGACATGGCGAAAACGCTCGATGTCGCAGAATCTGTCCAAATCGCGGATGATCAGCGACCCGTTCTGCCCGAAGGCAATGGTGCGCGGCGGCTCGCCCTTTGCGACCGCATTGTCCAGGAACTCGTAGTGGACCCACCTGTTTTCGGATTTGGCCCATGACAGGAACAGTTCGGGCATGCCCGAATAGGCCTCGATGTTGTGAAACAGAAGATCGTCGACCGCCTTGTAGCGCCCGGTCTCTAACCCGCGCGACCAGGCCCGTGCCACCGTCTCTTCTGGCGGCGTGACCAGGAAAAACATGAACACCCGGTTGCCAAAGCGCGTGAGCAGTTTGCTGCCGCCGGCGCGTGCCTTGGACGTCAGGAAACTGTCGAACCGGAACCGGTCGATCAGCATGTGTGGCACCTGACCCGAGGCTGCCTTTCGCGCCATCAGAAGGTCCAGCTTTCTGTCAATGATCTCAAGCTCTTGCCCCGTGAGCATGGCTGCATATTTATAGTCGTTCCCAAGACTGTCGTAGTCGATCAATTGCTTGCGCCAGTAATCCGGGCTGATGATCGCGAAGTCCTGCCAATCGATGCCGAGGCTTTCGGCAATCTGACGCTGCTGGCCACGGATCGAGCTTTTGCCGCTGGCCGAGGCACCCTTGGCGTTCAGCACAACAGGATCGGATTGATCGGGCAGGCGCTTCAGGCCCAGGTCTTTGACGGCCTTGTCAAACAGCGGACCGACGCTATCGCCGACCCGCTGGCCGCCCAGTTCATTCGATACGAAATTGACCGCGATTGAAATGAGCAGATCGTCGGGAATAACAAGCGAGCCTCTCTTTCCCAATACCGCACCGACAACCCGCGCAAGCGCATGGCAGCATTCAGCAGCCAACTCGTCTTCCGCATCTTCCGCCTGTTCAGACCAAGCCTTCACCGCCGCCATGGCTCTATCGTCTTTTGACGAAGACGGCGGCGCCTCTTCTTTGGCGAACCAGCGCGACAGGCCCGATTTGGGTTTGGGAGGCTCGGGCTTTTTCAGCACGCGTTCCGCGAACTCCTCCCGCAGAAATTCCTGCGCCCGCGCCCGCAGGTCGTTAAATTCCGCCTCGATCGCTCCCATCTCGGGCACAACACAGGTTTCGTAGATGTCTGCGGCCATACTCCGCAGATTGATCCCCAGATCGGCATAGGCAGGGCCGTCGGGCACATGGGTTTCGGCGGTGACCCGGATCAGCACATGATGCAGCGCATGGCGGGCCGGACGGAAAGTTGCCAGCGCCTTGGTGCGAAGCCCGGTGATTTCGGAAAGGTCGCGCGCCTCTTCCCAGGTGACGAGCGCATTGGCCGGGTCAAACAGCGTGGCACGCGGCATCAGGCGCGCCGGGATGGTCGAGGTCAGGCCCGGCGACCAGGGGCCGAATGCCTGTGCGTCACCCGCTATTGGGAAGCCGCCTTCTGCCTGCGCCGATAGCCCAGCCAGATCGGGTAAAGCATCAGCGCCAGCGCCAGCACCATACAGGTGAGCGAGATGGGCCGCTCGAAAAAGGTCATTACATCGCCCCGGCTTGAGATCAGCGATTGCCTGAGCGAACGTTCCGCCAGCGGGCCAAGCACGATGGCCAGAACCGCAGGCGCGACCGGGTAGTTCAGCTTGCGCATCAGATAGCCGCCAAGGCCGAGGACCAGCATCAGCCAGACGTCAAACATCCGGTCGGTCGTGGCGAACACGCCGACGAAGCAGAGGATGAAGATGATCGGCGTCAGGATTGTGAACGGCATCGCCAGGACCCGCACAAAGATCGGGATGAGCGCCAGGTTGAGAGCCACGGTCACGAAGTTGGCCACATACATCGAACCGATCAGGCCCCAGACGAAATCCGGATGCTGCGAGAATAACAGCGGCCCCGGGCGCAGCCCCCAGATGATCATGCCGCCCAGCAGGATGGCCGTGGTTGGTGATCCGGGGATACCGAGCGTGATCATCGGCAGCATCGACCCGGTGGAGGCTGCATTGTTGGCGGCCTCAGGCGCGGCAACGCCCGAGATATTGCCCTTGCCGAAACTGTCCGGGTCTTTCGAGAAGGTCTTTGCTAACCCGTAGGACATCAGCGAAGCGGGCGTTGCCCCGGCGGCGGGCAGCGTGCCCACGAAGAAACCCAGCGTCGAGCCCAGTGCGGTGGTCGGCAGGTACTCCTTCACATGGCTCAAGTTCTCCTTGAACCGTGCCCATGTGGTCCGCACCACGTGGATCTGCACCTTGCCCTTGGTGTTCTCCAGCGTCCACAGCATCTCGCCGATGCCATAGATACCGATGGCGAGCACCAGAAAGCCGATGCCCCGCTGCAACTCGACCATATCGAAGAAGATCAGACGCGGCTGGCCCGAGATGATGTCGAAGCCCACGGCGGCCATCACCAGGCCCAGCAGGATCGAGAAAATCGTCTTCGGGATGTCATCGCCGCCCAAGCCAATGAAAGTCGCGAAGGCCAGCACCATCAGGGCGAACTCCTCCTGCGGCCCGAACTTGAGCGCAAACTCGGCCAGCGGCGGGGCGAACAGCGTGAAGAGAACGACCGAGATCGTGCCGCCAATGAACGAGGCTACGGCAGCAGCCATAAGCGCCTGATCGGCCCTGCCGCTCTGCGCCATGGGGCGTCCGTCGAAGACCGTGGCAACCGCTGTCGACGCGCCCGGAATGCCCAGCGTGATCGACGAAATCGCGCCGCCATACATGGCACCGTAATAGAGTGCCGCCAGGAAAATGATCGCTGCCGTGGGTGGCACCAGGAATGTCACCGGCAACAGGATGGCCACGCCATTGACCGATCCCAACCCCGGCATCGCCCCGATAAAGAGGCCTGCCATACAGCCCGCAAAGATCATGAAAAGGTTCAGCGGCTCGAAGGCCTGCAACAGCCCGGCGCCAAGGAGTGTAACGACTTCGCCCATGATTTCAGCCCCTTCCGCCGCTTACATCAAGTATTCCCAGCGGTAATTGTCGATCCAGAGGAACCCTTCCTCGAAGATCGGCCAACCTTTGGGCAGGTATTTGGTGAGCTGCCATTCAAACAGGAAATAGATGAAGAACACCGCGCCCACGCACATGGTGATCGTCAGCCGCCAGGTGTGCTTGCCAAGGAAGCGCATGTAGAAGCCAAGGAAAAGCGCGATGGCGATATAGGTGCCGACAATGCCCACCAGAAACAGCATCACGGTCAGCGCGATGAAAGACACAACGACCAGTCCGAAACTGTCGGGATCGATATAGGGCGCCTCGTTCCGGCTTTCGGGCGTCGCCCGCCGGAGCCAACGGACCAGCGTCCAGATCGAGGTCAGCGCCATGCCGAGGCTCAGCCAGAAGGGCCAGACGCCCGCACCCGGGCCACGCCCATCGACCCAGCCGATGTTGAGGTCATCCACAGTGACGCTCCACATCAGGGTCAGCGACAGGCCAAGCATGCCCAAACCCATCAGAAGCTCAGCGGAACGTGTCGTCATGTCACTCTCTCGTATGAGGGTCCGGGCCGGTTTCCCGGCCCGGATTGGGGCGAATTATTCGCCGGTAATCGCGTCAGCGCCGACCTGCTCGATCAGCTTCTTGTGCGCTTCAACCTGGGTCTCGTGGAAGCTTGCCAGATCCGCACCCGCCGTCATCGCATCGCAGGTCAAACCATCCGAGACGCAGAATTCCTGCCACTCGGGGCTGTC
>CAJICO010000421.1_pt1 | contig 11665 bp, 8 predicted proteins | sample 9199701 | NCBI WGS metagenome assembly CAJICO01 (sample SAMEA7708339, study PRJEB35096) | sediment metagenome | biome: marine neritic benthic zone biome [ENVO:01000025]; feature: sediment [ENVO:00002007]; material: shallow marine sediment [ENVO:03000034] sea grass bed [ENVO_01000059] ... | reverse complement strand
CGACCGCCGTAATACCCCACATGGCGGCTGCGTCATCATTATCAGAGGTGTCCCCGGTGACACCCACGGCGCCGATCAGGCTTTTGCGCGCGTCGCGGAGTAGGATCCCCCCGGGCACAGGAAGGACTTTCCCGTCCATGACACCGTTAAGCGCATTCATGAAGTAGTCCTGATCCTCGGCCCGCGCCATCTGCGCCGAGCCGGGCATTCCCGTCATGACTGACCCATAGGCCTTGGCTCGCGCCATGTTGAACCGCCCGGGAGCCGCGCCATCCTCGCGTTCGAAGGCCTTCACATGACCCCCGGTATCGAGCACCACCACCGACAGAGGTTTCAGTTCCATCTCCCGGCCGGACTTTATGACGCTGCGGATGAGGCTGCGGGCTTTTGATAGGCTGACGTCGGGCATGGGTTTCTCCTGGCTTCATGGTCTCACGTGAAAAGACATACTTTCCCCCGCTCCGCAACCGGAGGGGTCCGAATTGACAGACCCGGCTGACCGTGCGTTCCTTGCCCATGCCCACGACCGAAGACCGTTTCACGATCACCAGCCCGGAGTTTCTTGCTGATCCGGCCGCGCAGCTGGCCGCGATGCGCGCCGCCGGACCGCTGGTGCCGGTCAAGGTGCCGCTCATTGGTCAGGTGCTTCTGACGACCACCGATGCAGGTGCGCGGGCGCTTCTGAAGGATCGGCGCTTCGTTCGCAATCCCAAGCCGGTTACCGGCAAATCCCTGCAGCAGACGTTCTGGTTCATGCCCCGGTTTCTGTCGGTCCTGACCGAAGGGCTGATCATGAAGGATGGCGATGACCACCGACGGCTGCGGCACCTGGTGGAACTCGCCTTCGGGCGCATGACCATCGAGGATATGGCGGGCGATATGGCGGGCATTGCCGACAACCTGCTTGACGGCCTGCCCCGCGACCGACCCGTTGATCTGGTGCCGCGCTATTGCCGGCCTCTGCCGCTGCATGCCATCTCGATCCTCCTTGGCGTGCCGGCAGAAGACCGCGACCGGATCGCGCGGATGATCAGGCCAATTACGCGCATCACGCCATTTACGTTCCTTGCCGCCGCCCCCGGCCTTTGGCGGGTCATCCGGCATTTCCGCGCTGATATCGCCCTGTTAAAGGAAACGCCGCGCCCGGGGCTCTTGTCGGAACTGGTGCGGGCCGAAACCAAGGATGGCGCGCTCAGTGAAGAAGAGGTTTTGTCTTTCGCCATCCTCCTTTTCCTGGCCGGGCACGAGACGACGGTGCATCTGATTGCCGATGCGTTCTTCTCGCTCCTGACACACCCCGACCAGGCCGATGCGTTGAGGTCAGCGCCAGAAGCCATCCCCGTCGCCATCGAGGAATTCATGCGGTTTCACAGCCCGGCGATGATGACCAAGATGATGACCGCGGCCGAAGACCTGGAGTTCGAAGGTGTACCGGTTGCCAAGGGGACCCGTGTGTCGGCGTTCCTGCTGGCCGCCAATCATGATCCGGCGCGGGTTGAGGCCCCGGATGCGCTCAATCTCGACCGGCTGCCCAACGCGCATCTGGGTTTCGGGTTCGGACCCCATGTCTGCCTCGGCATGCAGCTTGCCCGGGTCGAGGCGCGGGTGGCGCTGGAGCGCTTCCTGACGAGGTTCCCGCAGGCACGGTTGGCCGATCCGCAGAAGCCGCCCTCCTACGCGCCGCGTTTTGGGCTTCGCGCGGTGCCTTCGTTGAATGTGATGCTCGGGTAGCCGCGTGACACCATCCAGCCGTCCGAACCAGAGTACGGGTTGACTCGGCTGTTTCCGTAGCAGGGCCCAGCGCTGCCAAGGGCTTATAGCGACGCTTTCAGCTCCAGACGCCGTCGGTGGAGAACCGGCTCGGTATAGCCGGACGGCTGCACCCGGCCTTCGAACACCAGATCACTGGCCGCCTTAAAAGCGATGCCATCGAAACCCGGAGCCATCGGCCGGTAGAGCGGATCGCCGGAGTTCTGCCTGTCGACTTTCTCGGCCATCTTACGCATCGCCGCCATCACCTGATCCTCGCTCACCACACCGTGGTGCAGCCAGTTGGCCAGCGCCTGGGAGGAGATCCGGCAGGTGGCGCGATCCTCCATCAGGCCCACATCATTGATGTCGGGAACCTTGGAGCAGCCGACGCCCTGATCGATCCAGCGGACCACATAGCCGAGGATGCCCTGAGCGTTGTTTTCCACCTCGGCCTGAAGATCGGCATCGGACCAGTCGGGATTGCCCGCCAGCGGCACGGTCAGAAGATCGTCGAGGCTGCCCCGCGGCCCGGCTGCCGCCAGTTCCGCTTGCCGTGCCATGACGTCGACCTTGTGATAATGGGTGGCGTGCAGCGTCGCCGCCGTGGGCGACGGCACCCAGGCGCAGTTGGCGCCGGCCAACGGATGGCCGATCTTCTGCACGAGCATGTCAGCCATCAGATCGGGCATCGCCCACATTCCCTTGCCGATCTGCGCCCTTCCGGAAAGACCGCAAGCCAGCCCGATATCCACGTTCCGATCCTCGTAAGCGAGGATCCAGGGCTGGGTCTTCATCTCACCCTTGCGGATCATCGGCCCTGCTTCCATGGCGGTGTGAATCTCGTCGCCCGTTCGGTCAAGGAAGCCGGTGTTGATAAAGGCGACCCGGTGTTTCGCGGCGCGGATGCATTCCCTGAGCGTGGCCGATGTGCGCCGCTCTTCGTCCATAATGCCGAGTTTGACAGTGTTTCGGGCCAAGCCCAGATAGTCCTCCACCCGATCGAAGGTTTCGACAGCGAAGGCCACTTCATCCGGCCCATGCATCTTGGGCTTCACAACATAGACCGAGCCTGCAGGGCTGTTCTTCAGCACGTCATCGGCAGGTTTCTTCAGATCGTGGATCGCAATCAGCGCGGTCACCATCGCGTCCATCAAGCCTTCGTAAATCTCTTCGCCATCCTCGGTCAGAATGGCCGGGTTGGTCATCAAATGGCCGACGTTACGCACCAGCATCAGCGCGCGGCAGCGGACCCGGTAGGCATCGCCATCTTCGCTTCGGTAGTAGTCGGTGTCGGGCGCAAGCCGCCGGGTGAAGCTTTTGCCACCCTTGGCTACTTCCTCTGTCAGGTCGCCCTTCATCAGGCCCAGCCAGTTCCGATAGGCCAGCACTTTGTCTTCGGCGTCGACACAGGCCACCGAATCCTCGCAATCCATGATCGCGGTGACGGCAGATTCAAGCCAGACGTTCGAAATGCCAAGAAGATCGCCCTTCGCGATTTCCTGGCTTTCGTCAAACTCAATCAGGATGCCCAAACCGTTGTTTTCGAAGTGTGCCCCAAACTCGAGGCCGCCTTTGTGCTGCGAAGGATCTGCCAGGGCCGGGAACATCGTGCCAGCCGCAAGATCACCCTTGCCGACAGTGGCCCACGACCCGGACGCCAGCGGCAGCGCCTCGTCCAGAAACTCCCGGGCGCGCTGAATGACACGCGCACCACGGGCCGCGTCGTAACCACCAGCCGGGGGCAAATCGCCAAGCGCATCGGTGCCGTAAAGCGCATCATAGAGCGATCCCCAGCGGGCGTTGGCAGCGTTCAACGAATAGCGCGCATTGGTGATAGGCACGACAAGCTGTGGCCCGGCAATGGTGGCAAATTCGGGATCGGTATTCTGGGTCTCGATCTCGAAGTCCGGGCCCTCGGGGACGAGATAGCCAATCTCCTCGAGGAAAGATCGATAGGACTCCGGATCGGTGACGATCCCCCTGTTTTCGCGGTGCCAGGCATCAATTCGGCCCTGCAGGTTTTCCCTTTTGTCCAAAAGCGCGCGGTTCTTAGATCCCAGATCATGGGCAATGCGGCTAAGGCCTTCCCAAAAGCCGGAGGCCTCGACGCCCGTTCCCGGCAGCGCTTCTGTTTCAATAAATTCCGCCAGCTTACTGTCTACCTGCAGTCTGTGCCGCTCGACCCGCTCGTTCATCCTGCGCTCCCTTTTCGCAACCAGCGTTTCCTAGGGGGCAAAACCGTCAAAGGCAAGCAAACTGGTCAAGCGAGTTTGCCAATTGCGGCGATCCGGGTTTGCCGTCTCATATTTGCCGAAATTTTTGGCTAGCCAATCGGAATGACAGATAGACAGATTTATCGGCCAGCCCTGGTTTATGGCGGAAAGCACCGCCGCCCTCAGGACATGTCGCTGAATATCGCTTTGGTCTTTGCCGGAAAAAGTGAAACGGTCGAGGCTGCGGGCGGCATTCTTCGCGCGGCGGAAGATGGTTGTCTGGTGGTGGAAGGCGATCCTGCGCCCCCGATCCTGCACGCGACTGAACCCAACGGGCGCATGTCGCTTCGCCGCCATGTTGTGGTCTCGACGCCTCCCGGCGCAGACTTCACCCTGGTCGAGTTCAACTACACCCACCACATGGCGCCAGCCCTTTCGATGATGCTGCCCGGTGCACGGATCGTGTCGTTCCGATCGAATTACGAGAACTCGCAGGTCTTCTTCCATGAGATGGCGGTTTACGCGGGCGGTGAGCGCCTGCGCCTGGTTGAAGTTGATCGCGGGAACCGCAAAGTCGGTTTTGCATTCACCGAGGAGGGACGACTTCAAGAATTCGAACGTCCCGAAACCTATACGCAGCGCTCGATCCTGAAACGATTGGACCGGCAAGGTCTTCTGGAAATGGCGTCTCGCCTTGGCCTCGACGTGGAGCGTGCGCTTTGGCGCCGGGAATTGGAAACGCCCGTTCACCTGATCGGAGTTGAAGACATGGGCACTCTGCACTCGGCGGAATTGGCGGGTGACCGCACGGCCCGTTTTCAGTCAGCCCATGACAAAGCCGTCGCCCTGGGAATTGGTCAGGGAGAAACGGCAATCGATCAGCTCCGTGACCATGCGGATTACATGGAGCATATCAAAGTGCTCATAGCATTCGGAAACAGGTTTCATGCGGCCATAGACCGGGCCAAACCTCACCCGGCAAAGGTCTGGAAGGCCTACCGGAAATGGATGAGCGCCCCGGATTGCCCGGACGATTTCATCCCCTGTTACGGATCGTATCTGACAAGCGGGGTGGACCGATCGCTTGAACCAACGGCATATGCCGAACTGAAACGGGAAGACCGGCTTTGGCAGGAAGCCCATGAGTGGGAGCGCCGGATTACCCACACGGTCATCGATCAGTTCGATGACAAGGGGCACGAACTGGCTGAATTGGCCGCTGCGGTTCCCAATTCGGTGAAAAAACTGCGCGACGGCGCCTATCCGAACATCGAAACGGCCGTACGCCAGGAGTGTGCCAATGTCTTTCAACGCATCGGCATCCGGTTCGACCCCCAGGGTCCCGTTCTGTCGTTGAAGGACGCGACAAAAAGCATGGCCAAATGCCTGGTCGATGACGTTGGCTCCTGGACGGACGAGTTGAATGCCGAAGTCACGCTTGACATGCGCATCAAAGAAACGACCTGGATCGACAGTGCGTACCTCGAAAGGCTCCGCCGCTTGCCGGAAACTGACTAGTTCGGGTCGACCTCTTGTTCGGACCGGCTGAAAGGCTCCGGATCAAGTCCGGGGCGCCGCAATCCGCGTGGCTGCGTTGCGCCTTGGGATAAGCCGCGCTAAGGCTGCCGGGCATCCGGCAAACAAGGTTCCGCCCCCCATGAAAGACGCCTCGCCCACCCCCGTGCGCCTCTCTGAATATTCCCCGCCCAACTGGCTGATTGACGAGGTTCATCTGACTATCCGCCTTGATCCAAGGACAACATTGGTCACTTCCAAGATCGCCTTCCGCCCGAACCCGGATACGGATGACCGCACGTTCCGATTGGACGGCGAGCGGCTTCAACTGATCCGCGCCGTGATCGACGGCCAGCCGATTGACCCAAGCGTCGACGAGACCGGGCTGACGGCTGAAGCCCCCGATGGCCCTTTCACCTGGGAATGCGAGGTCGAGATCAGCCCCGAGGCCAACACCGAACTTGAAGGTCTCTATATCTCCAAGGGACTTTTTTGCACCCAGTGCGAGGCGGAGGGCTTCCGCCGCATCACATATTACCCCGACCGCCCGGATGTCATGGCGCCATTCACCGTCCGGATCGAAAGCGATCTGCCGGTTCTGCTTTCAAACGGCAACCCGGTGGCATCGGGCGAAGGCTGGGCCGAATGGCACGATCCCTGGCCCAAACCGGCCTATCTTTTCGCGCTGGTCGCCGGCGATCTGGTGGCGCATTCGGGAAAGCATACAACTGCTGAAGACCGCGACGTGGACCTCAACATCTGGGTCCGCCCCGGCGACGAGGACAAGTGCGCCTACGCTTTGGACGCACTGCAACGATCCATGGTCTGGGACGAGGAAACCTACGGCCGCAACTATGACCTTGATGTCTTCAACTTGGTGGCGGTTGACGACTTCAACGCGGGCGCGATGGAGAACAAAGGCCTCAACATCTTCAATTCGAAGTATGTGCTTGCGTCTCCCGAAACCGCGACCGACCGCGATTACGAATTGATCGAAGCCATCGTCGCCCATGAATATTTCCACAACTGGACGGGCAACCGCATCACCTGCCGCGACTGGTTTCAGCTTTGCCTGAAAGAAGGGCTGACGGTCTTCCGCGACCAGCAATTCTCGGGCGATATGCGCAGCCATGCGGTCAAGCGCATCGATGATGTGCTGATGCTCCGCGCCCGGCAGTTCCGCGAGGATGCCGGACCGCTGGCGCATCCGGTGAGGCCGGAAGAGTATATCGAGATCAACAACTTCTACACGGCAACCGTCTATGAAAAGGGCGCGGAAATCATCGGAATGCTCAAGACGCTGGTGGGTGACGAGGGCTATGCCGACGCGCTGGCATTATACTTCGACCGGCACGACGGCGAAGCGGCCACGATCGAGGACTGGCTGAAGGTTTTCGAAGATGCCACGGGCCGAGACCTGGCCCAGTTCAAGCTCTGGTACTCTCAGGCCGGAACACCGCGAGTAACTGTCACGGACGCCTTTGAAGACGGCATATACACCCTGTTTGTCAGCCAGGAGACCAAACCGACGCCGGCCCAGCCGGAAAAGCTTCCCCAGGTTGTGCCACTGGCGGTGGGGCTTTTATCCCCGAACGGTGATGAAGTGCTGCCGACGGCTGTGCTCGAGATGACGGAGGCCGCGCAACGCTTCACTTTCGACGGTCTCGGCGCCCGGCCCGTCCCTTCCCTTAACCGTGGGTTCGCCGCTCCGGTGATCATTGATCGTGAGACTTCTGCCGAGGAACGGCTCCACCTCCTCGCCCACGATACCGACCCGTTCAACCGCTGGGAGGCCGGGCGGCAGCTTGCCAAGCACGAGTTGACCAGACGCATTACCGGCGAAAGCACGACAAGCGATGCCTATCTTGATGCCCTCGACCATCTGGCCGGGGACGAAACGCTTGACCCGGCCTTCCGGGCCTTTGCCCTTGGGTTACCGTCCGTCGATGACATGTCACAGTCGCTTTTCGAAGCCGGCGCAACGCCCGATCCGGTCGGCATTCACCGGGAGCGCGAAGCCATGCTCGCCAGCATTGGCGGCCATCTGACGCCGACCCTTCGCGCCCTTTACGAAAAGATGCACGTACCCGGCCCCTATTCTCCCGATGCCAAGGCTGCCGGAATGCGCTCTCTTCGCCTGAAAGCCCTGGGCCTGCTGGTCGACGGCGACCGTGACAGGATCGACATGGCGGGCGAGCTCTACCGCGCCACGGACAATATGACAGAAAGCTTCGGCGCCCTGGCCATCCTGATCGGCAAGGGCGCGGCCGAGGCCGAGGTGCAGTCCTTCTACGACCGCTGGAAAGGCGCGCCCAACGTGCTCGACAAATGGTTTGCCATCCAGATCGCCCGCGCCGCGCCAGAAGTTGCCGTCGAGGTGACCCACAAATTGACATCGCACCCGGACTTCACCTGGAAGACCCCGAACCGCTTCCGCGCTGTGATGGGCGCGCTTATCAGCAACCCGGCCGGGTTTCACGATCCCACGGGCGCCGGGTACGAGTTGATCGCTGGCTGGCTGGGCAAGATGGACGCGGTAAACCCTCAAACCGCCGCCCGCATGGCAACGGCGTTCGAAACATGGCGGCGCTACGATGGTGACCGGCAATCAATGATGCGGGACGCGCTGGAACGACTCGGACAATCCCCCAGCCGCGACATGGGAGAAATCGTCTCTCGCCTTCTTGGTTCCTGAGTTATCCACAGGCGATATCGACGGATAGTTCCGTTTCTTAACAATTGACTACACTGATTAGTTAATCCAAATGCGCCAATTCCCGCGCAAGCTCGCGCAATTTGTGGGGCGCCGCCGGTTGAAATGGTAAACTTCGTCATCAATTTGTTGCCAATATCCTATTGATGTCCGGTCATGAAAGAGCGCTTTGACCCTCTGATCGCTGAACGTGCGCCCTGGCTTTTCAACGAGGCGCCCTATGCCGCGCTGGCGCGGCAGGGGCTTATGCGGCTTTTGGGCTATGAACGTACACTTACACTTGCAGAGCTCTACCAAGACTGGCCGACCGATCACATCATGCGGCATGTCGCCGGGCTTCTGGCCCGCGATGTCGAGGTGTCGGGCCTCGAGCATATCCCCCGCCAGGGCCCGGCACTGATCGTAGCCAATCATCCGACAGGCATCGCCGATGGGATCATGCTCCACAATGCGATCTGGCCTGTGCGGCCCGATCTCTTCATCTACGCAAATTCTGACATCCTGCGCATCCTGCCTCAGTTCGAGAGCCTGATCGCGCCAGTGGAATGGCGGGTCGACAAACGCACCCGTGCCAAAACCCGCGAAACCATGGAATACACGCGCGCGGCCATCGACAAGGGCCGGATAGGTGTCATCTTCCCCTCTGGGCGGCTGGCAAAACGGCGCGGTCTGGGGCTACACGAGCGCGAATGGATGGCTTCCGCAGCCATGATCGCCCGCAAATTCGACTTGCCGGTGATCCCCATGAACATCCGGGCCCGGAACTCGGCGCTTTTCTATCTGTTCGATCTGATCCACCCGACACTTCGGGACATCACGCTCTTTTACGAGACGCTGAACAAGGACACGCAGCCCTACCGCCTGAACATTGGCGAACCGATTTCGCCCGCCGCCATGCCGGCGAAATCGGACGAGGCTATCGCTGTCATGCGCAAGGCCACACTTTCGCTGGGCGGCCGATATGCCCCGGCCGTTTCGCTGGTTCAGAACACTCGTATTCCCGGCTGGGCCAGGTGAATCAGGCCTTTATTGAGGCCAAAATCACTTGAAATCGCCATAAAGCTGCCGAATTCGACCGCCAGATTTACCATGATTTTTCTTCGTGGGAGCACGCGCAAATGGCGGGCGCGGAAACGATTTTTGGCGGTCTGACAACCATGACCATCGCGGCCTTTCTGGCCTCGCTGGGGTTGGCCGCTTATGTCGGCAACCGCCGGCGTGAAACGCGCACCACCCTGTCGGCGCCGCTGGAGGGAAAGACTATCGGCACCCCGAAAGCGGGGCTGAAAATGCTTCCGGTCGAGCGCGAAGACCCCGATCTTCTGGAAACCGCGGCGATATCGCGTCACATCGCGGGCCTCATGCTCGACAACGAATGGACCGAAATCGGCAATGAGATCGCCGGTTGGGAACGTCGGCTGGCATCGACCCCGGGAGGCGCCCGTTACCACGACATCGCCTGCGACACAGCGCTTTCGGGCCTTCAGGGGCTGATCGATGACGCGCCGCGCGCAGCGATTTCCGATCTGGACGCGGCGGAAGTGGAACTTTCCCATTTCGTCGACACCTTTCAGCGTGCGCCGGAAGATCATGTTCAGGCACTGCTTGCCGCTCGCGCCCATCTCACCCTGGGCGAAGCCTTCCGGGCCGATCATTGGCCTGAGCCGCTGCACGCAGAAGCCTGGCGCCGCATGGCCCGCCATTTCGTCGCCGCGGGCGCCATACTGGACACATTCGATCCCATTGATCACATTTCGCCCCTTCTGGCAGAGGCCCACTACCGGCACGCGCTCGGCTCGCCGGGCGGGGCGGCGCGGCTTCCGGATCTTTACGCCCGGTGGATCGATTTGGATCCGGCCAATCCGGCAATTTACGACTTTCACGCCGATCTTCTTGCCGATCCGGATTTCTACACCGATCAGGATATCCTGAACGAGGCGGACCGTGCCACAGCGCGAACCGAAGACACCATGGGGCTGGCGGGCTATGCGATGTTTTTCCTGCCCCTCTTCGACCGGCGCCGGGGGGCGCGCGACCTTGCCGACCCCGATTTGCTGGCCACGGCATTGATGAACCTCGCCGACACCGACGCCTCGCAGGCCGAGGTCAACCGGGCGGCAAACGCTCTGGCTGTGGAGGCCGAGGCGACGGGCAACATCGCACTCAGCGACACGCTTTATCTCATGGTTCAGACCCAGCTTGACGTGATCTATCCGCGCCTCTGGACGCTATCCGAGGACTCCATCCAGATGCTCGTCCAAGAGGCGGCCGAAACCATTCCTGAACTCGTAACAGACATTCTGCCAAAGACTGGCAACCTTGCCCGGGCCGCCTGAGGATCAAAATTCATGCATATTGTCATTGCTGCCGCTGGCATTCTGACCGCCGTCTATTTCTTCTTTCTCCGCGCCCGAAACGCGGCCGAGATGACCTCGGAGCTCTTGGACATGGCCGACGATGTGCGCGCCGCGGCGCGTCGGCTCGGTTTCCGCCAATTGAAGGCCGCTCATCCGGTGGAATCCATCGAAGAGCCAAATACAGCCGCTGCGACTGTGGCGATGGGCTATATGGAACTGCATGGCCTTCCCACCGAAGAGCTTCGGGATGCTCTCCTTGGCGCACTTCAATCGCATCTCGAGGTCTCGAAGAAAGATGGCGAGGAGTTGCTGATCCTCGGACGCTGGTTGATGAACGAGTGCAACGGGCCGGAACCGGCCATCACCCGTGCCTCACGTCGGCTCTACCGGCTGACGGAAGGCGATATCGGTCCGCTGCTGGAAATTTTGAAAGCGGTGTCTGCCGATCCCCTGCCCGAAAGACAGAAAGAAGCGCTGGACGAAATCCGCCGCGCGCATTAAATAGAAGCTTCGCCTGGCTGCTGCGGGATCGATCCGCCCGGCCCTTGGCCCAGAACCCCGGCATCCGCAAGGTAGAAAGCTAGCTGACGCGGATGCTATTGGCACTACGGGCAAGTGCTTCGATGGCCGCCAGCGTGTCCCTGGAGACGTGAGCAACAAGATGAGCCGGGGTGTCCAGGCTAAATCCCTTTTCCGGCTTACTCGCATCGCCCACCGCACCGTCAGCGAAGAGAAGCGAACAGTCCCCGAGACGCGGCAGGAAGTTGGTGGCGATTGCATCAGCCAGGGCCATTGTCCCAGCCCTGTCAAACTGGCCCAATCCCCAGATCGCCAGATCCTCGCAGTGCTCGTGGGTAAACACCCCCTCGCGCTCGAGGTTTTCAAGCAGGCTGTACCAGGTCCGATTGGCCATTTGCACCTGACGGGTCTCGTCGCCCTCATCGATCAGGATAAACGTCATTGTCCGGGCCTTTCCTTTGGGCGAACTTCGGCCAGTGGGCGGCAGAACACCTGCCGCTTGGTATAGCGCTGCATATCGCGCCGCATCCAGGGCGTGCGGATCGGGCCCCAATCGGCGGCCACGCCCTTCCAGCGGCTTTCCTGGAGCGAGATTG
>CAJICO010000173.1_pt1 | contig 11690 bp, 9 predicted proteins | sample 9199701 | NCBI WGS metagenome assembly CAJICO01 (sample SAMEA7708339, study PRJEB35096) | sediment metagenome | biome: marine neritic benthic zone biome [ENVO:01000025]; feature: sediment [ENVO:00002007]; material: shallow marine sediment [ENVO:03000034] sea grass bed [ENVO_01000059] ... | reverse complement strand
GGATCAGCCCGTTGGCCATGTCCTTGCGGTTGTTTTCATGCGCGATCGCGTGGTGCGCCCAGGTCGCCGCCGCGCCCGAACAAAGCAGGATCAATGTGTTGATCAACGGCAGGTGCCAGGGATCGAAGGTCTCAATGCCGGCGGGCGGCCAGACCCCGTCGACCATCGGGCTCTCCGGCCCCATGGGATAAAGCGCGTTCTTGAAAAACGCCCAGAACCAGGCCGAAAAGAACATGACCTCGGACATGATGAACATGATGAAGCCATAGCGAAGCCCGATCGCCACCACCGGTGTGTGATCGCCCACATTCGATTCCCGGATGACATCGGACCACCAGGCGAACATCACGTAACAGACACCGATGAAGCCGATGGCGAACATGATCCAGGTAATGTCCTTCATCCAGAGCACGGCCCCGAAGAGCATGATAAAGCCGGATACCGCGCCCATGAACGGCCAGACCGAGGGCTCGAGAATGTGGTAGTCGTGGTTTTTTTCGTGCGCCATATCGGTGTCCCTCGGGCGTTAGTTTAGGTCGGTCTCACCCGTTCCCACGTCCAGCACCGCCTGTTCCGAGGCGTATTCCTCGGGCAGGTCGATTTCGTGGAATGTGTAGGAAAGGGTGATGGTTTTCACAAACCGGGCGTCCCGGTCTTCGAGTATTTCCGGCTCGACGAAGAAACTGACCGGCATTTGCACGGTCTGCGCGGGCTCCAGCACCCGCATTTCAAAGCAGAAGCACTGGATCCTCGAGAAATAGGCACCGGCCGAATAGGGCGAGACGTTGAAGCTCGCGGTGCCTGCGATCGGCCGGTCCGTCGGGTTATGCGCTTCGTAAAAGGCAAGTCCCTCTGCGCCGATGCGGATTTTCATCTTCAGTTGTGCCGGGGTGAAATCCCAGGGCATCCCGACCTCTTTCGAGGCGTCGAAACGCACCGTGACCATCTCGTCCAGCGCTGCTTCCGGCGCGGCTTCAGCAATGTCCGTCGCCCCGCCCCAACCGGTTACCCGGCAAAAGAGATCGTAAAGCGGCACCGAGGCCCAGGCCAGCGAGCCCATGACCAGGATGACCCCGCCAAGCTGCAGTGCTGTCTTCTGCTTGGGATCGATCTTCTTCATCCGCCGGTGGCCTCCATTTCAGGGCGCACCACGTGGTCAAACCCTTGCATGGAATCGCCACGGGTCACCTTCACCACCGTCAGGCCGAACACGATGAACACCATGACCACAAGCGCCAGACCAACGCCAAGGTTCCGCGAAAACCGGCGGTTATGAATCTCGTGCGTCGCCTTCAGTTCACTCATACCAGCCCCCTCAGCAGAGCATCGGCAAGGAGTGCCACGAAGTGAAGGAAAAGATACAGAAGCGATACCTTGAAGAAGGATTTCTCGGCAGCATAGCCGTCAGCTTCGGCCATGGCCTCGTCGCGCCGCCAGATTTCGAAAGCGCCTTTCAGGAACCAGAGGTTCAGCACCAATACCGCCGCCAACGTCACAGGCCCGCCGACCGTCGACAGCGCCAGCCAGAGCGCGACGGGAACCAGCGAAACCGTATAGGCCAGAATGTGCCGTCGGGTCGAACTGGTGCCGCTCGTTACCGTCAGCATTGGCACACCGGCGTCGCCATAGTCCGACTTGGTAAACAGCGCCAGCGCCCAGAAATGGGGCGGCGTCCACATGAAGATCAGCGCGAACATCAGGCAGGCCTCAAGCGAAACGCTGCCCGTGGCCGCAACCCAGCCGATCATCGGCGGGAAGGCTCCGGCAGCGCCACCGATCACGATGTTCTGCGGCGTCCAACGCTTCAGCCACATGGTGTAGACAACGGCGTAAAAGAAGATCGTAAATGCCAGAAATGCAGCGGCGACCAGATTGGTCGCAAGCCCCAGCATCACCACGGAAATTCCCGAAAGCCCGATGCCGAGGCCCAATGCCTCGCCCGGTTCAACGCGCCCCGAAGGAATGGGCCGCTTCGCCGTCCGTCGCATCACAGCGTCGATGTCCGCGTCGTACCACATGTTCAGGGCGCCCGACGCGCCTGCGCCCAGAGCGATGAACAGGATCGCGCAAAACGCCTCGACCGGGTGAAGTGATACAGGCGCCACCAAAAGCCCCACCAACGCCGTGAAAACCACAAGCGACATCACCCGTGGTTTCAGCAGCGCGACGTAGTCACCGAAAGTCGGCTCATACTCGCGTGTGGCGTTGATTGAAGCTTCGGTCATAATTACTCGCTGGAAGCCACGCGAATTTTGCCCGGGTCCACATAGCGGCCCGCGACCTTGCTCTCGGCAACCCAGGCGTCGTACTCGGCCTGCGTGACAGCCTTGACCGTGATCGGCATATAGGCGTGACTCAGCCCGCAAAGCTCGGAACACTGGCCGAAATAGATGCCTTCCTGGCCCTCGTCGACCTCGAACCACATCTCGGCCAGACGGCCCGGCACCGCATCCTGCTTCACGCCGAAAGCCGGGATGGTCCAGGCGTGAATGACGTCCGCACCAGTCACCTGAACCACAACGATCTTACCGGTGGGAATGACGACCGATGTATCGGTAGCCAATGTGAAATGTTCGTCGGTATAGCCCGCGTCGGCAAGCGCCTGCGAAGTCTCCGGCGTAAGCTGATTGCCGCTGTCGACCCCGATCATGTATCCTTCAAACTCGATGCCCTCATCCGGGTATTCATAGCCCCAGTACCACTGGTACCCGGTTGCCTTGATAAAGATCTCAGGTTCAGGAATCTCTTGCTGTTTGAAGAGAACAGGCAGTGAAAACGCACCAATAAACACCAGGATCACGATCGGTATGACCGTCCACGCCACTTCGACCGGTGTGTTGTGTGTGAACTGAGCCGCCTCGGGGTTTGCCTTGCGGTTAAACCGCACGATGCAGATCAGCAAAAGCGCCATCACGAATAGCGTAATCACCGTGATGATGATCAGCACCATTCCGTCCAGCCAGTGAATGTCGCGGGCAACGTCCGTCACCGCTGGCTGAAACCCGAGCCCGCCTTGGGTCGGCGTCCCGATAATCGGCAGATCCTGGGCATGGGCCGCGCCGCCAACGGCCAGGGCGGCGAGACTGGAAAGGGGTGCTAATCGACGCATCAGTAAACTTCCTGTTCGCGTTATCATATGTCCCGGAATCGGTTGTGATCGGCGGGCTGTTGTTCTCTGGGCGCTAAAAACCATATTAGGTCCTTGTGAACAAGGTTGGTGATTGCGGCATTCAGCCGCTTTCGCGCCTCCGCCCGAAAGGAACCCGAATGGCCAGCCACAGCCCGTTTCGCCCCTTTGAGACGATGATCGACGAGACGGCAGCGCTTTCGCGACTGCGTGAGGCCGTCGCCGGCGCTGACGACGGGGAGTTATTTCTCGAAAGGCGGCGTTCTGAAGTGCTCGCCTATGATGACGGACGGGTGAAAACCGCGAGCTATGACGCCTCGGAAGGGTTCGGTTTGCGGGCAGTGCGGGGCGAAACGGCCGGTTACGCCCATTCGACCGAAATCAGCGAGAGTGCTCTCAAGCGCGCCGTGGCGACAGCACGTCTTGCTGTGGGCGAGGGCGGCGGGTCTTTGGCGGCCGCACCAATGGCGACGAACCGAAAGTTTTACAGCGACGCCAATCCGATGGAAGACGCTGAATTTCCAGTGAAAATCGAGACACTGAGAGAGATCGACGCTTTTGCCCGAGAGCTTGATCCGCGTGTTGTGCAAGTCTCGGCCACGCTTGCCGCCTCGCTGCAGGAAGTCGTAATCCTCAGGCCCGAGGGTCATGCGGTGTCAGACATCCGCCCCATGACGCGCCTTAATGTCAGTGTCATCGTCGAACAGAATGGCCGCCGCGAATCCGGGATGGCGGGCGGCGGCGGCCGCCACGCGCTCACCGGTGTGATCGACCGCGAAAACTGGGAGGCCCTGTCGCGCGAGGCCCTGCGCATCGCGCTCGTCAACCTCGAAGCGGTCCCGGCGCCCGCAGGTGTCATGGACGTCGCCCTCGGCCCGGGCTGGCCCGGCATTCTGCTGCACGAGGCCATCGGCCATGGCCTTGAAGGCGACTTCAACCGCAAGAAATCATCGGCCTTCGCCGGGCTCATGGGTCAGCAGATCGCGGCCAAGGGCGTGACTGTGCTGGACGACGGTACGATTCCCGACCGGCGCGGTTCGATCAGCGTGGACGACGAGGGCACGCCTTCCGGCAAGAACACCCTGATCGAAGACGGGGTGCTGGTTGGCTATATGCAAGACAGGCAAAACGCGCGTCTGATGGGCGTGAAACCCACAGGCAACGGGCGTCGCGAAAGCTTCGCCCACGCGCCCATGCCGCGAATGACCAACACCTATATGCTTTCGGGCGACGCCGAGCCGGAGGCCATCGTGGCCGACGTCAGCGACGGCATTTACGCGGTAGGCTTTGGCGGCGGGCAGGTGGATATCACCAATGGCAAGTTCGTTTTCTCCTGCACCGAGGCCTACCGCGTCGAGAACGGCAAGGTTGGCGCACCAGTGAAGGGAGCAACGCTGATTGGCGATGGGGCGACTGCCCTCAAACAGATCCGAGCGGTGGGCAACGACCTGAAACTCGACCCCGGTATCGGCAATTGCGGCAAGGCGGGCCAATGGGTGCCGGTCGGCGTCGGCCAGCCAACGCTTTTGATCGGCGGCCTTACCGTCGGGGGTTCGGCGACCTGATCGAGAGTGCGCCGAGGCCTTGCGGCATACCTGGCGCAGTCGTGTCGCTCATGACGGCTTGCGAGACGCCATCGCTTTGATGCAAGCCCGGTTATTGCCGGAAACTTGACGCCTCGGCACCGAAGAACCTAGGTTTGGACCAAAGCAATTTTCAGATTGGGGGCCGCTATGGCCTGGTTTTCCCGCTTTACGCGATTCGGCGACGCGCATTTGGTTTATGGTCAGGAAGCAGGTATGTCCTGTGGAATTGCCAGCGTGATCATGTGCGTCTTCAAGATCAACAAACTTCGTCCGGGCGCCCAGGCCGTACAGGTCGAAAAGGACATCTACGCCAAATACTCGACCGCTTCGGGCGGTGCCTATAAGCCCGAAACCCAGGGCACCAATCCCAACCACCTTGTGACGGTTCTGAATTCCCTCAACTGTGGCAAATGGACCTGGAAATCGACAAGCGGTGCGGCGGCTTCAAAGCTGATTATCGACAAAGTCGGGGTGACGGGATTGGGCCCTCAAGTCCAGGTCAATCCGATCATCGCCGCCATCAAATGGTCGGGACCCGGCGGCCATGGCGTGGTCATCGACACCGTCCGCTCCGTCGCCGGTTCAAAATACGCCACAGTATGCGACCCCTGGGATGCCAATGTGCACGTCACTTCGATCGACGAGACCAAGGCGTTCAACTATGACGCCGGAAAGGGTGGATTCCACGTCAATGTCTGGGGCAGCACGAAGGCCACCGGCGGCAGCTATTCCAGCAAGGGCGCAAACATGTGGGTCGTCCATCGGATTTGAGTGCCCGGCCAGCAGGAGGCTGAATGGCAAGCACGAATATGGGATTTCCCTGGATGTCGGCGGCGCTTTCGATGATCCGACCGCCGAAATGATAACTCTCGTTCATAACTGATTTCATTACGAATTTCCCGGTCGTCCGCATCTTTGCCGCACAGATACCCCATTTCCAACACATTATTCCGGTACATCTGCGCGAGACGACACGACAATTGAGATTTTCTGTGCCGATGCCAGACGCAAACATCGCGCACGAGGCCACTTTGGCCGAAGAGGCTCTTCCGATTGGTACGACACTGTCGGGGGATCAGTTTACGATTACTGGGTTACTTGGTGCAGGTGGCTTCGGGATAACCTATCGGGCCAAGGACAATGTCCTTGGACGAAATATTGTTGTGAAAGAGTGCTTTCCAACAGATCTGTGTTTCCGGGAAAACAAGACCGTTGTCGCGCGCAGCAAGACCTACGCCAAACCCGTATACTCGGTTGTCAAAATGTTCATGCGCGAGGCACGCAGCCTGGCCAGACTCCGGCACCCCAACATTGTCGGCGTCCACCGCGCATTCGAGGAAAACGGCACCGCCTACATGGTGCTCGACCTGATCGACGGACGCGATCTATTCGACATTCTCGAAGCGAAAGACACAAAGCTTTCACCTGCCCGCGTACAGGACATCCTGATCCAGTTGCTTGACGCCGTCGAAAAGGTTCATGAAATGGACCTGCTCCATCGCGACATTTCTCCCGACAACATCATCATCGAGAAAAACGGTACGCCGGTTCTGATCGACTTCGGCGCGGCGCGGCGCGATGCCAGCCGCCACACACGCGCGATATCTTCCCTATTGGTCGTCAAAGACGGCTATTCTCCTCAGGAGTTCTACGTCGCAGGGAGCAACCAGTCCCAGAGCAGTGATCTTTATGCGCTGGCGGCGACATTCTATCATGTTCTGACCGGCCAGCCACCGCCAAACAGCCAGTCCCGCATGGTCGAAATCGCTGGGCGGAAACCCGATCCCTGCATTCCCCTCGCGGGTCGGATCAAGGGCTATGATCCCGCGTTCCTGGAGGCTGTCGATCTGGCGATGCAGATTCACCCTGCGGACAGGTTGCAGTCAGCTGCCAAGTGGAAAACCATGATCCCCGATGCAGGTGACGCGGCGCTTCCCCGGTCCCGATCGCGGCCAAACAGCCAGGAAATCAGTCTCGAGCTGGAAATGTCCCTGACACGCCTTGTCGAGGAAACCAACGACGAGGTCAGAAAGATCAGCCAGATCCCTGAGGAGCCGAAATCAGAACCTGCTCCGGTCAGGAAATCGTCGAAGCCCGAATGGGTCGAGGAGTTCAATCAGGAATCGGTCGCCGTTGCGAATGAACCGAAACAAGGCGAGCCGAAGACCACACCGGAAGATGGTGCCGAGATCCCTGACAGTTCAATTTACAAGGATGTGGGCAATCTTGAACCGGGTGAAGTCGCCAAGGTCCTGCGCGAATTCTCGCAGAACAGGGTCGTCAGCGAGCCCGAATATCAAGTCCTGGATATCGAGACCGATAAAAAGGGGCACATCAGTTCAGCCGCCACCAGAGACGTGCCCTCGTCCCAGACCCCATCTGATGAATCTGTCGTCGAATGTTCCGGGTCTCGACCCACGAAATGGCCGCTTCGACTTGTTGCGGGCTTGCTCCTTTGTTTCGGCTTTCTGTTCCTGCTGGAGAACCCGCCCAGCCTCCCCAAAAATAGCGAGGCCACGGAAATTCAACGTTAATTCGCCGTTAACCGACTCGCCGCATAAGAGAGTCAGCAAGACGGCGGAGGCAGGATGGCCAAGGATTTATCCCCTTCCACCCACCCTCTCACCCCACCCCTCACAGAGGAAGAGTGGTTATCGTGGCTCCGCCTCTTGCGTTCACGCCGGGTCGGCGTAACCACATTCTTCCGATTGATGGCCGAACACAAAACCGCAGCCGCAGCGCTTCGTGCCCTGCCCGAGGTCGCAGCGAAAGCTGGTGTCGAAAAATACCGCCCCTGCTCCGAGGCCGAGGCGCGCGAGGAATGGCAATCAGCCAAGCTCGCAGGCGCGACACCCCTCGCCTTCGGTTCGCCTGGATACCCTGAACTGCTGGCGCGGATCCCTGATCCATCGCCGTTTCTCTGGTGCCTGGGCGACCCGGGCCTTTTGCAAAAACCGATGATCGCCCTTGTGGGCGCCCGCAACGCCTCTTCTCTTGGCACGCGCATGGCTCGAAAGCTGTCCGGCGAATTGGGCGAGGCAGGGTATGTCGTGGTCTCTGGTCTGGCGCGCGGGGTGGATACAGCCGCCCATCTTGCCGCGTTGGAAAGCGGAACAATCGCGGTCATGGCCGGTGGCGTGGATGTCATCTATCCCACGGAAAACACGGTCCTGGGGCAGGAGATCGGCGAAAAAGGCCTGCGCATCAGCGAGATAGCGATGTCCGTGACGCCACAGGCCCGCCATTTCCCGCGCCGCAACCGCATCATCTCGGGACTTGCCACCGCTGTTGTGGTGGTCGAGGCCGCCGCGAAAAGCGGCAGCCTGATCACCGCGCGCACCGCTCTCGACCAGGGACGCGATGTATTGAGTGTTCCCGGACACCCCTTCGATGCCCGGGCCGCCGGATGCAACATGCTGATCCGCGCTGGCGCAACGCTTGTCCGATCGGCGGCGGACGTGATTGAAGCCCTGGAAAGCCCGGCCAATGCCGCACCAAAGGAAAACCCCGCCGCGCAATCCCCGGCAGCCAAGCCAGCACCCGACATCGCGGAACTCCACAAGCGGATCCTGGACCGTCTGGGGCCAAGCCCAGTGCCCGAGGACCAGTTGATTCGCGACTTGAATGCACCCGCCGGTACTGTCTCGCCGGAAATCGCGACCCTGGAACTGGAAGGGCGGATCAAACGCGAACCGGGGGGGCTTCTGACCAAAGTGGCCTAGGCGGATATGCGCGACTTTGGCCACGCCCCGGCACGACCGATCGTCAACATCATTGACAATTCGCCAAAGCCCCCCACATCTTCCGCCGCCATAGCCCCCGCGTTTCCGAAAGGTTTTTCATGCCAGTTGTCGTTGTCGAGTCGCCCGCCAAAGCCAGGACGATCAATAAATACCTCGGCAACGACTACACCGTTCTGGCCAGTTATGGCCATGTCCGCGACCTGCCGCCCAAGGACGGATCGGTAGACCCGGACACTTCGTTTTCGATGAAATGGGAAGTGGCTTCGGATTCGAAGAAGCACGTCAAAGCCATCGCCGATGCCCTGAAAGACGACCCCTCGTTGATCCTCGCCACGGACCCCGACCGCGAAGGGGAAGCAATTTCCTGGCACCTGGAAGAGGCCCTGCGGAAGCGGAAAGCAATCAAGAAGGATACACCCGTCAGCCGGGTGGTTTTCAACGCTATCACCAAATCGGCGGTGACCGAGGCGATGAAAAATCCGCGCCAGGTCGATCAGGATCTGGTCGAGGCCTACCTGGCGCGGCGCGCGCTCGATTATCTGGTGGGCTTCAATCTGTCGCCGGTTCTCTGGCGAAAGCTGCCCGGTGCCCGCTCGGCGGGACGTGTGCAATCGGTCTGTCTGCGCCTGATCGTCGAACGCGAAATGGAGATCGAAGTCTTCAGGGCGCAGGAATACTGGACGGTGAAAGCCGTTCTTGTCACGCCGCGCGGGCAGGAATTTGAGGCGCGGCTCACTGTTCTGGGCGGCAAGAAACTCGAAAAATTCGACATCGCAAACGAAACCGCCGCCGATCTGGCGGTTCAGGCAATCAACTCCCGCGACCTGACGGTAAAATCGGTCGAGGCCAAGCCAGCCAACCGGAACCCTGCTGCCCCCTTCATGACCTCGACCCTGCAGCAAGAGGCATCGCGCAAGTTCGGCTTCGGCGCTCGGCAGACGATGCAGGTGGCGCAGCGGCTCTACGAGGCCGGACACATTACTTACATGCGGACTGACGGGATCGACATGGCGCCTGAAGCGGTAATGGCGGCGCGCGATGCGATCAAAAACCGCTATGGCGCAGCCTATGTGCCCGACAGCCCGCGCATGTACAAAAACAAGGCAAAGAACGCCCAGGAGGCCCACGAATGTATCCGCCCCACAAGGATGGACGCTGATCCGGCCTCACTGTCCCTGACCGATCCGGATCAGAAGAAACTCTATGATCTGGTCTGGAAGCGCACGCTCGCCAGTCAGATGGCTGCAGCCCGGATGGAGCGGACAACCGTCGACATCGCCAGCGCTGACGGTCAGGTGGAATTGCGCGCCACCGGCCAGGTGGTTCTGTTCGACGGGTTCATGAAGGTCTATCAGGAAGGCCGCGACGATGTGGTCGTCGATGACGACGACAAGGTCCTGCCCCAGATCAGCCAGGGCGAGGCGGCAGACAAGCGCACGATCACGCCAGAGCAGCATTTCACCCAGCCGCCGCCGCGATATACGGAAGCGACACTCGTGAAGCGGATGGAGGAACTGGGAATAGGTCGGCCTTCGACCTATGCCTCGATTGTCACCACCATCCAGGATCGCGGCTATGTACGGAAAGAAAAGAACCGGCTTTTCCCCGAAGACAAGGGGCGGCTGGTAACAGTATTTCTGGTAAACTACTTCCGCAAATACGTGGGCTACGAGTTCACCGCAAACCTCGAAGAAGAGCTTGACGATATCACCGCAGGCGATCGCGAATGGCAGGACGTGCTGTCCCGCTTCTGGCGCGATTTCAAAGCATCGATCGAGGACACATCGGAACTGCGCATTACCGATGTGCTTGAAAAGATCAACGAGGTTCTGGAGCCTCATCTCTTCCCCCCAACCGAAGAAGGCGGCGATCCCCGCCTTTGCCCCAACTGCAACGAAGGGCGCCTTTCAATGCGGACCGCCCGTTCGGGCGGAGCCTTTATCGGCTGCTCGCGTTATCCAGAATGCCGCTATACCCGGGCCTTCGGGCCGCCGGGCGCCGAACCCGAAAGCGCGATCCCACCCGAGGGCAAATTGCTGGGACAGGACGCGGGCGACAATGTCTGGGTCCACAAAGGCCGCTTCGGGCCGTACGTCCAACGAGGCGAGGTGACCGAAGAGGTCAAGAAGCCGCCACGTCAGAGCGTGCCCGAAGGCTGGGATCCCGCGGAAGTGACGCTTGAGCAGGCCCTGAAGTTGCTCGAACTCCCGCGTCTTATCGGCAACCACCCTGAAGACGGGGTGCCGATCTGGGCCAATCTTGGCCGGTACGGGCCCTATCTGAAACACGCGGAATCGACTTCGTTCAAAGGCGGCATCAACGCCAATCTCGAAACCATCGAGGATGTCTGGGAAGTCGGCATGAACCGTGCCGTGCAGTTGATCGACGAAAAAGCCGCCTCGCGCGGGAAAGGGCGCGGAGCGGCCAAAACATTGAAAGAACTGGGCGATCACCCGGATCGCGGCGGCCTGGTGGCGATCATGGATGGCCGATACGGGCCATACGTGAAATGGGACAAGGTCAATGCGACCATTCCGAAGGACACAGCGCCTGACACGGTGACCATGGAAATGGCGGTGACCCTGATCGAAGAACGCGAGGCGGCCAAGGGCGGCAAAAAACGGCGGCGCAAGGCCAGTTAGGTGTTGCGCCGTGCTCTGCACGTCGCGCCGCCGGGGGCTTCGCCCCCGGACCCCCAAAGTATTTTCAACAGGAAGAAAAACTGAATTCATCTGAAAATCATGGGCAAATCACAAAATCGCCCCTGGATTGTTCATTAAATCGAAACAACTCCATAATATTGCCCCATTTTGTGGATTACTTATGGTTAATGGCTATGAGTTTGATGCCAAAACATTCCCCTCGTGTATCCAGCGCCGCGGCTTCATCACCGCGGCGTTGGCGCGATTTTACGATACTGGTTGCCCTGTTCGTGCTGGTCCTGGCCGGACTCGCCGGGCTTGCCGCCGCCACCGGCTGGGAAGAGACGATGGCGGCCCTGTCCTCGCTGTCTTTCGCCGGTCTTCTGCTGCTTTTGGCGCTCAGCCTTGTCAATTACCTCTGCCGGGCGGTCCGCTGGCACCTATTCGCGACCCGGCTTGGCCTCAAGACGGGATTTGTTGCTGACCTTCGGCATTTCCTGGGGGGCTTCGCCATGTCGGTTACGCCGGGCCGGCTGGGCGAGCTTATCCGCATGCGATGGATCCGCCGGGAAACAGGCTGGTCATTCGAACG
>CAJICO010000109.1_pt1 | contig 11754 bp, 11 predicted proteins | sample 9199701 | NCBI WGS metagenome assembly CAJICO01 (sample SAMEA7708339, study PRJEB35096) | sediment metagenome | biome: marine neritic benthic zone biome [ENVO:01000025]; feature: sediment [ENVO:00002007]; material: shallow marine sediment [ENVO:03000034] sea grass bed [ENVO_01000059] ... | reverse complement strand
TGGGCCATGCCGCGTCTGGAAGCCGGGGACGAGATCGTCTTGTCGGTGATGGAGCATCACGCGAACATCGTGCCCTGGCATTTCCTGCGCGAACGCCAGGGCGTTGTGTTGAAATGGGTCGATGTGGACGAAACCGGCGCACTTCCCCCCGAGAAGGTGCTGGAAGCGATCTCGCCACGCACGAAACTCATCGCGGTAACACATCTCTCGAACGTCCTGGGCACCCGGGTTGACGTGAAAGCCATCTGCGACGGCGCGCGCGAACAGGGCGTGCCGGTCCTGGTCGACGGCAGCCAGGGCGCGGTGCACATGCCGGTCGATGTCCAGGACATTGGCTGCGACTTCTATGCGATCACAGGCCACAAACTTTACGGTCCGTCGGGATCCGGCGCGATTTTCATCCGCAAGGAACGTCTGGCCGAGATGCGCCCCTTCATGGGCGGCGGAGACATGATCCGCGATGTCCGGAAAGACGCGGTCACCTACGCCGATCCGCCGATGAAGTTCGAAGCGGGAACGCCGGCGATTGTGCAGCAGATCGGGCTTGGGGTGGCGCTTGAATATCTCATGTCGCTCGGCATGCAGAATGTCGCCGCCCACGAAGAAGCGCTCTGCCGCTATACGCGGGCGAAGCTCGACGGGCTGAACTGGCTGAACGTGCAGGGGACCACCCCTGACAAGGCGGCGATCTTTTCGTTCACGCTCGACGGCGCCGCGCACGCCCACGACATTTCAACCGTCCTCGATAAGCGCGGCATCGCAGTCAGGGCAGGGCACCATTGCGCGGCCCCCCTGATGGAGCACTTCGGCGTGACGGCAACGGCGCGGGCGAGTTTCGGGCTTTACAACACCGAAGCGGAAGTCGATGCGCTGGTCGACGCCCTGGAGCTTTGCCACGATCTGTTCGGCTAGGGGCTGCCCTCTCCGAGAATTGCGCGGATTTTCTGATAGGTTTCCTCGAACTGCGGGTTGTGACGGAAATGCGAAAGCGCTTCGGAAATGCGCGCCCAATCCTCGCGGGACAAAGCCTCGGCCATATTGCTCACCTCATACGCCCCCTGCGGCAAGCTACCGGGCTTGATTGAACAATCCCCTAAACCTCGGCAAATTCGGGGGCATGAGCGAACCGACCCGTGCCTACGACCGCATGCTGGCCGGGCTTCCCTACCGGGTGCCCGACGCCGAGCTGAACGAACTGCAGGTCGAGGCAACCCGGCGCTTCGTCGCGCTCAACGCCACCGAAGGCCTGGAAGGCGGCGGCGCCTTGCGCAGGAAGATGCTGAGGGAGGCGCTCGGCGCCTTCGGTGAAAGCTTCTTCAACCCGCCCATCCGCTGGGAATACGGGCGCCACATCTTTGTTGGCGACAGCTGCCTGATCAACAGCGAATGCAATTTCCTGGACGGCGCGGAAATCCGCATCGACGACCGCACGCTGATCGCGCCGCGCTGCCAGTTCGTGACCGCAGGACACCCACTGGCGCCGGAGGAGAGGATGGTGCTGCGAGAAGACGGAACACTGTCCCATGGTGTCGCCGTGAATGCGCCCATTCACATCGCCAGGAACTGCTGGATCGGCGCGGGCGCGATCATCCTCGGCGGCGTGACCATCGGCGAGGGCACCATGGTCGGCGCCGGTTCGGTCGTTACCAGGTCACTGCCACCGCGCGTCCTCGCCGCCGGCAACCCGGCCCGCGTCATCCGCAGCATTCCGGGGCCAGCAAATATGGACCTTGCGTAGTCCAGGCCGCAAAGCTATCTGTCGCCCCAAGGCACCCGTAGCTCAGCTGGATAGAGCGCTGCCCTCCGAAGGCAGAGGCCATAGGTTCGAATCCTATCGGGTGCGCCAATGAAATCAGATAGTTAAGAGTTGTCACACCCTGTTTGTATGTAATGCGTATGAAAATCCGGGGTATAAACCCGTTGCGCATCTAACCAGCGTGCCATTGCAGTGAACCTCCAAAACCTCACATCGCTGAAGCCAAAAGCTTCTTTGGAACAAACGTTTTCATGACATGAGGGCTGGCAAAGAACTTAGGCGGAAATGGTGCGCTATTTGCGGCTTAGTCACTGATCACATGACGCCTTCAAAAGTGAGCGAAGCGCCTTTCAATGGCTTTCGGTTAACCTGATGAGCTACCTGCATAAGTCGGGCCACCGCAGCGAAGTGACCCCTTTCCTGGAACACGGAATTTTCATGCGCCAGAAGACCTGTATCCACGTTTAGACCCTCAACGTTGAGCTGGGGAAACGTCTTTGGGTTTTGCTTAAGTCTTTGGCCGAGCGGGGTAAGCGGTGAGATAGCAAGCCGGTTTACGACGACTCTGTCAATGAACCGAAGATGCTCTTTAAGAAATGCGGTTGTTGCATCGACGTCTTCGGGTGTTTCGCCTGGATGTCCGACAATCAAGTCATGCGGACGCTGATGCCGGCCTTCCACGCGTGCCGGACAAACTGAGATAGAGCCTTCGGATTTGTGCCTTTGGCCATGGAGTTGAGAATTCTTTGGCTTCCGGATTCAAGCCCGGTGGTTATGCGGCTTAGGCCGGCACTTCTGGCCCTCATTAACTCGTCCAAACTCAGTCCATTTTCGCCGGTCACGTTGACGTGCAGCGAAGCGGTCCATTCACAGTCGGGCACTGCCTTTTGCGCGTCACTTATCAAGCAGCGCCATACGTCTAGGTCTGAGTTGAGTTTGAGATCCAGAAACGTGAATATCTTGGTTTCGTGCGTGGCGGCTTGATGTGTCATCTCGTCTAGGACGTTACCCGGAGACCTGCTTCTGAAGCTGCGGCCTGAGGTCGTGTAAACATCGCTGCAGAACGTGCATACACCCCAACCGCACCCACGTCCGGTCATCATTGGAACAATCTTGTTCGGATAACGCTCCCACGGGAAATCTGAGTAATCCGGGAATGGAACACTGTCCAAATCGGTCAGCGGTGGACGCATGCCCCTTGGCGAAGAAATGTAGAGGCCGGCTATATGTCCATCTCTGCCAGACAAAACAGCCTCAATGATTTCAGGTAAATCGCCATCAGGCTCACCTGCAAACACCCCGGAAATTCCAGAAACTGCTAACCAGGCCTCGGCAATCTCCGGAACACTGAACATCGGTCCGCCAGCAACAACGGGTATGCCTTTGGCTTGCGCATCTGCGCAAATTGCTTGGCAGACATTTCTGTACATCGAGTAAGCAGAGATCAAAAGCACATCCACATCTTGCGTGAGTACTTGTCGTACTGCTTCAATCGTTGGCTTTTGAGATTCTAGCCTTGTCGGCGAACGATAATTCGCGATTTGCCCGCGTACCCTACGAATCCATGTTTGGTTTGTGGTCGCAGTGTAGTGCCGCAAGATAGCTTCATACTGTCCGGCCACGTGTGGCCGCGTGACCCTTTTAAAACTACCGACACCTCTGGCAAACGGTGAGATCACACTAACTTTGTGAGAAGCATTCCTCAGAATGGCAGCCATGTAACCGACCGACATCGTCGGATATCTAGAGAAATTGTTGAGATCAACAATTGCGACGTGCATTCTTCGCGGCGAGACCTTTGCTGGATTGATAACAACCAATCAAATCAGAAGCGCGCCAGGATGCATACTAAATATTGCAAAGCCAGCCTATGTACCCGGCAACCATTCAAACGGCGCAATGAATTCGGTAAGGCTGAGTGGCGGGCAGTTAGAACCGGGCGCGACCCTGGGAGACCGCCCTTCGAAGCGCAATGTCTCGGCTCGCTAACCGAGGCTACGCCCTATCCCACCCCTCGCGAATAAACCGATAGCCGTCCTTGTAGTACGCCTCGGGCGACTCGGCGAAGTCTCGCCAGACGCGGGTGGCGGCGGCGAGTTCCGGGAGGCCGCGCCCGAAGGCCTCGATGGTCAGCCAGCGATCATAGCCGGACGATTTCAGGGCCTTGAAGGTCTCCGCCCAGGGAATGTGACCTCGCCCGGGCACGCCCCGGTCGTTCTCGCTGATATGAACATGCACGACATCGCCCGCGTTCCGGGTATACGCATCCACCGGGTCGGTTTCCTCGATATTTGCGTGAAACGTGTCGTACATCGTCTTTATCGCCGGATGATCGACCGAGCGGGTGTAGGCGCAAAGATCATCCATGGTATTGGCGAAGTAGGTCTCGAACCGGTTCACTGCTTCCAGGGCAAAGACCTGGCCATTGGCTTCGGCGTGATCGCCCACACGGCGGTGCACGTCGCGGGCGCGGTCAAACTCCGCCTCCGTGGTGCCCTGGCCCGAGAAATGGCCAAGCGTCTGGTGCAGGGGCCCGCCGATCCCGTCGGCGCCCAGGGCGGCGGCGCAATCGACCAGCCATTTCAGATAGTCTTCTCCCCGTTGCCGGTCGGCGGCGTCATCGCTCAGAATGTGCCTGTCCGGTGTCGGGATCACCGAAATCGCCGTGCGGCCCAGCCCCAGGGCGTCCAGCATCCTGCCGACAGCGGCATAATCGTCCGGCGTGCCGTCAAATACCGGCACTTCGATGCCGTCATAACCCGTGGCCTTGATGTCCTCCAACAAGCCCTTGTGCTCCTCTCCGACCGAAGTCGTCCAAAGAAGCATGCAGAATCCGATCTTCATACCTATGTCCCCCAAGGTGGCCTTCACCCAGCCTACACCCGTTCTCCGCCTGCTCAAAGATGAGATTTGAGGGACGTACATCAAGAAAACCGTTGCAATGTAATCTGGTTGTGAAAGGCTGGGCCTGAACCATTTCAATTGGGGAGGGCGCAATGGGGAACAACAATTATCCGAAATTGCACAATGCGATGTGGCCGGGGCTTGTCGGTAAAGGTGAGGACGAGCCGCCGATTGCCCTGGACAAGATGCTGGACATGACCGCGGCAGCCGAAGTCGACGGGATCAAGTTCGACGGGGTCGACCTGTTTCTGGCAGATCCCCACACATCGATCGACGTGGACGACGATGGCATCAAGGCGCTTGCCGACAATGTCGGGGGCCGGGGCCTCGCTGTCGGGTCTGCGGTTGCGCCGGTCTGGCCGCCTGTCGGCGGCGGCTCGGCGATGGACGAAGGCGAAGGGCGCACGGCTTTTCTTGAAGCGGTTCGAAAGGCTTGCGTCATCATGGGCCGCCTGCGCGAGCTGGGTGTCCGCAAAAGCGGCGTGGTGCGCGTCGACACTGCCACAGGTGTTGAAGACTGGGCCGCAGACCCGGCGGGCAACACCGCCAAGATGGCCGAAACACTGCGGCAGGCCTGCGACATTGCCGAAGATCACGGCGAGACGCTGGCCGCCGAGGGCGAAATCTGCTGGGGCGCCATGCACTCCTGGAAGCACATGGTGGAACTGCTGGAGGCTGTCGATCGGCCGAAGACGCTCGGCTTTCAGGCCGACATGGCACACTCGATGCTCTATACGCTGGGCTACAACGCGCCCGAGCATCAGCTGATCACACCTGAACAGTTAGACGATTCGGAAGCACTGGACGCCGCACTTCGGACCGTGACCGATGCTCTACGGCCCTGGACCACGGATTTTCACGTGGCCCAGAACGACGGCACGGTTCACGGGCAGGGCAGCCACGACAAGACCGGGCGCCACTGCATGGCCACGGATCCCAACGGGAAACTCGACATCGTCAAACACGCGGGCTTCTGGCTCAACAATCCTGACGGCACGCCCACCAAGGCCATGCGCCACATCTGCTGGGACGGCTGCATGTTCCCCAACGCGGTGCTGGAGGATCAGCAAACCTGGAACGACATCCTCGCCGCGATGATCCGCGTGCGCGATGCCCATGGCTGGAGTGAATAAGATGGCGAAGGACAAACTGCGCATCGGCATGGTGGGCTACGGCTTCATGGGCCGGACCCATTCGAACGCCTTTACCCAGGCGCCGAAGTTCTTCGATCTGGACCGCGAGCCCGAACTTACCGCTGTCTGCGCCCGGAACCGGGAACGGGCCGAGGATTTCGCGTCCAACTGGGGGTACGGCGCGGTTGAAACCGATTGGCGCGCGCTGATTGACCGCGACGATATTGATCTGATCGATATCGCGGCGCCAAACGACGTGCACCACGATATCGCCATTGCCGCGGCGGAAGCGGGCAAGATGGTGATGTGCGAAAAGCCCCTGGGCCGAACAGCGGCTGAATCGTCGGAAATGGTGGCGGCAGTCGAAAAAGCGGGGGTGCCGAACATGGTCTGGTACAACTACCGCCGCATCCCGGCCGTGACCCACGCCAAAAACCTGATCGAAGCCGGCAGGCTTGGTCGCATATTTCACTACCGCGCGCTGTTCCTGCAGGACTGGACGATTGCCGAAGACCTTCCTCAGGGCGGCGAGGCGCTATGGCGTCTAGATGTGGATGTTGCCGGTTCGGGGGTTACGGGCGATCTTTTGGCCCACTGTATCGACACCGCCATGTGGCTGAATGGCGGCATCGATACCGTCACCGCAATGACCGAGACCTTCGTGAAAGAGAGGCCGCATAACCTTACCGGCAAGGTCGAGCCGGTGGGCATCGACGATGCCAGCGCATTTCTGGCGCGGTTTGGCAATGGCTCGCTGGGGCTCTTCGAAGCGACGCGCTATGCACGCGGGCATAAGGCTCTCTATACGCTTGAAATCAATGGTGAAAATGCCTCGCTGGCCTGGGACTTGCACGATCTGACGCGGCTATCAATGTTCGACCATTCCGATGAGGGTACCGAACGCGGCTGGCGGTCAATCCATGTCACCGACGGCGAGCATCCCTATATGGGCAACTGGTGGGTGCCTGGTCTTCACATCGGTTATGCCGAAAGTTTCGTGCATCAGGCGGCCGATTTCATCAACGGGCTGAACGGAAAGGCCGCCGCGCCGACGTTTGCCGATGCACATCGGACCGATCTGGTCACGGACGCGGTGCTGAAATCGGGCAAATCCGGCCAGTGGGAGGATGCAGCGGCCTAGCGCAGTGAATCCCAAGGGGATTGATCGGCGACATCGACAAGTTCGTAACCTTCGGTGCCGACGCAAGGCCCCAGAATGGCAAGCAACTGCGCGTCAGATTCGCCGACATTGAAGGAGGCGTGCACCACGTCCGCACCGATGAAGACCGAGTCGCCGGGGCCGAGTATCTTCATCTCGCGATCCAGCCATTGCTCGACCTTACCAGAGATGCAGTAGATCACCTCTTCCTGGGAGGGGTGCTTGTGGAAATTGTGACCCTGACCGGACGTGATATTCACCTCGATCACCGTCAGCTGACTGGCCCCGGTTGAGGGCGGGTGGCTCATCCAGCGCAGCTTGCCCCAGTCGAGCACCTCTGGCGGTGTCGTCGCTGACATCATGAATCTTCCCGTCATGTCTTGTCTCCAATCTGAGTAAACGCGCGTGTCTGTGCGACCAGTACCTCTTCGCTTGGCAGCCGCTCCATCGAGCTTGCGCCATAAAACCCCTGACAATCCGAGCAGTTGCGAAGCACATAATCCGCATCATCCGGCATCGAGATCGGCCCGCCGTGGCAAAGCACGATCACATCGGGGTTCGCGGCCCGTGCGGCGGCGGCCATCTGGTCGATGAGGGCAGGGCAGTCTTCCAGGGTCAAAGCCGTCACCGCGCCAATATCTCCCCCCGTGGTCAGCCCCATGTGTGCAACAACGATGTCGGCGCCCGCCTCAGCCATGGCATTCGCCTCGTCCGGCGTGAAGACATAAGGCGTCGTCAACATATCCTTGGTGCGCGCCGCGCGGATCAGGTCGACCTCCAGATCATAGCCCATGCCGGTCTCTTCAAGATTGGCGCGGAAGGTGCCGTCGATCAGGCCGACAGTGGGGAAGTTCTGAACACCGGAGAAGCCCAACGCCGTCAGTTCATCCAGGAATTTGTCGCGGTGCATGAAAGGATCAGTGCCGTTGACACCCGCCAGAACCGGCGTGTCGCGGACGACCGGCAAAACCTCTTTCGCCATATCGACGACGATCTCATTGGCATTGCCATAGGCCAATAGCCCAGCCAGCGAACCCCGCCCCGCCATGCGGTAACGCCCTGAATTATATATCACAATCAGATCAACCCCGCCCGCTTCCTCGCAGCGCGCGGAAAGCCCGGTGCCCGCGCCCCCACCGATGATCGGTCGGCCAGAATCGATCTTGGCGCGGAGGCGTCGGAGGATTTCAGAGCGGGCTATCGTCATGGGGTGATCTCTCGAAATGCGGCCAATGCCGCGTCTGCGAATTCGGTCGAGTTCAGGTTGGCGGGCACCGAAATCAACTGTCTTTCTTGTGTCGCTATCACGTCGGCTTCCAGTCGAAGCTTCAATGCGGCAAGCGCTTCCGGGTCGTGGAAGGGCTGACCCTCGGCGTCGATGGCGGAAACGCCCCTTTCCGGGATCAGGAAGCGAACGGGGCCGGTCATCCGATTGAGCCTAGCGGCAATCCAGGCGGCGAACCTGTCGTTCTCCTCGGGCGTTGTCCGCATCAGGGTGACTTGGGGATTGTGAATGTGGAACTTGCGATCGGCAAACCGCGCGGGAACCGTATCGCGTGCCCCGAAGTTGACCATGTCGAGCGCGCCGACCGACCCGACATAGGGAATGCCGCTGCGGATCACGGCGCCCATCCGGTCCTCCGTCGCCGGGAACACACCGCCCACCATCATGTCCGCGACCTCGGTCGTCGTGAGGTCGATCACTGCTTCGATCAACCCACTGTCGACCAGCTTCTCCATGGATTGGCCACCGGTGCCTGTGGCGTGAAAGACCAGCGGATCATAACCGGCTGCAAGCGCGTCAGCGATGTGGCTGACGCAGGTGGTCGTCACGCCGAACATCGTCAGCCCGACGGCGCGTTTTGCCGATACCTCTGGCACTTCATTTTGCATCATGCCCACAAGGGCGTTGGCAGCATTGCCGAGCACCCGACGCGAAATGCGGTTCAGTCCCTGTACGTCGGTGACCGAATACATCATCGCGATGTCGGACGGGCCGACATAGGGGGCCACGTTGCCGCTGGCCACGGTCGAAACCAGCACCTTCGGAACGCCCACCGGCAGGGCGCGCATGGCAGGCGCGACAAGAGCCGTGCCGCCCGATCCGCCCGCGCCGATCATGCCGCCGATCCAACCGGCCTGCTTGGCATAGGCCTCAAAGGCGATGGCCATCGCCGAGACTGCAACGCCTCGGTCATCCGTCGCAAACACGGCATCCGCCCCCTCGGGGTGGTGGGCCGCGATCTCGGCGGCCGACACATCCGCGGCTCCGTCGCCGGTGGTGCCCAGATCGACGGTGCGAACCGCAAGCCCGGCGTTTCGGATCAGGTCAGCAATGTAGCCAAGCTCGGCGCCCTTGGTGTCAAAGGTTCCCGCAACACAAGCGATCATGCGCGCCAGCGGGCCATTTCCGCCTCGACCTGGGCGCGGTCGACGATACCGGCGTCGGACCCAAGCCCGCCCGCAACCAGCGAGGCAGAGGCGGTTCCCAGGTGCGCGCATTCCACCAGCGACCGGTCGTCGGCCAGCCCGGCGACAAAGCCCGCCGTAAAGGCATCGCCGCAGCCCGTCGTGTCGACAACCTCGATGTCATAGACGCCCACATGGATGCGCTCGTCGCCCATGGCGACCATCGACCCTTCGGCGCCAAGGGTCAGAACCGGGCAGGTCACGCCGCGGGCCTGGAAGAACTGGATGTTCTCCTCGACCCCCTTGATGCCGGAAAGAATTTCGGCCTCTTCAATCGACGGGATGAAATAATCGATGTGGGGCAAAAGCGGTTCGACAAACTGCCAGGTGTCGGGACCTGCACCCACAAGATCCCAGGTCGTCACGCAATCCGCTTCCTGCGCAGCCTTCAGAAGCTTCGCCGAAGGCGCACCGTCCATCTTCGCCAACAGGCCGGTGCCGCCAAGGTGGAAGAACCGGCAATCCAGCACCTCGGCCAGGCTGTGGTCGCTCACCTCGAAATGGTCCGATGCCCCGCGGCAATGAAGGGCGGGGCGCTCGCCATTCGGGCGCACGTTGAGGATGGTGGCCGAGGTCTCCACACCTTCCAGCCGTGCCATGTGGGTACAATCGACATTGAATTGCTCAAGTCGGTTGATGACGAAATCAGCCTTCTCGTCCGATCCAACAGCCCCAACCGCCCGGCAGTTCAGACCCAGCTTCGCAAGATCGATCACTGTACCGCCCGCTGTGCCCGCAACCGTCAGCCGGATCTCATCAATGAAATCCACATTGCCGCCCTCGGGAATGGCCGTCACCGGTCGCCCGAGAATGTCGAGAATGTAAAGACCGACGACCGAAACGTCGTAGCGGCTCATCTGAGCGTCTCCAGATAGTCAACATAAAGGAAGGCCGTGCCCACGCCGAGAGCGGCGGCGACGCCGAGGATGATGAGGATGATAAGGGTGACCTTGGCGATCGCCCGCCAGGGCGTGCCCTCGCGGCAGAAGGGTACCAGGTTGAAAGCCAAGGCACCGACAACGACGGTGACGCAGCCAATCGAAAAAAGAGTGATCGAGAAGGGCTGGAATATGAAGATCACCGAAAGAAGACAAAGCCCGATGATCGAGCGTTCCAGCAGTTTGGCTTGAAAGGCGGTCATCATCTGAGAGCCTCCCCGTTTTCGGTAAAGATATGCGTCGTGCCGGGCGGGAAACGGGTGTGAACCTGATCGCCCTCGGCCAGTTCAACGCGCCAGTCGGTCACCAGGCGCAAGTCGTGGTGCCCGTCATGCAGGTGAGCCAGCGTTTCGGCCCCCATGGGCTCGACGATGTCGATCTTGGTCGAAAGCCCATCGGCCACGGGTTCCTGCGAGATTTCAAGGTTTCGGGGGCGGATGCCCAGGGTGAGCTTGCTGCCGATGGCCAGATCGGCAACGCGCGGATCGACCTGGATTGTCATCGTCTGCCCGCCCTCTACGGCAAAGTCAGCAGTGCCGTCGGGCTGTGCCGCTGTCAAAGTCGCCGGCAGAAGGTTCATCTGCGGCGTGCCGATGAACCCCGCGACGAAAAGGTTCGACGGTTGGGTGAAAACGTTGTGGGGCGTGTCCACCTGTTCGATCCGTCCGTCCCGCATAACCGCGATCCGGTCGGCCATGGTGAGCGCTTCCAACTGGTCATGGGTCACGATGACGGTTGGGCGCGACAAATCCTGCAAGACTTCCTTGATCTCCCCCCGCATTTCCTCGCGAAGCTGCACGTCAAGCCGCGATAGCGGTTCGTCAAAAAGGAAGCAGTTCGGGTCGCGGATGATCGACCGGCCCACGGCGACGCGCTGTTTCTCGCCTTCGGCCAACTGTCCGGGGGTCCGCTTAAGGATGCCGTCGAGTTGCAGTGTGGCCGAGACCTGGGCCACACGCTTGTCGATCTCGGCCTTGGTGATCCCTTCGGCATGGAGAGGGTAGGCCAGGTTGTCGGCAACGCTGAGCGACGGGTAGAGCGCGTAAAACTGGAACGACATGGCCACATTGCGCTCGCGCGGCGCCAGGTTGTTGACGCGATTTCCGCCGAGGACGACGTCGCCCTCGGTGGCGAACTCCAGCCCGGCGATCATGCGCAGGGTGGTCGTCTTGCCGCAGCCCGACGGGCCAAGAAGGCAGAGCACCTCGCCATTGCCGACGTCAAGGTCGATGGTGTCAACGGCGGTGAGCGACCCGAAGCGCTTGGTGAGTTTGCTGAGCTCGATCGTCATTTCTTCACCGTGCCGAATGTGACGCCACGCAAGAGCTGGCTTTGCAACAGGAAGGTCACGAAGAAGATCGGGATCAGGAACAGGGTCACGATGGCGGCCAGCAG
>CAJICO010000333.1_pt1 | contig 11856 bp, 13 predicted proteins | sample 9199701 | NCBI WGS metagenome assembly CAJICO01 (sample SAMEA7708339, study PRJEB35096) | sediment metagenome | biome: marine neritic benthic zone biome [ENVO:01000025]; feature: sediment [ENVO:00002007]; material: shallow marine sediment [ENVO:03000034] sea grass bed [ENVO_01000059] ... | reverse complement strand
TCGCGCTGACGGCCGAGTTTCTGGCCCGCGTCGAAGCCCGCTTCGGCGCGCGGCCCGCAGAATGGCATTCGGGCGTGACCATGACCGAACGCCGCCGCACCTGGAAGATGGTGAGCGAGGGTCAGGCCGGGTTGGTGGTGGGGGCGCGGTCGGCGCTTTTCCTACCCTACACCGATCTGGGGCTGATCGTTGTCGATGAAGAGCACGACACCTCGTACAAGCAGGAAGACGGGGTTCTTTACAACGCGCGCGACATGGCGGTGTTGCGGGCCTCGATCGTTGGCGCGCAGGTGGTCTTGGCTTCGGCCACGCCTTCGCTGGAAAGCTGGGCCAATGTCGAGGCGGGGAAATACGCGCGGGTCACGCTGACGACGCGTTTCGGAGAGGCGGTCATGCCAAAGATGCGGGCGATCGATATGCGGGCTGAGAAGCTTCCGGCAAATCGTTGGATTTCCATCGCTCTTGCGCGTGCCGTCGAGCAGCGGATCGCAGAGGGCGAACAATCGCTTCTGTTTCTCAATCGGCGGGGCTACGCGCCGGTGACGATCTGCCGGGCCTGCGGGCATCAGATAGGCTGCGACCAATGCGATGCCCGCATGGTCGAGCATCGGTTTCAGAAACGCCTCATGTGCCACCAATGCGGCGAAACCAAACCCATGCCGCTGCGGTGTCCCTCCTGCGAGGCCGAGGACCGGTTGGCGCCGGTGGGCCCGGGGGTGGAGCGGTTGGCCGAGGAAGTGGCGGCGCTCTTCCCGGAGGCGCGGGTGGCGGTTCTGTCGTCCGATCTTTTCGGCTCGGCCCGGGCGCTAAAGGCCACGATTGAAGACATCGCGAACGGCGGGGCCGACATCATCATTGGCACGCAACTGGTTGCAAAGGGACATAATTTCCCGCTTCTGACCCTGGTGGGGGCAATCGATGCCGATCTGGGTCTTCATGGTTCGGATATGCGGGCTGCTGAACGCACGTTTCAACTGATGCGTCAGGTGTCGGGCCGCGCGGGGCGGGTCGAGAAACCGGGATTGGCGCTTTTGCAGACTTACCAGCCCGAGCATCCGGTGATCCGGGCCATCCTGTCGGATGACGAGGAAGCCTTCTGGCTGGCCGAGGCCGGGGAGCGACGCGCGGCCGGCGTGCCGCCCTACGGCCGGATGGCGGGCATCGTGCTTTCGTCGCCTGACGTGCAGGAGGTTTTTGACCTGGGCCGCGAGTTGGCCGACCGCGCCGAGCCGCTAAGACGCATCGGTGCCCAGGTCTATGGCCCTGCCGCCGCGCCGATTGCGCGCATTCGGGGACGTCACCGGGTCCGCCTGCTGGTCAAGGCCGAGAAAACCGCGCCCTTGCAGCCGGCGCTGGCGGCCTGGGTGGGGCAGGTGAAACTGCCGACCAATCTGCGGTTGTCGATCGATATCGATCCGCAGAATTTTTACTGACCGCAGATCACCTTCGCGCGACCGGTGTGGCTCTGCCAGGGTTTCGGAGCTACTTTTCCTTTGGCATTGAAGGCCCGCTGGAGCGAATACAGACCTGTCCCGGGCTCGACCCGGGACCTTTCGGGCGATGGCGGAGAGGCCCCGGATCAAGTCCGGGGCGGCATTATCGAGGTGGAATTCGAACCGTGCGAAACTGGCTTTTCTGCAGTCTCTTGATCCTCATGGGATCGGCGGTCTCGGCCGCCCCCATTGCCTATGCGCTCCAGAAAGACGACAGCACGGTGGGGTTCAGCTGGTTCCTCGGCAAGGAAGAAATCAAGGGCCAAATGCCGGTGGAAGACGCCGATATTGCCATAGATTTCAGCAATATCGCCAACAGCCGGGTGAAAGTTTCCGTGGATGTCACCGGGGCGCGGGCAGGGTTTCCTTTCGCCAGCCAGGGCATGAAGAGCCGCCGCGTGCTTTGGGCCGACAAGTTCCCGCTGATCACGTTCGAAAGCACGAAAGTTCGGCGGCAGGGCGATGGTGCGCGGATCGAAGGCGACCTGACGGTGAGAGGGGTCACGCGGCCCGTGGTTTTCGATGCGCTTTTGTTCAGGCAGCAGGGGACCGAGGCCGGAGACCGGAGCCGCCTGTCGTTCCGCCTGACCGGCAGCCTGTCGCGGGCGGCCTTTGGCGCCGATGGCTGGGCCGATATGGCAGGTGACGAAGTGATATTATCGATCGTCGCCCGCATCGCACGAAGCGAATAGAATGGCTGCCCGCAACACCTCTGAGAGCTTTGGCTGGATTACGCGCGGCCTGCATTGGATGACCGCGCTTTTCGTTCTGGCGGCGCTGCCACTGGGCCTCTGGATCGCGCGGATGGATGTTACCTTCGCCGCGATCAAGTATTTCTCGATCCATAAGACACTGGGTTTCACCGTTCTGGTGCTGACTGTCCTGCGGCTGATCTGGCACTGGATCAGCCCGCCGCCGCCGCCGATTCCCAGCGAGGTTACCTGGCAGGACAGGCTCGCCAAACTGACGCATCGCGCGTTTTACGTTGTCCTGATCGCCATGCCGATCGCCGGATGGGTCGCGAGTTCCGCGACCGGGATAAATACCGTCGTTTACGGCGCCCTCCGCCTGCCCAATATCGCGCCCAACTCGGTGTCGTGGGAGGTGATAGGTTTCGCGATCCACAAGGGCCTCGGCTGGCTCCTGATGGCGCTGCTGGCCCTTCACATTGCCGGTGCCCTGGTTAGGTCTCTGGTCAAACAGGACGGCACATTGGGGCGCATGATCCGGGGCTGAATTTGCTGGGAAGTCCTGGGAATTGGGCGTAACCCGGGCGCATGCAACTGGTGACCCTCGAGAACGCGCGACACCTGCCGGTCTGGCGGAGACCGGTGACGCTCCTCGTTCTCATGGCCGCCGCGATGCCCTTGGCCTTCGCCACATGGTCGGCGCTGCTCAACAATTTCGTCATCGAACGCGTGGGCTTTACCGGCGTCGAGATCGGCTGGCTGCATACGGTGCGCGAGATCCCCGGGTTTCTGGCCGTCGGCGTGATCTTCGTGATCATCTTCATGCGCGAGCAGGTGCTGGCCATCGTCTCACTTCTGATGCTGGGCGTGGCGACGGCAGTGACAGCCTGGTTTCCGACCTTCGGCGGGCTTCTCTTCGTTACCACGATCTCGTCGATCGGGTTTCACTACTACGAGACGGTCAACCAGTCACTTCAGTTGCAATGGCTGCCCAAGGATAAGGCGCCGCAAGTGCTGGGCTGGCTGGTTGCCGCGGGCTCGGGCGCTTCGCTTGTTTCCTACGGGCTGTTGGTGGCGACCTGGGATTTGTTCAACCTCAGCTACAACACGGTCTATATGATCGCCGGCGGCGCCTGCACGCTGATCGCCATCTATTGCGCCCTGGTCTTCCCGCAGTTCGAGGGCACGCCGCAGACCAAGAAGATGATCTTTCGGCGGCGCTATTGGCTCTATTACGCGCTGCAGTTCATGTCGGGCGCCCGGCGGCAGATTTTCCTGGTGTTCGCGGCCTTCATGATGGTCGAGCGTTTCGGCTTCCAAGTGCATGAGATCACGGCGCTTTTCCTGATCAACTTCGTCGCCAACATGGTTTTCGCGCCCTTCATGGGGCGCGCCGTGGGCCACTGGGGCGAGCGTAATGTGCTGGTTTTCGAGTATGTGGGGCTGGTGGGCGTGTTTCTGGCCTATGGCGGCATCTACTACTTCGGCTGGGGCGTGGTGCTGGCGGCGACGCTTTACGTGCTGGACCATCTGTTTTTCGCGCTGGCTTTTGCGCTCAAGACCTATTTCCAGAAGATCGCCGATCCCGGTGATATCGCGCCTACCGCCGCGGTGGCCTTTACCATCAACCATATCGCGGCGGTCTTTCTGCCCGCCCTTCTGGGCTATCTCTGGATCGTCTCGCCTGGTGGGGTCTTTGGGCTGGCGGCGGCGATGGCGGCGGTTTCGCTGGGACTGGCGCTGATGATCCCGCGCCACCCGGTGAAAGGTCGCGAAACTGTGTTCTCAGGCGGGCTGCCGACACCCGCCGAATAGCTTGGTTTCGCGCCGATACGCCCCCATATTGGGGCCAAGGAGGAAACCCATGTTCCAGCTCTTCAGAAAGTCCGCCGAACTGCCCGCCGCCGGAGAGGCGCTGCCGGGCCGCGATATGCCCATTCCCACCGCCGAGACCCACGCGGTTTTCGGCCGTCCCCTGACACTCGATGTGCCGGAGGGCCACGAGGTGGTGATCTTCGGCATGGGCTGTTTCTGGGGCGTCGAACGGATATTCTGGAAGCTCGACGGTGTCTGGCTGACCATGGCGGGCTATGCGGCGGGCGAAACGCCCAATCCCACCTACCAGGAAGTCTGCTCGGGCCAGACGGGGCACAACGAAGTTGTGCGCGTGGTCTACGACCCTGCCGTGGTATCCTTCGAGACGCTTCTGCAGACGTTCTGGGAGGGTCACGACCCCACCCAGGGCATGCGTCAGGGCAATGACATGGGCACACAGTATCGCTCGGGCATCTATACCACCACCGAGGCGCAGCGTGAGGCGGCGGAGGCCTCGAAGGCGATGTTCGCCGAGCGGTTGGGACAGGCGGGATATGGTGGCGTGACAACCGAAATCCTGCCCGCGCCGCCGTTTTATTTCGCCGAGGATTATCATCAGCAGTATTTGCTGAAGAACCCCGGCGGCTATTGCGGGCTTGGCGGTACCGGCGTGAGTTGTCCGATCGGGACAGGGGTCGAGGTCTGAGCCAGCAGTTCAGTATCGACTGAGGGAACTTCTAAAGCAGGCGTCCCGGATCCCGGGGCGCTTGCAATCCCAGATGCGCCCAGGCCCCGACCGCGAGAGTGCGCCCGCGCGGCGTGCGCTGGATGAGGCCCTGTTGAAGCAGGAATGGCTCGATCACCTCTTCAATGGCATCACGGCTTTCCGAGAGCGCCGCCGAGAGCGTTTCGACCCCCACCGGGCCGCCCTGGTAGCTTTCGGCGATCAGCGAAAGATAGCGGCGGTCGGCACCGTCAAGTCCAAGGATATCGACGCCCAGCCGGGTCAGCGCCCCATCGGCGAGGCTGCGTGTGATGCGCCCGTCGCCCTCGACCAGTGCGAAATCGACCACACGGCGGAGGAGCCGCCCGGCGATGCGCGGCGTACCCCTGGCCCGCCGGGCGATTTCGCGGGCGCCGCCCTCTTCCACCTCGATGCCTAGTAGGCGGGCGCCGCGGATCACGATCTCGAAAAGCTCGTCCTCGCCATAGAACTGGAGCCGCACGGGGATACCGAAGCGGTCGCGCAAGGGCGTCGTCAGCAGCCCGAGCCGGGTGGTCGCACCCACCAGCGTAAAGGGCTGCAGTTCGATCCGCACGGTGCGGGCGGCGGGGCCTTCGCCGATCACCAGGTCAAGTTCGAAATCCTCCATCGCCGGGTAAAGCACCTCTTCCACTGCCGGGTTCAGCCGGTGGATCTCGTCGATGAAAAGGACGTCGCGCGCTTCGAGATTTGTCAGGATCGCCGCCAGATCGCCCGCCTTGGCCAACACCGGGCCGCTCGTCATGCGAAAGTTCACGCCGAGTTCCCGGGCGATGATCTGCGCAAGCGTGGTCTTGCCGAGGCCCGGTGGCCCGTGGAACAGCGTGTGATCCATGGCCTGGGCCCGGGTGCGGGCGCTTTCGATGAAGACACGAAGATTGGCGCGGGCCTCGGACTGGCCGATGAAGGCGGTCAGGCTTTGCGGGCGAAGCGCGCGGTCGGCGTCTTCGGGGCGCGGTTCGGGGCGGAGGTCGGGATCGGGTTCGGTCATGCCCTCATCCCTTCGGGGCCAGGCGCTTCAGGGCTTCGCGGATCAGGTCGGCCTCGCTCGCCCCTTCGTTCGCACCCGCCGCTTCGGCGACGGCGGCGGCGGCTTCACCGGGGGCATAGCCGAGGTTGCGGAGGGCGGAAAGCGCGTCTGCCGCTTCGCTGCCGCCGTACGATGGCGCCCCAACAGGTTCAATGACGATCGCCTCACCGGGCTGTTCCACGGCTTCGGCCAGCGTTTCGCCGGGCAGGGCCATCATCGCGGGCGCTTTGCCCTGAAGTTCATTCACAACGCGTTGGGCAATTTTCGGGCCGACGCCGGGGGCCGCCTTGACCGCCGTCGCATCGCCGAGGGCTATGGCGCGGCCCACGCCATCGGCGCCCAGCGTGCCGAGGATCGCCATGGATGCCTTGGCGCCGATGCCTTGCACGGACATGAGAAGGCGGTGCCATTCCTTTTCCACCGGCGTCGGGAAGCCGAAGAGCTGCAAGAGGTCCTCGCGCACCAGCAGATCGGTATATAGCGCCGTGACCTCTCCCGGTCCCGGCAGGGCAGCAAGGGTGCGGTCACTGACGTAGACCATATACCCCACGCCGCCGACGTCGATCAGCACATGATCGGTGCCGCGATAGGCGATCCGCCCGGTCAGCCGCCCGATCACACCGGGATCCTTGCCCGGGTGCCGCAGATATGCGCGTGACAGATGGCGACGGCGAGCGCGTCGGCCGCATCCGGCCCTTCGATCTGCACTCCGGGGAGTTGCAGGCGGACCATATGGTCGATCTGGCGCTTATCGGCATGGCCCACGCCGACAACGGCCTTCTTGACAGCGTTGGGGGCGTATTCGCCCACCTCGATCCCGGCGCGTGCCGGCACCAGCATGGCGATACCGCGGGCCTGGCCAAGTTTCAGCGTGGCGGCGCCGTCCTTGTTGACAAAGGTCTGCTCGACAGCGGCAGCCTGCGGTGTATAGCGATCCCAGACCGCCGAGAGTTCCTCGAACAGGCTGACGAGCCGTCCACCAAGGGCACCTTTAGAGGTCCGGCAGATCCCGTTCGCCACATGGGAAAGACGCGACCCCGAGACATCGACGATTCCCCATCCCAAGGCGCGCAGCCCCGGGTCCAGCCCCATCACACGCATGTTTTGACCTGCTCTTTTTGCCTTGAAACCGGGATTAGCACGAAACGCGAACATCTTCCAAGATTTTTAAGTTTATCGGCATCGCGGGCGCTGTTGACAGGCTGTGGACAAGTTGGTCTGAAATCGCCAAAAAATCGTCTGTTCGCGACATCTGGTGTGGCGATTTTGTGTTTTTATTCTAGGGGGTTAGAACAATCTTTGAGACATGCAAAAAACGCATGACGCCCATGCAGTTTTCGCGCTTGTTAGACTCAGATTTCGCTTCTATCTGACGCTTCAGATGAACACACCAGCTTGAAGGATTACAGCAATGGCCATCATCAATACCCGCGCCCGTTCCGCCAGCGTGTCTGACCGGGCCTTCCTGTCTCTGGCCGGTGTTGCCGCCCAGGTCTCCTCCTGGAACGAAGCCCGCCGCACCCGCGCCGTTCTGTCGAAACTGAGCCTGCACGAGCTCAGCGACATCGGCCTGAACCCTGGCGATATCGACAACATCCGCTAAACTCAGCGACAACCCAAAGGAAAAGGCCGTGTCTTTCGACACGGCCTTTTCTGTGCGACCGAAGTGTTTATGCGCCGGACGCCTCCGGCAGAACTCTATCGCACGAGGGAACTGAGATGGCCCGCCAGCCACATGGTGACGGGTTCGGGGGTCATCGCCCAAGCGCCTGCCTTCTCGACAAAGGTGCCTTGGGCAAGGTCGTCGATGCGGACTTCATAAGCCTCCGGCCCGAGACGGGCGAAGAGGAAGGCCTTGAACACCAAAAAGACGAAGAACAGGATCGCAAGACCGCGCAAAGTGCCGCCATTGCCGCGTCGCTTCGGCTTGGCCACGACAATCCCGTCGCTGTTGACCGAAGTCACATAGCCTTGCGACAGCTTCGAGTGGCGCCGTGAAATACGGCGCATCCGGCGATCGAATTCGTCAAACTGCGAAGCGGACATGTGCAGCGACCTCCAATGAACCGGTTTGACCGGCAGGATAGAATTAATTTCACGAATATGGCAGGATTAAGGCGTAAACCCCCGAAATCACAGGTTTTCGTTAGAAATTAAGGTGATTTCGCGTCAGTAGGAGCGTTGTCCAGTCAACAATGTCCTCTCGGGCCGCAAGATTGAGCCCCTGGGCTTGATAGTGCTCTGCCACAGTTTCGGCTTGCGAGGTCAGGATACCGCTGAGAATCACATGTCCCCCAGGGGTTAGCGCACCGGCCATTCCCGGGGCCAGTTCGATGAGCGGGCCTTTGAGAATATTGGCGAATATCAGATCGAAGGGACCAGCGAGGCGGGGGTGTTCGAAGCCGGGGGCAACCAGCGTTTCAACCTGGCCCTCCAGACCGTTCGCCGCAAGATTGGCGCGGGCGACGGCAATCGCCTGTTCATCGATGTCGGAGGCGACAATGTCGGCCTGCCAAAGCGTCGCTGCGGCCATGGCCAGCACGCCGGTGCCGCAACCGATGTCGGCGATACGCTTGGGCGAAACTCCCTGATCCGCAAGGCGGTCGAGCGCCTTGAGACAGCCAAGGGTGGTGCCGTGGTGTCCCGTGCCGAAGGCCATGGAGGCCTCGATCAGAAGGGGCGTGCGCCCCTCTGGCAGTTTGTCCGCGTCATGGGCGCCGTGAAGGAAGAAGCGTCCCGCTTCCACCGGTTTCAACTCGCGGCGGACATGGGCCACCCAATCGGTCTCGGGCAATTCCGAGACGGTGAAAGGCGCGGCGTCCTGAGCCGCGGCCAAAAGCGCCAGGGCAACCTCGTTGGGGGCTTCGGTGAAATAGGCGCCGACTTCCCAGGTGCCGCTGCCGTCCTCGACTTCAAATGTGCCGATGCCGGTGGGTGCGGGCTCTATCGTTTCGAGTGTCTCGGCCAAAGCTTCGGCGCGCGATTTCGACGAGAGGGTGGTCAGGGCGGTCCAGGTCGGCATGAGGGGCGCCTATGCCGGGGCGCGACCCCCGTCAATATGCCCGGGTGTCAATTGTTTTCGACCTTGCTCAGTTTCTCGGCGGTTTGCTTGCCCTGCCGGGCAAGCGCACTGACCGAACTTGAGGCGGACACGCGTTTCTTATCGGCCAGGGCCTTCAGGTTGCCCGCGATCTGCTTGTCTTCATAGGCGTAGTTGACCATGACGCCGAAGGAGTTCGAGAGCCCCTTTTCCGATAGGTCGGCCTCGGCGTGAACGGCCTTGATCTGCGCGCCGTTCTGAATGTGGAAGCGGGCGACCGGATCCGTGGGCAAGCCCGATTTGTTCTTTGCCGACAGCAGGTAGTGCGCCGCGATCTGACGAAGGGCTTTCTTGTCCGAAGCTTCCAGCGGCAGGCCGGCACCGTCGGCCCATCTTCGCAGGCCCGGGATCGGCGAGAGCGTGACGAAATTCTGGATGTTGGGAAGCTCGACAGAAAGATCGCGAACCACCTGTTTGATCAGCGAGTTGCCGAAGGAGATACCGGCAAGCCCGGCCTGACAATTCGAGATCGAGTAGAAAACCGCAGTATCGGCGGTGCCTTTTTCGAGAATTTTCCTATGGTCTGCCAGAAGGTCCTGGATGGAATTGGGCACACCTTTCGCAAGGGCGACCTCGACAAAAATCAGCGGCTCCTGCGGCATCGCCGGATGAAAAAAGGCGAAGCAGCGCCGGTCGGCGGGATGCAGGCGGCGGCGCAACTCGTCCCAGGTCTCGATCTCGTGGACGGCTTTATACTCAATGATTTTTTCCAGGATCGAGGCGGGTGTGTCCCAGGTGATCTGCTGCAGCACCAGGAAACCGCGGTTGAACCAGGCACGAAGCATCAGCGCGAAATCGGTGTCGGACCGGGCGAGGTCCGGATCGGATTTGATCTGGCGCAGCAGATCGGCGCGCATGTGGACAATTTCAGCCGTCGCGCCGGGTGGCTGGTTCAGACGGCGCAGGAATTCATAGCGTTTGGGCTCGGTCGTTTTGGCGAGGCGGCGGTAGGATTTCGGCGAACTGGTGGCGCGATAATTCGCGGCGGCGGCGGCGATTTTCTCCGGGTCGACATCCAGTTTGTCGTTGATGTGGTGAAAGAAGGCGGCCCTGCCTTCGGCATCGAGTTCGCCATAACAGGTCAGGATTTCAGAAGCGATCTGCAAGGTCGAAACCTCGGTCTCTTCAGCCAGAAGCCGGGTGCAAAGCGCCTCGACCGCGCCGTTCCGGTAAGCGCCCAGATACTGGCGGGGCCGCTCAAGAAGGGCGCCCAGCATGTCACTCAGGTAACTCGTTCCACTCGCACTTTTTGACATTACGATAAACTAACCTTTCCCGTTGAGAGGCCTAAGGAGATGTTAAGGCTTCCTTCGTTAACAAGCCATCTTCTTAGGCGGAACGTGCGTGCACCGGCCTGATGCATCGGGTCGCCCTCGGCGAGCGCGCGCGCCGCGTCCAGAGAACCGGCACGGTAGATGATCATCCCGCCCCCCCTCATTTCCTCGCCTGTATCGTCTGAAAGAGGGCCCGCCATAACCAGGCTGCCCTGTTCTTCCAGCGTCCGCTGATACGCCAGATGATCCGGCAGAGTTGCCTTGACCGTCGCAGGGTCGCCCGCCGGGGTCGATTCGACCACGAACAATTCCAACGCAAGCGCGCCCCGTTCCTTTGCGTGACGTTTATAATCTGCCCATGCGACCATTGATCTTCCTCCGCTGTCCCTCCAAAAATATCGATTTTATTTGACATGTCAAAAAAACATAGGCAAAATTTTTGCAACAGTTCGCGATCAGGACCGCATATGAACGCACTCACCGGACAAGAGCTGGAAGCGGCACGCAGTGCTGCTCAACAGGCGTTTCGCGACCTGAAGGATCGGGTCGAGCGGCTGGATCAGGATGCGATCGACGTTATTCTTGCGGACGCGCGTTCCCATTACGCCTGGCAGGATCGCCCCGTGTCAGAGGAATTGCTGCGCGAAATCTACGAAATCACCGCCGCCGGGCCGACAAGCATGAATTCCTGTCCGGCGCGGTTCGTCTTTGTCATTTCGGAAGCGGGCAAGGCCAAGCTGGTCAAGTCGGTCAAGTCGACGAACGTGGCCAAGATGATGGCCGCCCCGGTGACCGCGATCATCGCCTATGATATTGAATTCTGGCAGAAACTTCCGTTTCTTTTTCCGCACGATGACCGCCGCCATCATTTCGAGGGCAAGCCGGAGCATACCGAGATCAACGCCTTCCGGAACGGCACATTACAAGGCGCTTACTTCATGATTGCGGCCCGCGCGGTGGGCCTCGACGTGGGCGCCATGTCGGGGTTTTCGAACAAGGTGGTGGACGAGGAGTTCTTTGCGGGAACCTCGCTCAGGTCGAACTTCCTTTGCAACCTCGGCCATGCCGACGAAAGCGCACTGTTTCACAAGCTGCCGCGTTTCGCCTTTGAGGATGTCTGTTCATTCGCATGAGGCACGCGGCATAAAACCAAACCCCGGGGGGATGTCGCCCCTCGAAAAAGTCAAATCAGGGAGGAATGATATGACTCATACATGGAAAGCCCGGATGCTAAGCGCCGCGCTGGTGACTGCCCTGGCGGTCCCGGCCTTCGCGGCGGAAACCATCAAGGCTGTGGTCATCGACGGCTATCCGGCGCGCGCGCTTTGGGTGAAGGAGTTCACGAACTTCTTCATTCCCGAAGTCGACAAGCGCCTGGCCGAAGGCGGCAACTATGTCATGGATTGGCAGGAAAGCTATGGCGGCTCGATCGTCAAGCCGAAGGGCGTTCTCGAAGGGATCAAGCTGGGTCTGGGCGATATCGGTATCGTCACCACGATCTTCCACAACTCGAAACTGCCGAGCCAGGCGATTTCGGCGGTGACGCCCTTCGTGGCCGCCGACGCGCGCGCGGTGGCCAAGGCGGTCGATGAGATCGCCAAGGAATTCCCGGCGATGCAGAACGAATTCGCCGCGCAGAACCAGGTCTATCTGGCGACCGGCGTGGTGCTCGACACCTATCAGCTCTTCTCG
>CAJICO010000058.1_pt1 | contig 11888 bp, 14 predicted proteins | sample 9199701 | NCBI WGS metagenome assembly CAJICO01 (sample SAMEA7708339, study PRJEB35096) | sediment metagenome | biome: marine neritic benthic zone biome [ENVO:01000025]; feature: sediment [ENVO:00002007]; material: shallow marine sediment [ENVO:03000034] sea grass bed [ENVO_01000059] ... | reverse complement strand
GATGTTTCCGAGATCTGGCCACCCGTCTACACTATCGCAACGCTGCCAGCGCTCAACGCCGACGGCGCAATGTTTGGCGCTGTTGAAATCGTCATTGACCAGACTGAGACCGCGACCCTTTTCAATGAAGCGTTTCACTGGATAACCGTCGCCTTGCCCTTCCTGACAGCGCTGTTCTATCTGCTTCCCGCATTGGCCTGGCTCGCGGTTCAGCGCCAGAACAGGATAAAGGACCAGTTGGTCCGCCAATTGTCACGAATTGATGGCCTTACCGGCTTGGTCAACCGCGGAACTTTCGGTCGGGAGGCCAAAAATCTGTTCGCTGACGAAGGTGACCCGAAAGCTTCGGTGGGTGTCCTCTTTCTGGATGTCGACCATTTCAAAGCGGTGAACGATACCTACGGCCACGAGTTTGGGGATGCCTATCTTCGCCATGTCGCAATGATTCTCGCGGCATCAGTGCGCGCCGGCGATATCGTCGCGCGTTACGGCGGGGATGAATTCATCGCCCTCTTGCCTGGCGTCACGCCTGACGATCTTTCCGCGATCGCCCAACGAATTGTCGAACAGGTTGGCCAGCAGTTCGAATACAAGGGAAACTCGCTTGAGGGTCATGCCAGCGCAGGCATTTATACTTCCGAAGAACGGGACACGTTGGTAGAAGCAACGCATGCGGCCGACCTTGCGCTCTACCACGCTAAAGAAAGCGGGCGAAACACTGTTGTCATGTATACGCCCACATTGGACCTTGTGCGGGCCAGACGCCGCAAGATTGAAGGTGCCCTTGAGGCGGCCTGGCCCTCGGGGCGCGCGACGCTTGCCTTTCAGCCAGTCGTCGACGGCAAGACCCGAGAAATCGTCGGTTTTGAAGCCCTTATGCGGTTACGGTCGGACGATGGGGAAGAGATCCCTCCCGATGAATTCATTCCTATTGCCGAGCAATCGGGCATGATTCACGACATCGGATTGGAAGTGTTGCGGCATGCGATGCTAACGGCAACCGATTGGCGAGCAGAGACCTTTGTCGCCGTGAATCTCTCGCCGGCTCAGTTCCGTCGCGGTGACCTTTCCGAAAGCATCTGTTGGCTTATGGATGAGCTTGATTTCCCGCGGTCGCGACTTGAGCTTGAAATCACCGAGAGCTTCCTTCTAGGGAACGAGGCTGCCGTCAACGACCAGTTTGACGCCCTGAAATCCGCCGGTGTCGTGATCGCGATGGATGACTTCGGGACCGGGTATTCAAGCCTCAGCTACCTTTTGAAATACCGTTTCGACAAATTGAAGATTGATCGGTTGTTTCTTAACAGCCTTGAAAGCGAACCGGTCCGCCAACGGAATATTCTTGAAACGATCATTCGCCTTGGCAAACAGCTTGGGATGAAGGTAACCGTCGAAGGCATCGAAAGGCTCGACCAGCAGACGCTTCTGACTTCGCTGGATTGCGATCTTTTCCAGGGCTACCTTTATGGGCGCCCGGTTCCGGGCTCTGAAGCCACGGAACTTCTCAGAAAACAGAGTGAAGGTGCGGCATGAAAAAGGCCGACCCCCCAGGGCCGGCCTTTGCGATACTCAGGTATTGCCGGATTAGCGCTTGGAGAACTGGAAGCTCTTACGCGCTTTGGCCTTACCGTATTTCTTCCGCTCGACCACGCGGCTGTCGCGGGTGAGGAAACCGGCTGCTTTCAGCGCCGGGCGCAAGCCCGGATCGTAAAGCTGCAGCGCCTTCGAGATCCCGTGCTTCACAGCACCGGCCTGACCGGACAGGCCACCTCCTTTGACCGTCGCCATCACGTCGAACTCGCCGTCAACGCCAGCAACCTGGAACGGCTGGCGCAGGATCATCTGCAGCACCGGACGCGCAAAGTAGACGTCCAACTCCTTGCCGTTGACGGTCACCTTGCCCGAGCCCGGTTTGATCCAGACCCGTGCCACGGCGTCCTTGCGTTTGCCCGTCGCGTAGGCGCGGCCAAGATCGTCGCGGACCGGCGCCCGCGAAGGGGCGGCTTCGGAAACCGGCGCGTCAGCTTCCGCGGGCGCGGCTTCGGCTTCGCCGACAACTTCTTTCAGGTCGTCGAGGGTTTTGATATCTTCTGCCATCGCCTTAGCTCCGGGTGTTTTTCTTGTTCATGGATTTCACATCCAGAACTTCGGGTTGCTGCGCTTCATGGGGATGTTCGGCCCCGGGATAGACTCGCAGGTTGGTCATCTGACGGCGGCTTAGGCGATTGCCGGGCAGCATCCGCTTCACGGCCTGCATGACGACCCGCTCGGGGTGAGCCCCTTCGAGGATTTCGCCTGTTGTGCGGGACTTGATGCCGCCGGGATAGCCGGTGTGCCAGTAGTTCGGTTTATCGCGCTTGTTGCCGGTTAGCTGAACCTTGTCCGCATTGATGACGATAACATGATCGCCCATGTCCATATGCGGAGTGAACGTGGCCTTGTGCTTGCCGCGCAGACGCGTGGCGACAATCGAGGCAAGACGGCCAAGAACGACGCCTTCCGCGTCGATCAGAATCCACTTCTTGTCGATGTCCGCCGGAGTTGCGGTGAACGTCTTCATCTTTTGAACCCTTTTGGGGAGACATTGGATGGACGGGTTCTACTCAAATTTCTGACACAGTCAAGCACAACTGCTAAGTTTTTTATGATTAAAAACAATAGTTTAAAATTACGGTATTCAAATACCCCATCGTCTCGTCCCCAGGCGGCGCCGCAACAGCACCATAAAAAATCATGAATAAATCGAAGAAACTCTTCGTTTTTGGCCCAATCGGGTGCGAATATGGGTGCGTTCAAGAGTTATAGGGTAAGTGGTATGGTAACGAGTCTCTTTCTTATGTTTGTCGCTGCAGGCATTCTGATCGCAGCAATAGCCTATGGGTTCGGTGGCATCTTCCCGATCCTGGCCGCGATTTCGCTTTTCACTGTAATGGCAAAACTGGCCATGGCAGCCCGGCGCCGGGCACCCGAGGCCTTTTCCTCGTAGATCGGCGTTCATTTTCCCGGAATCGCCGGAAGTCTGCTTATCCCATCGACATCACGAACCGGGAGCGCAATAGTTCGCCCCATGGACGGAACGCGCGCGGAAATTGCCGGCACACATCTGATCATCGACGTCTTCGGCGGTTGTCGCTTGGACGACGAGGCCCATGTCGAGGCAGCGCTCCGCACTGCGGCAAAAGCGGCTAACGCAACGCTTCTGGATGTTCACCTCCATGCCTTCGCGCCCCAGGGCCTGACAGGCGTGGCGATCCTGGCCGAGAGCCACATCACCGTGCACACCTGGCCCGAGGCCGGATATGCGGCATTTGACGCATTCATGTGTGGTGATGCCGATCCATGGAAGGTCGTCGATGTGCTGGCGGCGGCTTTTGAGACTGAAGATATTCGTGTGAACGAACTCCGCCGGGGCCTTTGAATGCCGTTGCAAAACAGGGTGTTGGCAACGGGAGAAATCATTGCCCACCCGGCGCGCGGGCTTTTCATGGGCAATCGCGGCATTCTGCACGACAAGGACAGGCGTCTGACCAACGCCCTCTGGCGCCACAAGGCCTGGATTATCTGCGCGTTGAAGTGGAAGGACTGGCACCGCGATGTCATGAGGCCGGACAATTACACCGAACTGTTCTTTCTGGACGAGGCGGTCGCGATGGCCGCCGGGCATCGGCCCTGCGCGCTTTGCAGGCGGCCGGCATTCAACGAGTTTCGCGCTGCCGCAGACCTGAATGGTCCCGCCAGGGACATGGACGATATGCTTCATGGCGAGCGGGCCATACCTCGCAGATTCCAGCAAAGGCGGCATCAGGCGCGCATTGAAGCGCTTCCTTCCGGCGCGGTGATCCTCGATGGCGTGCCCAAATTGGTTTTGCGAGACGCCTTGCGGCCCGTCAGTCTCGAAGGCTATGGCCCGGCGGAACCGCGACCGACGGGACAAGCAATCGTCCTCACACCGGAAACCAGTCTTGCGGCCCTTCACGGCGGCTATCGCCCCCGCCTACATCCCTCCGCCGGATGAGGCCTTATCTTCGAGATGCAACCATTCCTCCTCGGCCTGATCAAGCTTTTCTTGCCTGCTAACAAGGGCTTCCGAAGCCTTTTTGAACTTCTCCGGTTCGCGCGTGAAAAGATCGGGATCAGCCAGAAGCCTCGAGAGCTTGGCGATCTCGGCCTCTAGTTTTTCGATGAGGGCGGGCAATTCCTTCAAGCGATGCTGTTCGGTGAAGCTGAGCCCGGCCTTGGCCACCTTTTCCTTTGCTGGCTTCTCAACAGGCAGCTTTCGTGGCGGTTCCGGAGGCGCGTCCTCTGCAATACGGCGCATTGGGGCGTAATCGGACCAGCCTCCGGCATGAACCACGATGCGCCCCTGCCCCTCCAGGGCAACGGTCGTTGTCGCCACGCGGTCGAGGAAATCGCGGTCGTGACTGACCAGCAGAACCGTCCCGTCGTAGCCGTCGAGCACCTCCTGCAGAAGATCAAGCGTTTCGATATCGAGGTCGTTGGTTGGTTCGTCCAGCACAAGGAGGTTCGACGGGTGTGCCATGATCCGGGCCAGCAGCAGACGAGCCTTTTCCCCTCCTGATAAGGAACGAACAGGCGCCCTGGCCTGGGCCTCGTCAAAGAGAAATTCTTTCAGATAGCCCACCACATGGCGCGGCGTTCCCCGAACCATGACCTGATCGGCCCGGCCCGACACCCGCATCGCCTTATCGCCTGTCAGGCTTTCCCAAAGCGTCGCATCGGGATCGAGCAGGGCGCGTCTTTGGTCGAAGACGGCGATGTCGAGATTTGCGCCAAGCACGACGGTGCCCTCGTCGGGCGCAGTCTTGCCGGTCAGTATTTCGATCAAAGTGGTCTTGCCGACACCGTTGGGGCCGACAAACGCCACCCGGTCCCCGCGATTGATCAGCAGCGAGAAATCCCGGCAGATGAGCTTGTCGCTGTAAGCTTTTGAAATTCCTTCGGCAACGATGACCTTTTTGCCGGATTTCGGGCCCGAGGACATGGCCATGGCCGCCGTCCCTTCGCGCCGGATCTGAGCGGCCCGTTCGGCTCGCATGGCCTGGAGGGCGCGCAGCCTGCCCTGATTGCGCCGCCGCCGGGCGCTGATGCCCTCGACAGCCCAGCGGGCTTCGGCCTTGATCTTGCGATTGAGCTTGTGCCGGGCCTCGTCCTCGACGGCCCAGACAGTGTCGCGCCAATCCTCGAACCCGGCGAAACCACCCTGCCGTCTGCGCACCTTACCCCGGTCGATCCAGAGCGTTTCGCGGGTCAGCGCCCTTAGGAATGCCCGATCATGGCTGATCACGATGAAGGCTTTCCTGGTCTCTAGAAGCCGCTTTTCCAGCCAGGCGATGGCCTCTATGTCCAGGTGATTGGTCGGCTCGTCCAAAAGCATGAGATCGGGCGCTTCGGCAATCAGCTTGGCGAGTGCGGCGCGTCGGCGCTCGCCGCCTGAAGCTTCGTCTACCGGCGTCGCGATATCGAGCTTCAGGCCCTTTGCTGCCGCTTCGACCCGCCACATTTCGTCGGCGCCAAGACCGCTGACGGCATAGTCACCGAGGGTCTTACAACCCGTCATCGCCGGTTCCTGCTCCATGTAGCCTGTGCTGACGCCCGGTGACTGCACACGGGTGCCGCGATCAGGCTCGACAAGTCCGGCCAACACTTTGAGCAGAGTGGATTTTCCCGAGCCGTTACGGCCGACCAGGGCAATTCGCTCGCCGGGCTGGACTGTCAGCGAAAGATCATCGAACAGAGGATCGCCGCCGAAAGTCAGCGAGATGTCGGTCAGTTGCAGAAGCGGTGCGCGCGCCATTCGCGCGGGCTAGGCCGGGAGCGGCGCCGCGTCAACCCGCCACGGCGCGGAGCGAACGGGTACGTGCCGGAGGAATGCGGCGGATTTCCAGCCCGGTGAACACGTGGAGCGTGTTGAGATCGCGGTCGACCACCGCATGATCGCTGACCCACCCGCCCATGGAAAGGTAACTGCGCAGCAAGGGCGGCATGGATTTGAGCGCCTTCATCGGATCGGGCTTGCGGCGAAAGCGCTGCGCAAACTTGAAAACGTTCGGCGCCTTGATGCGTGGCAGCCAGCGTTTCGGTGCCAGGTGTTTCTGGCTCAGCATGGCGAAGGCATCGGCGTAGGCCTGGGCATCCGTGCCCTGGAACGATGAGCAGCCGAACAGCAGTTCGACCCCCTCCTGATCGACCAACGTCGTCATGGCGCCCCAAGCCGCCCGGAGAATATCCGGGTCGGATTGTCCCGGTGCAATACAGAAGCGGCCCATTTCGACCATGGGTTTTTGGTAAACTGCCAGCCGATCCAAGTCATAATACTGGGCTGAATAAGTCTCGCCGATCTCGGCCCCCGAGCCCAGGCGAAGACATCGGAAGGTGGCAACCAGGCGACCCGTTGCCACTTCTTCCACCAGCACATGCTGGCAAATTTCGTCGAAACAGTCGGCGTCGCGGCCGTCTGGCCGGTCCGCCGCGCCGCTGCCCGCGATAAAGGCGGCATACCTCAAACGCTGCGCTTCCGCGATATCGCGCGGATCGCTGCTAACGCGCGCGTGATATTTCGACCCGGCCATGTTTCACTCCCATTGTGAAACGAAAGGTTGCCCCTAGATATTGTCACGCGGATCTAGACACGCAACGGTGACAGGCAAATGACGGAGGGTCACGAGGGTGGAAAAAGTAGTAAAATCTGATGCGGAATGGCGCCAGCAACTTGACGATATGGAGTACAAGGTGCTGCGCAAACATGGAACCGAGCGCGCCGGAACCAACGATAATTTCCCCAAGGACCCCGGTGTTTATAACTGCAGGGGCTGCGGGGCGCCGTTGTTTGATCAGGACCACAAATTCGAAAGCGGCACCGGGTGGCCGTCCTTTTTCCAGCCGAAGGAGTCCGAGATGGTTGGCGAAAGCGAGGACCGGAGCTTTTTCATGCGGCGGACGGAAGTTCATTGCAACCGCTGCGACGGGCATCTGGGCCACGTTTTTCCCGATGGGCCACAGCCGACCGGGCTGAGGTACTGCATCAACGGCGCGGCCCTTGATTTCAAGGCGGATGGCGAGGGACAAGACTGACCCAAGCCTCTCGGAAATGTTCCGCGAAATCGATCTTCGCCGGAGATTTAGCTGTCGTTGTTGAAGAAATCGCCCGGGTTGAAATTGCCGAGGTTCGAGAAGAGCTGACGCAGGAAGCCGATGCCCTGGGTATTCGAATCGGTGACACGTCGGTTCAGAACCACCACCTGACCTTCTTCGAGGCCGAAACGCTCGATGTTCTCGACAAGACCCTTCTCGGAAAACGTGATGGCAACAACTTCACGATCGACTTCGACCGGGGCCCGCCAGAGCCGCGTCTCATACTCGGATTTGACATAGTACCAGCCGCTGTCGTCGATGATGCCTTCCGTGCCGGGACGGCCGGCAATGCGGGCAACCGTGTCCTTGGTGTCGCTGCCGACAATGATCTCATCGAGCAGCTCCTGCTCGGGCACATAGCCATGCTTGTCTTCAAGGGTCGCGCAGGCCGTCAGCGCGAAAATAGCGCCACTCGCCATACAAGCTTTCAGAACACCCGTCATTCGCGCCCACCCTTGCCAAACACCGTGCTGCCGCCTAGTCGGCATAGCCAGAGACGCCCGCAGGTTCAAGGATTTGCTCATGGCCGCGCCAACTGACAAATTTGTAGTGTCGACGAACGCGTTACGGAAACCGGTCGAATTTGCCTTCGAACCCGGCGCTGATGAGCGCGAGTCCCTGTCGGACAAGCTTGGGATTCAGGGCATCCGCAAGCTTCGGTTTCGCGGCACGATTATTCCCGAGCGGGCGGCGGATCTTCGCCTTGTGGGCGAACTTGGCGTCACCGTGGCGCAAAGCTGCGTGGTGACGGGAACGCCGGTTGTGACCCGTGTCGAGGAAACGGTCGAGCGGCGCTATCTGGCCGAATTCCTCGAGCCGGAGGGCGAAGAGGTTGAGATGCCGGAAGACGAAAGTGCCGAGGCCCTGCCTGAAGTCATCGATCTGGTTGCCGTCATGACGGAAGCGCTGACGCTGGCCCTGCCCGCATGGCCGCGGGCCGCCGGGGTTGAACCGGTCGACATCACGGTCACCGAACCCGGTGCAGCGCCCCTTTCGGACAAGGATGTCAGGCCCTTTGCCGGGCTTGAGGCCCTGAAGGCGCGGATGGAAAATGGCGATGGCGAGACCTGACGGGTCTCACATGCCCAGCGCTTCCTTGTAGAGGTCCAGCACCGCTTCCTCTTCCGCGATTTCGTCGCGGTCGCGCTTTCGCAAGGCGACCAGCTTGCGCATAACCTTGGTGTCGTACCCCCTGCCCTTGGCTTCGGCCATCACCTCTTTCTGCTGATCCGCGATGTCGCGTTTCTCGGCCTCAAGCCTTTCAAAGCGCTCAATAAACTGGCGAAGCTCATCGGCAGTTACACGATAGCTCTCGGGGGGGGATGTGTCTTCCATTGGGTTCGTGAACTCCTCTACAGGCGCACTCGATAACGCCCCGGGCACCGACCCGCAAGGGTTGAAGCCTTGCCTTCCTGAGGGTAACGAAAGCGCCATGACCTACCTGATCTGGAACGGCGCGGCGGTGACGCTCTTTGGCCTGGCGGGCCTCTGCTGGTGCATCTATTTCGCCAATAGAGCGCGGAAAAAAGGGCTTGATGACGAGGCCATGAAGGCGCAATTGCAGCGCCTTGTGCCGGTGAACATGGGTGCGCTGTTCCTGTCCGTCATCGGCCTGATGATGGTTGTGGTTGGAATCCTCTTGTCCTGATCTCAGGGATTGAGGTCTGTAAACGTCTGGTCGGATTTAATTAAATCCTTGATGACCGATGGCGGTGGCGGCACCCGTGACGTTATCTGCGACATCTGCGTCAGATGCTTTTGAACCTCCGCCAGCCCCATCAGATCAGCGGCAAACATCACGCCTCCGGTTCGCCTGGCAAACCCGAGGCCATGAAGCGCGACCATGTCCACGTCCGATGGTCGCTTGGCAATTCCTTCCGTCACCAATTGGGCCCCTGCACCGGCCATTGCGGCTACGGCACGAAACCGGATCAGGCCATCGGAAACGGTCTTTGGCTTCAGGTTTTTCGCAACGCGGTCGGCCTCGATCATCTGTTGAACTTCGGGATCGTCGATTCCCGGTTTGCCGCGCTGGCGGTAAAGGTAATAGCCCCGCCCGACCGAAATTCCGAAGCGACCGATAGAAACCAGAACCGGATCGATCCCGCCACCTCGTTGTCCTTCGATGCCTTGGGGCGCGCTTGGGCGCTTGATGCCCAAAAGGTCGCGCCAGGCGAATGATCCATGCGGCAGCCCCCAGTCGCGCAGGGCGGCATCGATCTGGCCGATGCTGGCGCCGTCTTCGAGGCAAAGGTCTGCTGCCGCATGCAGGGCTTCGTAAATCCGGGTGCCAATGGCTTCCTTGCCCGGCGCGGTTTCCAGGATCAACCGGTCCAGTTTGCGGGCGAGGCGGCGTGCCGTGGCCACGGCCTTGGCGCTGGTTTCAGGGGTGATCGCCAGTTCCACCAGGCGATTTCGCTTGATGCCGGGATAAAACCTCATGCCCACAACATCTGCGGGCCGGCTGGTTTGGGCTGCGACGGTCCCGACGTCCACACGCTCTCCGCCGACCATGAGCACGGCGCCTGCTTTCATTGCCGCATCCATCTCGGAGACCCGTCGTTTGTTGATCGACGGCAGCGGATCGACCACGATATCCGCGCTGGAAATTGTTGAAAACCCTGGCACGGCCTGCATCCGATCGAGCGTTTCTTCCACCGCTTCCTCGGTCATGACCTCTGCCGCGACGCGCGCGTCATAGTGCCCGATGATCCGCGCAACGCCGTCTTCCAGGGCCTCCTCATTCGCCTCGGCAACGGTGACGTCGAAGCCTGCGTCAAGGCATTGCACGACGAGTTCCGCACCAATGGCCTTTGCCCCGACAACGGTCACCTTTTTCATCGGGCGCGAAGGTACGCGGCCTTCCCAACGGGTTGCGGCCTGCAACTGTCGTTCCGCCACAAAAACATGGCGCAGCGACTTCGAGTGTTCGGAAGCGACGAGATCATCGTAGGCAGATTGCTCCAGCCCGCGGCCAATATCGTAGGGAAGCAGCAAGGCAGCCTCGACGCATTCGATAATGCGTGTCGGCGCTTCAAGTGGCGAAGCGTCGGCGGCACGGCGCTGGACCGCCACAGCCTCGAGGAAATCCGTGCCGTCGCCCAGGCGATCGCGTCTGGTGGAACTGCGGCGCAACTCTCCTTCGCTTTCCGCCAGGCTCGCCGCATGCTTTACGGCGGCGCCAATAAGGTCATCTTCGGCCAGTGCATCGACCAACCCGAGTTTCCGGGCCGCGTCGCCGGCAACGGCGCGCCCGCTCAGCAGCAATTTGAGTGCGGCAACGCCGCCCACGACCTTTGGCAGTCTTTGGGTGCCGCCGGCGCTTGGCAGAATGCCCAACGTGATCTCTGGTGCTCCCATCCTGGCATTCGGCGAAGCGATGCGCGCATGTGTTGCCAGTGCGACTTCGAGACCTCCGCCAAGCGCGGAACCGCCGATTGCGGCGACGATCGGTTTTTCCGATGCTTCTATCCGGTCGCAAAGCTCTGCCAAAGTCGGCGTGTCTTCCGAAAAGACTTCGTTCAGGCCAGCACCGGTGGCAAAAATCGCCGGACCGCCGGTTAACACGATGCCATTGATATCGCTGTCGCCGCCAGCCTCGGCAACGATCCGATGCAACCGGCTTCGCACCTCTCCGGAAAGAGCCGCTGTCGGCGGATTTTCTATGGTCGCGACGAGAATGCCGTCACGCACTTCTGTGCGAACCTTTTCAGAGGTCGCGACCTGCTCTTCCCTGCCCATAACTTTTCATACGCCAACCGCGAAGAAACTCAAGACTGGCCGGCACGTATTGGTTCAGACCGGTACATTATCCCACATGTCGTCCAAATCCTCGGCGGGTGTTGGCGCGGGTTTCGGCTTCAGATGTACCAGGGTCGATTCGGTGTTCTTTTTGTCGGACGGGAAAATTGCTTTGGGTCTATCGTCCGGTAATTCGGACGGTATCTGGGTTTTCATGACTCCTCCCAAGTCAACTGCAGACAGCGGTACAAGGTCAGTTTAACACACTCGTGACAGGTGCGGGTTAAATTGCGCCATTATTTGCTTAACCGAACCGGCAGTTCGCGCAGCCGCCCGAAATTGGGACATCAAGGCGGCAAATCAGGCAGATCCGGAAGATCGGGGAGGTCCGGAAGATCGGGCAAGGTGCCGACTTCAGGCAAGTCGGGCAAACCGTCTTCGGGCAGATCGGGCAAGGCTCCGGGCAATTCAGGCATTTCAGCGCCGGGAAGATCAGGCAACCCCGCCGCCGTCGGATCCGAAGGCGCCGCAGGCGGACTGCCCAAACCCGGGGCGCCCAACGCCGGTGCCCCCAATAGATCGGGATCCGGCGTGCCGGGTGTCACGTCCACGGTATCTTCAGCAACATCCCGATCGTATTTGAGACGCACCGCACGCTGTCCGTTAAGTTGCCCCAGATGCGCGGAAGCTACACGGAAATCTTCGCCGCACGTAAGCTGCACATCGCGAAGCGCAGCGACGGGCACTTCGAGAATATCACCAGGTTTCAAAGATTTGACCCGCTCCATCGATACCGATACACGCGCAAGCACCGCCTGCATCGGCGCTTCGATCTGGCGCAGATGTTCGAGAATTGGCTTGCCGGTGCCCCCTGCCTCGCCAGGCAAATTGCCGAATTCCGGCGTCGCGAAGTAGATCCAACCCTGTTTTGCGCCACCGCCCAACGACAATTCGATCTTCATCGTACGATAGGCTTGCGGATCGAGTGAGAGTTC
>CAJICO010000250.1_pt1 | contig 11897 bp, 13 predicted proteins | sample 9199701 | NCBI WGS metagenome assembly CAJICO01 (sample SAMEA7708339, study PRJEB35096) | sediment metagenome | biome: marine neritic benthic zone biome [ENVO:01000025]; feature: sediment [ENVO:00002007]; material: shallow marine sediment [ENVO:03000034] sea grass bed [ENVO_01000059] ... | reverse complement strand
GGCAGAATTACTTTCCCGACGGCATGAAACGCGGCGTCTACTACCAGCCGGTCGAACGGGGTTTCGAAAGAGAGCTCAAACGCAGACTGGACTATTTCAGCAAACTGCGGACCAGGCGCGATGGTTGACAACGCCCCGCCCTGCCGACACATCCCCTGACATGACGGCCCTTTACGTTGCCCTTGGTGGCGCCATTGGCGCGCTTTTGCGATACGCGACCACGCTTGCAGTTGCCGCTCCGCTCGGGACGTTGATCGTCAATGTTTTGGGCAGCTTCGCGATGGGCCTGGCTTTCGTGTTTGTAACGGCTAAGGGGCTGGATCGGGCAGCCCTTTTCCTGATGACCGGAGTGTTGGGGGGTTTCACGACATTCTCTGCTTTCTCTCTCGATGCCTACCGGCTTTATGCCAAGGGAGAGTTGGCGTCCGCCGCCACCTATGTGGCCGGTTCCGTCGTGCTCTCAGTTGCCGGACTGGTCGCCGGGATCCTTCTCGCCAGGGCAATCAGCACATGAACTTAAAATTTATGACAAATTTGCCTTCTTCCTGTGGAAAAATACTTCGGGGGAGCCCCGATCAGGGGCGGGGGCGGAGCCCCCAATGAGCGGCGTACAACTCATCGAGATTGCTGAAGATGAAGCGAGCCAGCGGCTGGACCGGTGGTTTCGCCGCCGTTTTCCGCAAGTAACGCAGGGCCGGATCGAGAAGATGTGCCGCAAGGGCGAAGTCCGTCTGGATGGCGCAAGGGTCAAGCCATCCGCGCGGGTTGAAGCAGGGCAGACGGTGCGGGTTCCGCCGCTGCCAACCGCCAATCCTGCACCCGCCAAGCGCGATCAGCCCTCGGAGGCCGACGCCCGAATGATCCAAGAGGCGGTCATCTATCGAGACGAACATGTCATTGCGATCAACAAGCCGCCCGGTCTGCCGACGCAAGGTGGCTCGAAACAACTGCGGCATGTGGACGGATTGGCCGAAGCCCTTAGGTTTGGAGCAGAGGAAAAGCCGCGCCTGGTCCATCGGCTCGACAAGGATACCTCGGGTGTCCTGTTGTTGGCGCGCAGCCGTCAAGTGGCGGCGTCACTGACCAAGGCCTTTAAATCCCGCGAAACCCGCAAGATCTATTGGGCCGCCGTGGCGGGGGTTCCCGAGCCGCATTTTGGCACCATACGCTTCGGACTGGTCAAGGCTGGAGGACATGGAGCCGGCGGCGAGGGGGAAAAGATGCGCGCCCTTCACCCAGGCGATGTTGAAACCGTCGAGGGCGCGAAACACGCGACCACGGACTATGCCGTCATGTCCTCGCTTGGCACCCGTGTCAGTTGGGCGGCGCTGTTCCCGGTAACGGGTCGCACCCACCAGTTACGGGCGCATCTTGCGGCAATCGGGCATCCGATCATCGGCGATGGCAAGTACGGTGGCTCGGGCCAGGAAAACCTTGGCGACGGCTGGGGCGCCGGCCTTGGCGGCGGGGTCAGCCGCAAGCTTCACCTTCACGCCCGCAGCCTTGCTATCACGCATCCCGTTACCGGCAGCCGCCTGACCCTGACGGCACCTTTGCCCGAGCACATGGAAAAGACCTGGGCCTTTCTTGGCTGGCAGGTCGCGGACGTTCCCGCCGATCCTTTCGACGAGGCAGAAGTATGAGCGAATGGGCGGCGAAGCGGTTCTGGCAGACCGTGTCGGTCCGGGGCGAAAAGGACGGTTTCGCCATTCTGCTTGACGACCGTCCGGTTCGGACACCGGCGAAACGGCAGCTCATCCTGCCTACCGAGACGATTGCAGACCGGGTCGCGCGGGAATGGCAGGCGCAAGGCGAACGCATTGATCCCGCGGGCATGCCCTGGACGCGCTCGGCCAACGCGGCGATCGACAAGGTTGCCACCAATCGCGCTGAAGTTGAAACGCTTCTGGCCGCCTATGCCGAAACCGATTTGTTCAGTTACCGGGCGCAAGGCCCTGCCGCTCTCGCAGAGCGCCAGGCGAATTCCTGGGATCCTCTGCTCGACTGGATTGCCGAGCGGTTTGACGTGCGGATAGCCGTGACAACCGGCGTCATGCCTGTGGCGCAGGATAAGGATGCGATCAACCGCCTGGCCCGAGCGATGGCCCCGATGTCGGTGTTTCAGCTTACTGGCTTCCACGATCTTGTGACGTTTTCCGGCTCGTTTTGCCTGGCGCTGGCAGCTTCCGAAAACCACCTTCCGGGGGCAGAGTTGTGGCGGCTTTCGCGGATCGACGAGGACTGGCAGATCCAAGAGTGGGGCGAGGATGAAGAGGCTTCACAGCAAGCTGAGGCGAAAAAGGCTGCGTTTCTTCACGCTACGGAACTTTTCAGCGCTTCCTGAGAAATCGGACAAATATCTGGCGTTATTCGCATTTTTCCTGATTTGTCCCTTGTCTTTTTTGGTAACGCCTCTTGACCTACAGGCAGGAATCCGCCCAAATTCTGCGCGTTAGACGGAAAATCCGTCAACGATACAAACAATTCAGGGTTCAAGGAGTTGGGGCCCTGAAAAAAATCGTCACTCACGGCGAAACACAGGAAGAGGTAAAAATGAAAAAAACCGTATTCTATGGCGCGCTGACAGCCGCCGTCGTCGCGGGCGGCGTTGCAGGGGCGGCCACCCTTGACGACATCAAAGCGCGCGGCAAGATCAACTGCGGCGTTACCGAAGGCACGCTTGGTTTCTCTGCTCGGGACAGCGAAGGTAATCACCAGGGCTTCGACGTCGACTTTTGCCGGGCACTGGGCGCGGCGATCTTTAATGACACGGAAGCAGTCGAATACATCGAACTTTCGTCCAAAAACCGGTTCACGGCGCTGAGCGCTGGCCAGGTCGACCTGCTTTACCGCACGACCACCTGGACTTTCTCGCGCGATGTTGACCTGAAGACGTCCTTTGTTGGCATCAACTACTACGATGGTCAGGGCTTCATGGTTCCGACCGCTCTTGGTGTTAGCTCGGCGAAAGAGCTCGACGGCGCGACCGTCTGCATCGAGACCGGCACGACCACCGAATTGAACCTTGCGGACTTCTTCCGCATCAACTCGATGGGTTACACGCCGCTGCCGGTTGGTGGCACTACGGAAGCCAAGGCGCTGTTTGAAGAGGGTGCCTGCGACGTTTACACCACTGACGCTTCGGCGCTGGCCGGTGTCCGGGCTTCGCTGAAAGATCCGGCGGCCTACATGATCCTTCCCGAAATCGTCTCGAAAGAGCCGCTGGGCCCGACCGTTCGTCACGGCGACAACCAGTGGGAAGACGTGGTGCGTTGGACTCAGAACGCGCTGGTTGCAGCTGAAGAGCTTGGTGTGACATCGGCAAACGTTGCTGAACTCGGGCAAGGTACCGACAATCCGGAAATCAACCGGATGCTTGGTTCCGAAGGTTCACTTGGCGAGATGCTGGGTCTTGACGCTGATTGGGCAGCACGCGCGATCGCGGCGACCGGTAACTATGGTGAAATCTTCGAGCGTAATATCGGAGAAAACACACCGATCGGTCTGGCCCGTGGCCTGAACGCTTTGTGGACACAAGGCGGTCTGCAGTACTCGCCGCCGTTCCGCTAAGATAAGTTTGTGAAAGAGGCGCCATCCGGCGTCTCTTTCCATTTTTCCCCGTACAAAACTTGCGTGCCAGGTCCAGCAGGGGTGCCCAGAAATGGCCGAACAATCCGCTTTACCACCGAGAGAAACTTTTCATATCTCGATGTTGCTTTACGACCAGCGCTATCGGGCGCTGACAATCCAGGTGATCGTGTTGATGGCCGTCCTTTCCGGGGTATTCTGGTTGGCGAGCAACGCCTCTACGAACCTTGCGGCCCTTGGCAAACCGATCCGCTTTGATTTTCTTGATGACACCGCAAGCTACGATATCAATCAGCGTCTAATCGAATACTCGTCCACAGACAGCCATGGCCGGGCCACTCTGGTTGGCCTATTGAATACGCTTCTTGTGGCCTTCATGGGTTGCGTCACGGCGACGATCATCGGTGTCGTGGGTGGTGTGCTGCGCCTTTCGAATAACTGGCTGGTCGCGCGTCTGATGACGCTTTATGTCGAGATTTTCCGCAACATCCCGGTGCTCTTGTGGATTCTTGTCTGCATGTTCACGTTCACGGCTTTGGCCCCGCAACCGCGAGAGTTCCGAGGAGAAAATCCCGAAGCAACGATGAATCTGTGGGACTCGGTGGCAATCACGAACCGCGGCATCTATGTCCCCGAGCCGCTGTTCAACCGTCCCCTGGGCGACATCGACATTGGTATTTTCAAGATCAGCATCGAGCTTTTGGCCCTTATGGCGGTGTTGTTTGGCGGTATCCTGTTTTCCCGCTGGAACACGGCGCGTGCCAACAAGGTACAGGCCGACACCGGCGAGCGCCCGTCCACGTTGTTGATGAATGCCGGAGCCATCATTGTTCCCCCAATCCTCTTGTTGATTGCGCTTGGGTTCTATGTGGGCAAGCCAGAACTGGCCGGCTTCAACTTTAAGGGGGGCATCAACATGAATGCCTCGCTGATTGCGCTTTGGCTGGGGCTGTCGCTGTATACCGGCACATATATCGTCGAGGCCGTCCGCTCGGGCATTCAGGCCGTCAGCAAGGGCCAATCCGAGGCCGCCGCAGCCCTAGGCATCCGGTCGGGTCGCACGATGAGCCTTGTGATCCTGCCGCAAGCGCTGCGGGTTATCATCCCGCAGCTGACTTCGCAGTATCTGAACCTGACAAAGAACTCGTCGTTGGCGATTGCGATTGGCTATATGGACCTTGTGTCGACGCTTGGCGGCATCACGCTGAACCAGACGGGGCGCGAGATGGAAACCATCCTGATGACCATGGCGATTTACTTGACGATTTCGCTTTCGATTTCGTTCGGCATGACCAGGTTCGAGAAACGCGTAAAGCTGGTGGAGCGGTAGAATGGCAAGAGAAGTTGCATATGTCCGCTCGGAAATGCTGGGCGAAAAGGCCCCACCCGCGTCAATCGTGGGCGTTCAAGGCTGGGTAAAGGACAATCTGTTTTCGTCGGTAGGCAATTCGATCCTGACCATTGTGGCGGTCTATCTGATCTATGTGATCCTGTCCGGTGTCCTGCCATGGGTGTTTCTGGGTATTTGGAATGCCGGGTCTTTGACCGAGTGTCGCGAAATCTTTGCGCAACGGTATGGCGACGACACAGAGTACGCCTGTTGGGCAGTGATCAGTGCACGCTGGCACCAGATTATCTTCGGATATTATTCGGCCGACCAGTACTGGCGTCCGATCCTGGCGTTCATTCTGATCGTGCTTTCGATTGCACCGATCCTTTATCCGTCTTTGCCGAAGAAGATGTTTCTGATCTCGTTTGCCTCTTTGTTCATCTATCCTTGGCTGATTTGGGGCGGATCGATCTGGGGGCCTATGGCAACGGCACTTGGTGCGATCCTTGGGGTGCTGGTTTACCGCTTTGCGACGCAGCGTTTCGGCTCGCTGATTGGCATTTTGGCGGCCTGTGCGGCGGCTTTGGTCTGGTGGTTTCTCTTTTCCGCCACGGCTGCCGAGACCATGCAAGCGGCCATTCCTGCAACCATTGAACAGGTCAGTTCGCTGAACCTTGCCGGTTTCGTTTTGTCGATCACCATCGGGATCGTTGCCATCGTGGCATCCCTGCCGATTGCCATCGTCCTGGCCTTGGGGCGTCAGTCGGACATGTGGATCGTCAACAAGCTGTGTACCGGTTTTATCGAGGTCATCCGGGGCGTGCCGCTGATCACCTTGTTGTTCGTGGCCACGGTTTTGCTGAACTATTTCTTGCCACGCGGCGTTGAGTTCGACGTGATCCTGCGGGTGAATATCCTGGTGACGCTATTCACGGCGGCCTATATCGCGGAAGTCATCCGGGGTGGCCTGGCGGCCCTGCCAAAGGGCCAATACGAAGCGGCTGACGCGCTTGGTCTGAACTACTGGCAGGCGCAACGGCTAATCATCCTGCCGCAGGCCTTGAAAATCTCGATCCCCGGGATCGTGTCGAATTTCATTTCGGTCTTCAAGGATACCACGCTGGTGTCCATCGTCGCCCTGAATGACCCGCTTGGCATCGCCAACAACGTCCGGGCGAACTCGGACTGGAACGGAATCGTCTGGGAACTTTATGGCTTTATCGCGTTGGTCTTCTGGATCTTCTGCTTTGGCATGTCGCGGTATTCAATGTATCTAGAACGCAGACTAAAAACGGATCACAGATAGGGAGACGACATCATGGCTGAAGGCACACCTGAGACAGTTGTCGATCGTGAAATCGATCGGAGCCATATGCAGGTCTCCGACGAGGTTGCGATCCAGATCACCGACATGAACAAGTGGTACGGCACGTTCCACGTTCTGCGCGACATCAATCTGACGGTTTACCGGGGGGAGCGGATTGTTATCTGCGGACCTTCGGGATCGGGTAAATCAACGTTAATTCGCTGCATCAACCGGCTAGAGGAACATCAAGCCGGTCAGATCATCGTCGATGGCACAGAACTGACCAACGATCTGAAGAATATCGACAAGATCCGGTCGGAAGTTGGCATGTGCTTTCAGCACTTCAACCTGTTCCCGCATCTGACAATCCTTGAGAACTGCACGCTGGCACCGATCTGGGTTCGCAAAGAACCCAAGAAGGAAGCCGAAGAAACGGCGATGCACTATCTCGAAAAGGTCAAGATCCCCGATCAGGCGCTGAAGTATCCCGGACAGCTTTCGGGCGGTCAGCAGCAGCGTGTGGCAATTGCGCGCAGCCTGTGCATGCGTCCGCGCATCATGCTGTTCGATGAACCTACCTCGGCGCTTGACCCCGAGATGATCAAGGAAGTGCTCGACACGATGATCGAGCTTGCGGAAGAAGGCATGACGATGCTCTGCGTGACCCACGAAATGGGCTTTGCCCGTCAGGTGGCGAACCGGGTGATCTTCATGGATGCCGGTCAGATCGTGGAACAGAACGAGCCGGAAGAATTCTTCAACAACCCGCAGTCGGACCGGACGAAACTGTTCCTCAGCCAGATCCTCGGCCACTGATCATTCGCATCAGTCCAGCTCTCGCGGGACCACGAAATCGACGACCTCGCCGGAACCCCAGGCGAGGTCGTTCCAGTTATCGGCCTGGAATTCCATCACGGCAGTCGCGCAGGTTGGGTATCTCGAAAAGTCCGGGTGCGCGGGCGCGGTGCTGACGATTTGCCGCGCGAAACTGGCGATTCCCGGATTGTGGCAGATGACCATCATGGATCGGGCCGACTGACTTCTGGCGACACCGAAGATCACGTCAGAACCTGCGTGATAGAGCGCGGGGGTGCTTTCCATAGTCGCCGTTTCCGGCATCACCGGCGCCATGTTCTCCCAGGTTTCCACTGTGCGGCGAGCACCTGAAACAACGACCTTGTCGGGCAGGTGGCCTTTACCCACAAGCCAGCGGGCTATGCTCGACGCCGATCTGCGACCACGCCCGTTCAGCGGCCTCTCGAAATCGTCGAGCAGGGGATCGTCCCAGGAAGATTTGGCATGACGGGTCAAGATCAGCGTAAGTGTCACGGGTGGAACTCTTTCATATGGTAGGCCGATTGTTCGTTTATTCTGGGATAGTTGGCGGCCAGAGGGCAAGAGCGGCGGACGGCACATCCTCGTGACATGCAGTCCTGTCCGTCCGGCTGATCCAGAAATCGGTGGCAGGCGGGCAAATCGTATCCGTCGCCAGTAAGGGCTTGTGGCGGACAGGCGCTGAGGCAGGGTTTGTCCGAACAGGTTTCGCAGGGGTTCTCGGGAGGTCGTGGCAGATCCAGTCGACCGGGCAGCAGGATGGCGCCTCGGAATGACACGAAAAGACCGGCCTCGTGGTGCACTAGCAGCATGGCGGGCGAGACGAAACATTCCCCACTCCGCAGTGCCCAGCCGATGAAGGGGCGGGCCGGTTGACCAAAGGGGAAGAGTGCCTGTCCGCCAACCTCGTCTGCCAGCGCGGTGATGACCCGCTGTGACCAGCGATCGACCGGATCCTGGGCACTGTCGGCAAACTCGGGAGAGGTGGAGATGTTCGCCCAGAACCCGGGCTCGTCAGGTCCAAGGAGAACGATAGTGCCTTCGCCCAGCCCATCCTCCGGGTCTGTATGCAGGCTGCCGAAGTCGCGCAGGTGACGCGTTGCGGCGCCGGTGCGGAGCTCTTTAAGGGTCATGGGTCGCGGAAGGGTAGCATTAGGCTCCACCCCAGCCGGGTTGGCCGCTCGTCCTGCCACTCTAGACCGATGGTCATCTTGCCGTGTCCCTTCTCTGGTTGCGCCACATAGGTGCCGAACAGCCGATCCCAGAGCGATAGTGCGAAGCCATAGTTGCTGTCGTGCTCTTCCCGGTCGATGGAATGGTGTACGCGGTGCATGTCGGGGGTGACGATGATCAGCCTAAGGGCGGCGTCAACCCGCGGCGGCAGGCGCAGGTTGGCGTGGTTGAATAGCGCGGTTCCATTCAGGACGATCTCGAACAGGAAAATCCCAACGACTGGCGGGCCGATCACGTAAACAAGCCCGATCTTCAGTAGCATCGAAAGGGCGATTTCCACCGGATGGAATCGAATGGCCGTCGTCACGTCGATGTCACGGTCGGCATGGTGAACCCGGTGCAACCGCCAGAGAATGGGGATCTTGTGGGTCAGCAGATGCTGGAGCCAGATCGCCAGATCGAAGATCAGGATAGTTGCCAGGACTGTCAGCCAGACAGGCAGAGCGACCTGATTGAAGAGCCCCCAGCCGTTCGATGCCGCATCGGCAGCGGCGCCGATGGCCAGAAAGGGCAGCACCACGGCCAGTAAGCGCAGCGTGAGCGTGTCGATGACGGTGATCGAGAGATTGGTCAGCCAACGGGCTTGCCTCGGCACGCGACGCTCACGGCGTGGCAGCCAGGCCTCGGCCATCGCCAGGGCAGTGAAAAGGCCCAGAAAGACCCCAAGCCGAATGGCCGCTTCGTACTCCATGAGAAGAACTTAGGCATGCCGAGACACGGCGGAAACCCCTGAACCGAACCTGGTGAAATTCGCAGGCCTGCCCCGGGCTTGACCCGGGGCCTCTGGGCGAGGATTGAGCAATGCACGTTATAGACCGGTCGGGTGCGGATTTTATCGGTTTGGCCTGATCAGGCTGCCGGCACCGTGATCGGTGAATAGCTCCAAAAGGCAGGCATTGGGCGCGCGCCCGTCAAGAATCACAACCGCCCGCACGCCGCCATCAATGGCGGCCAGAGCGGTCTCTGTCTTGGGGATCATGCCTCCCGCGATCACGCCTTCCGCCGTCAGGGTACGAATCTGATCCGGCGTGAGTTCCGTCAGGACTTCACCGTCGGTGCTTTTCACTCCCGAAACATCGGTCAGCAGCAGCAACCGGTCGGCGTCCAGGCTTGCCGCAATCGCGCCTGCCGCCGTGTCGCCATTGACGTTCAGGGTTTCGCCATCGCGCCCGGCACCCAGGGGGGCGATGACGGGAATGACCTCGTCCGCCATCAACGTCCGCAGTATGCTTGGGTCCATGTCGGCGGGCGTGCCCACAAAGCCCAAGTCGGGATCGGCGCGGTCGCAGATCATCAGGTTGGAATCCTTGCCGGAAAGCCCGGCGGCGCGACCGCCTTCCTTGTTGATCGCCTGAACGATGCGCTTGTTGACGAGGCCCGACAGCACCATTTCGACCACATCGACTGTGGCCTCGTCGGTGACCCGCTTGCCGCGAATGAAAGTGCTTTCGACCCCCAGTTTCGCCAGCATGTCGTTGATCATCGGGCCGCCGCCATGGACCACTACAGGGTTAACGCCGACCTGGCGCATGAGGACGATGTCGCGGGCGAAACTCGCCATGGCATCGTCGTCTCCCATGGCATTACCGCCAAATTTGATCACAACAGTGGCACCGTCATAACGCTGAAGGTAGGGCAACGCCTCGTTCAGCGTGCGCGCGGCGGCGATCCAGTCGCGGTTCATGTCCCTTGGTCTCATGATTATCCCTCTGACAAGCGTTCCTAATCCGTCATCAGGAAGTGCTCAAGCCAGTGCGGCAATGATCGCGCGAAGCGTGTCGATTCCGTCGCCTTTTTCCGATGAGGTCACCACGATTTCCGGATAGGCCGCCGGGTGCTTTTGCAGGGCAGCGCGGACCTGGGCCAGCACTTTGTCTCGTTCGGCGGCCTTAACCTTGTCGGCCTTGGTCAGAACCACCTGGAAGGCCACGGCGGACTTGTCGAGAAGCGACAGGATATCACTGTCCACCGGTTTGATGCCGTGGCGTGCGTCGATCAGAACGAAGGCGCGTCGCAGAGTCGCCCGGCCTGCCAGGTAAGCCTTCAACAGACGCTGCCAGGCCTCCACCGCTTTAAGTGGTGCCTTGGCGAATCCATAACCCGGAAGATCGACCAGATAGTGGCTTTCGGCCAGTGTGAAGAAGTTGATCTCTTGCGTGCGACCGGGCGTGTTTGAGGCGCGCGCCAACGCTTTGCGCCCGGTTACCGCATTGATCAGGCTGGATTTTCCGACGTTCGAGCGACCGGCGAAGCAAACTTCGATCCTGTCTGCGGTCGGCATGCCATCCATCGCAACGACGCCCTTCAGAAACTCGACCTGCCCCGCGAAGAGGCGCCTCCCCGCTTCGATCTGGGCTGTGTCGGGCGTGGCCAGGGGAAAGGGCAGGGTCATGCCGTCAGCGCGACTTCGTCACCCAGACCGACTTGGCCGCTGGATTCGGCGACCAACGCAACGCCCAGGTCCTCGTGTCCCCAGTTGGCAAGGAGCGCCGCCGGCGGATCGGCGTCGCGGATACCGGTGTCGGGATTGGCCATGGTCGAGGCGCAGCGTGTGATTTGGTCTTCAACGCGGAACGTTACATCACCGATGTTGATCTTCTTCCCGACCCATTCGAATTCCTCCCAGGGGCCGAGACCATCAGCCCAGAAATTCATGCGGAAGCGACGTGGGTCAAGGTCAGTGCCCATACGCTGGGACAGGGTGCGCAATGTGGCGAGGTTGCCAAGGCTGATGGAAGGATAATCGGTGTCGGTCATCCCTTGAGCGGTGGCGCGGATGATGCCGGTCGAGGAGGCGCGGTCCACCGGCATAAGCGGCTGAATCCAATCGAGAAACGCAGACACACCTGTTTCGTCATCCGGTTGGAACGCCAGTGGAGAGGTCGCGGGGTGACTTAGGGTCAGTGTCCCGCTGTCCTCATCAAAACCTGCGCCGATCGCCATGAGCTTCGGTGCCTTGGCGCCGCGCGAAAAGTTGGCGCAGCGGGCCCAGGTGCCGTCCTGCGCCTTGCTGGCTTCGTGAGTGACCGCCCAGGCACGATCCCAGGGAAGGGTGCGGCCTGCCTCGACCAGAGTTCGCTCAAGTGGTTCGGTGCCGTGAGCCTTGATCGGGTGCCGCCAGATTTGGGCGAGCGTCCCGGTCATTTCTTCTTCCGCCGCCGTTTGCTGCGGGGTTTGTTACTTTTTGGCTTGGGCGTTTTCTTTGGCGTCTCGGGCGCTTCGTCGCCCGAGGCTTCGGTGTTGGCCGCTTCCGTATCTATGGGTTCGGCTTCCTCTTCATCCCCGGTCGGTTTCTTTTCCTTGCTCACCGACACGGGTTCGGGTGGGTTCTTGCCCCGGATATTGCCCCAAATGTCCGGCCTATAGCCGTGGTTCCGCATGATGATGTACTGCTGGGCGAAGGTGATTACGTTGTTGGCGATCCAGTAGATCACCAGACCGCTGGCAAAGCTGCCGAGCATGAACATGAAGACCCAGGGCATCCAGGCAAAGATCATCTGCTGTGTCGGGTCGGTCGGGGCCGGGTTCAGCTTCTGCTGCAGATACATCGAGACGCCGAGGAAAATCGGCAGGATGCCGATGAATATCAGCGCTGTCAGGCTTTGG
>CAJICO010000393.1_pt1 | contig 11964 bp, 10 predicted proteins | sample 9199701 | NCBI WGS metagenome assembly CAJICO01 (sample SAMEA7708339, study PRJEB35096) | sediment metagenome | biome: marine neritic benthic zone biome [ENVO:01000025]; feature: sediment [ENVO:00002007]; material: shallow marine sediment [ENVO:03000034] sea grass bed [ENVO_01000059] ... | reverse complement strand
CTCGAAGGGGAGCGTGGCCGAAGCGGCGAGCGCGCCGAAAAGGGTCGCCGAAATCACCGAGCCGTGGCTCAATGCCAGGGTCTCCATGTCGAAACAGAGGAAGCGCGCGGCGGCGATTTCGGCGGCGGCGCGCACCTCGGCCGGATCTGCGATGCCGTCGCCGGGCACGGTTTTTTCCGAAACCGCCAGGGCCCGGTGCGACGAGGCGATCAGTGTCGTCCGGTCCGGCGTCACGAAGCCGCGCATGATGGCACGTCCGGCTTCCATCATCTCGGCGGCGATCAGGATGTCCACGTCGCCCGCAGCCGGGGCCAGCGAGAATACCGGTTGCTTGTCGGTACCACGCGCCATTTCGATGTAATAGATCGTGGCTCCCGTCCGCTGCGCCACACCGGCGACCGAGGTTGCCTGGCAGGCGTAGCCTTCGGCACGCGCCATGGCCTCGATCCATCCCGTGAGTACGGCACCGCCCTGCCCGCCCACTGCCATGATGGCGAGTTTGATGACACTTTCGGTTGCCGCATCAACGGGCCCGGGTTCCAGGACAGCGACGTTCATTCGACAGCCTCGAATACCAGTGTCTTCCGCGCCCGCCGCCGCTGCAGCCAGCCGATGGCTGCCTTGCGCGTCTCGCTCCGCCAACGCTCGAAGCTGCCCGGATTGTTGACCACATCGGCGCGGTAAAAACTGGGGCAGAGCGCCGCCGCCTCGGCCACGCCGCCGCAATTGCCGCACCCGACGCAGCTTTCGTCGATATGGGCGACCGGGTCGTCGCGGAGCGGGTCATCGAGCGTCTTCAACGTCAGCGAGGGACAACCCGAAAGCCGCATGCAGGCGTGATCGCCGGTGCAGATGTCTTCGTCGATACCAAAACGCGGCACCGCCACCCGGTGGCCTTCGTCAATCGCCTTGTTGCGGAGGGGCTTCTGGCGCCGCTGCCGGTTAAGCATGCATTCCGAGGCGGCGATGATCACCTTGGGGCCGTCATAATCGGTGGTCAGCGCCTCGCGGAATATCTTGCACATGCGGGGCACATCGTAGGTGTGGTCGATCTCGCGCACCCATTTGACGCCGACACCCCGCACGGCGGCGGAGATAGGATTGTTGGTCGCCTTCGAGGGATTGCTGGCGCGGCTTGAAAGCAGATCCTGCCCGCCCGTGGCGGCGGAATAGAAGTTGTCGACGATCACCGCCACGCTGTCCGATCGGTTGAACACCATGTTGCCGATCGAGGTCGACAGCCCGTTGTGCCAGAACCCGCCATCGCCGATGATCGAGATCGCCCGCTTTTCGCCCCCGCCGTCAAAGGCCGCGTTCGACGCCGGGCCGAGGCCGTAGCCCATGGTCGAGCCGCCGATTTCGAAGGGCGGCAGGGCGGCGAAGAGGTGGCAGCCGATATCGCCGGTGATCTGGTGCTCGCCCAGTTCCTGCTGCACGATTTTCAGCGCTGCAAAGATCGGGCGCTCGGGGCACCCGGTGCAAAAGCCCGGGGGCCGGATCGGGACGACCTTGGAAAGGTCGGGGACTTCGGGCTTGGTGACATTGGGGCTGCGAACCTGCCCGGACAGGAGGTCGGGGGCTGTCTGGCGCAGGAACTCGGTCACGCCATCGCGCATGACCTGGCCGGTGTATTCGCCAGCCATGGGCAGGACATCCTTGCCAAAGAGCTGCGTTTGCAGACCCGCTTTGAAAAGCTGCGCGGCGATGGCCTGTTCGATGAAATTGGGCTGCCCTTCCTCGACCACCAGAAGCGCCTCTTTGTCGCGCGCAAAGGCCTGCACCTCGTCCGGGATGAGGGGGTAGGTGACGTTCAGGACGTAAAGCGGCACTTTCGTTTCGCCGTAGAGGTCAGCCAGGCCCAGACGCTGAAGCGCCCGGATGACGCCGTTGTACATGCCGCCCTGCAGGACGATGCCGACCGGCCCGTCCTCGGGGCCAAACCGTTCGTTCAACTTGTTCTCGGTGACAAAGGCTTCCGCCGCCGGCCAGCGGACGTCGATCTTGTCCTTCTCGTGCTGGTAAGACATCGGCGGCAGCACCACCCGGTTGAAATCCTTTTTCGGATTGGCCAGCGCGTCGCGGACGGTGAGCGGCGGGGGCCGATTGTCTGACGCTTTGAAGGTGCCGGTGACGTGGCAGCAGCGGATGCGGACCATCAGCATCACGGGAGTGTTCGAAGCTTCGGAGAGCGCGAACCCCTTTTTCACGGCGTCCACGATAGACGGCAGGTTCGGACGCGGATCAAGCAGCCAGAACTGCGATTTCATCGCGAAGGCATGGCTCCGCTCCTGCATGATCGAGGAGCCCTCGCCATAGTCTTCGCCAACGATGATCAAGGCGCCGCCGTTTACACCGGAGGACGAGAGGTTCGCCAAGGCATCGGACGCCACATTGACACCCACTGCGCCCTTGTAGGTCACCGCGCCCCGGATCGGGTAGTGAACCGAGGCCGCCAGCATAGCCGTCGCTGCCGCTTCCGAGGCGTTGGCTTCGTAACGCACACCCAACTCGCCCAGAAGGTCCTGCGCATCAGAAAGCACGTCCATCAGGTGACTGATGGGCGCGCCCTGATAGCCGCCCACATAGCCCACGCCGGACTCCAGCAGCGCCTTGGTGATGGCGAGGATACCCTCGCCCGTGAAGGTCTCGCCCTTACCAAGCCGCAGATGCTCGACCTGTTCCCTGAACGAACGTTCGGCCATCTAGTTCTGCGGTACCAGCGCAAGCGCGCGGATGGGCGAGCCGGTGCCGTTTTCGATCTTCAAGGGTGCGGCCATCAGGATCGCCCCTTTGGGCGGCAGCTGATCGAGGTTGGCAAGCGAAGCGAGCCCGAAGCAATTGTCGCGGTGGAGGTAATTATGCGCCGGATAAGGCGGGCTGAACTTTCCGGCCATGCCCGCATCGGTGCCGATGCACTGGGCACCCCACCCGACGATGCCCTTGCTGAGCAGATAGTCGATGCACTCGGTCGTGGGGCCGGGGCTGTGCGAGCCGTCTTCGTGGGGGTCCGGATCCTCGTTCAGGAACAGTTCCTCGTCGTGCGAACGTTTGTCCCAGTCGGTGCGCATGACGACCCACTCGCCCGGGTTGATCTCGCCGTGTTTGGCTTCCCAGGCCTTCACATGCTCCGCCGTCAGCAGGAAATCCGCGTCCTCGGCACTCTCCTTCGAGCAATCGATGACATTGACGGGCGCGATCAGCCGCTGCACGTCGAGCGTGTCGGTATAGCCGTCCTCGAAATCCTTGCCGGAAATCCAATGGTGTGGCGCGTCGAAATGGGTGCCCGAGTGCTCGCCCAGTTTCAGCCAGTTCCAGGCGAAGAACGGCCCGTCAGAATCGTATTCGCTGATCTTGTTGATCTCGACCTTGGGCGTGTTCCGGGCGAAGTCCTCTGGCAACCGCAGGATCGGCGTATCCGGCCCGAGCGTCGCGGTGCAATCGACGATCCTGACCTGACCGGACAGCAGCATGGTGCCCAGTTGTCCCAGTAATTCCGATGAGTTCATGTTGGCTTTCCCCTGCGGACCCTTCGCGGCAAAGCGGCGCTTGCGGCGCGTCAGGACCTTTTCCGTGATGTCGAAAACGTCGTCGATGGTTTCGCATGCGGTCATATTGCCGGGCGACAGGCGCACCAGCGGCCCGCGAAAATCGACCGAGTACCCCTCGACCCCCAAAGCGCCGACCACCGCGGACGCTTCGGGCTTGTTCGGAAACCGCAGCATGACCGAACCGCCACGTTGTTCCGCAGCGCGGGGCGAGTGAAGCGGCAGGTCGAGCGCATCGGCGCGGGCGATGATCTTGTCGACCAGGTCCCGGTTCCAGGCAGCGACCTCGTTATGGTCCTGCCCGGCGTGCCAGCGAAGTGCGGGCAGCGAGGCGATCGAAGCCACGACCCCCGGTGTGCCGCCATCGAAGCGGCGAATGTCGGGGGCATATTCGAACTTGTCGAGGTCCCAGGAAAACGGGTTGTTCTGCGAAAACCAGCCGCGCCCTTCGGGCTCAAGTTCGAGGACCAGGTCCTTGTCAATGTAAAGCATGCCCGCCCCCGGCGTGCCGCACATCCATTTGAGGCTGGTCGAAACAACAAAATCCACCTTGGGGTTCATGGCATCGAACGGGATCAGACCAGCGGCCTGAGTGATGTCGACCCCGATCATGCTGCCCATTTCGCGCCCGTGGGCGACGAGCGGGGCCAGGTCGACACGGGCGGATGCCGTCGATGTGACCCAGGTCAGAAGCGCGAGACCCACGTCACTGCCCCATTGAGCGATGAAATCCTCGGCCTCGACCCAGGCCCTGCCTTCCGAGCGCGGCACGGTGTCGAGCGTGAAGCCCATCTTGGGCGCGAGCCCGGTCAGCAGAAAATGGAGCGAGGGGAAGCAATCCGCGGCAACCAGTACTCGCTTACCCTTCAGCATACCTTCCGGTAACGAACGCATGAGCTTGTAAAGCCCTTCGGTCACGCTCTCGCAGGTGGTGGTGGAACCCTTGGGCACATTGATGATGCGCCGCCAGTAGTCGATGAAATCCTGCCGCCGCAGCAGGACATAACCCCATTGCTTGTCGTTGGGCGCGGCCCAGACCTCGGCAAACTCGGCCATGGCCTCGGCCTGCTCTTCTTCCTTGCCAAGATACATGCCGATGGAATGGTACAGAAAATACCCGGCGTGTTTGGTGTTGGTCAGCATTCGGCAGGCTCGGCACAAGGTCGGTCTGAAACATGGTAGACGATGGTCCGGGACCGGTCCATCGTCTCTTCCAAATTCGACCGTGTTGGGTATTGTCGGGCGTTCATGGGGGATACGGGTTTTGGACGACGGTTCGGAGAGCGATGGGATTTCGGCAGGCGTGACGCCCGCCGTGCCAACCGTGGAACTCCGCCCCGGCTACGAGATTTCGCGCATCATCAAGGGCGGTTGGCAGTTGGCGGGCGACCATGGCGCGGTCGATCCTTCGGCAGCCGTGACCGACATGGTCAAATTCGTCGATGCGGGCGTCGTTACCTTCGATTGTGCTGACATCTATACCGGTGTCGAAGAGATGCTGGGCGCGTTTCGCGCCGAACTATTGCGACAGCGCGGGGCCGATGCGGTTGGCCGCATCAAGGTGCATACCAAGTACGTACCCGACCGGGATCATTTGGCGGGCTTGTCGCTCGCCAATGTCGAGGCTGGCATCGACCGGTCACTCAAGCGGCTCGGGCAGGAGCGTCTGGACATTGTTCAGTTCCACTGGTGGAATTACGAGATCGGTGGCGTCGAAGAGGCCATGGGCCACCTGGCGGCCTTGCGGGACAAGGGCAAGATCGATCAGATCGGCGTGACCAACTTTGACCTCGACCACCTGCGGCGGCTTGCGGCGGTGACCGACATCGCCTCGGCTCAGGTGCAGTATTCGCTTCTGGACCGGCGCGTGGCGGGTAAGTTCGCAGGCTTCGCCCGAGACAGAAAGATCGGCATTCTCACCTATGGCGTTCTGGCGGGCGGGTTTCTGACGGATGCCTGGCTGGGCAAGCCCGACCCCGGGTTTGCCTTTGAGAACCGCTCGCTGGTCAAATACCGGCTGATCATCAAGGAGTTCGGGGGCTGGTCCCTGTTCCAGGATCTGTTGTCGGCGCTGCGGACAATCGCCGACCGGCACGGGGCGGAGGTTTCAACCATCGCTCTCCGCTCGATGCTGGATAGCGCCGATGTCACCGCCACGATTGTCGGTGCGCGCTATGCGAGCCGGTTGCCGCGCACGCTCCGAGCGTTCGCCATTGACCTGAACGACGAGGATCGGCCCGAGATCGACGCGGTTTGCGGGCGCGCCGCCGGGCCGACAGGGTCGGTTTTCGGGCTGGAACGCGACATCACAGGCCGCCACGGCCGGATCATGAAGTACAATCTCAACAAGGGCGATGAGAGCCTTGGCCAGGGTGCGACGGATGGCTGAGCGCGCGCTTCTTTCGGTTAAGGGGGTCACCAAGCACTTCGGAGGTTTCGCCGCGGTTGATGGGATGTCTTTTGATGTGCCGAAAGGTGTCATCGCCGGGCTGATCGGGCCGAATGGCGCCGGGAAAACCACGCTGTTTAACACGATTGCGGGCTTTGCTCACCCGGATGAGGGTGAAGTGCTCCTTGACGGCGAGCCGATCCAGGGGAAAACGCCGCACCGGATTTTCGCCCAGGGCCTGTCGCGTACCTTCCAGATACCGCGCCCCTTTCCAGAAATGTCGGTGCTGGAAAACGTCATGCTGGTTCCCCTCGGCCAGTCGGGCGAACGGTTCTGGAACAACTGGCTGCGCCCCGGCACTATCGCCCGCGAGGAAGAGGCCTGCCGGGCGCGCGCCGAAGAGACCATCGCCTTTTGCGGGCTGTCGCCGGTGCAGAACGATCAGGCAAGCACCCTGTCGGGCGGGCAGCTGAAGCTCCTTGAACTCGCCCGCGTCCTGATGGCCGATCCCAAGATCATCCTGTTGGACGAACCCGCCGCCGGGGTTAACCCCTCGCTCATCGTCACGCTGGTCGACAAGATCAAGGCGCTGAACGAGCGTGGCTACACCTTCCTGATCATCGAGCACAATATGGACGTCGTCATGTCGATCTGCGACCCGATCCTTGTCATGGCGCAGGGGCGGCTCCTCTATCAGGGCGACGCGGATGGAGCGCGTGCCGACAAGGCCGTGCTCGACGCATATCTGGGGGACCTGACATGAGCGTTCTTCAGGCGAGTGGCATCGTGGCGGGCTATGTCCCCGGGTTGCCGATCATTCATGGCGTGTCGGTCACGGTCGATGCGGGCGAAATCGTTTCGATCATCGGGCCGAATGGTGCGGGAAAATCCACGCTGATCAAAGCGATAGCCGGGTTAATTCAGGTCACCACAGGCGAAGTTTTGCTGGAAGGCAAGGACATCACCAACGAACCGGCACACAGGCTGGCAGGCGCTGGCGTGGGCTTCGTGCCGCAGACCGGCAACGTGTTCACCACGCTCACCATCCACGAAAACCTTGTCATGGGCGGCGCGCCCCTGCCCAAAGCCGACGCCGCAGCGCGGATCGACGAAATCTACGGCATATACCCCATCCTGAAGGAGAAATCGCGTGACAAAGCCGGCGTTCTTTCCGGCGGGCAACGGCAAATCCTGGCCGTGGCACGCGCCCTTCTGACCCGCCCCCGGCTGATCCTGCTCGACGAGCCTTCGGCGGGACTTTCCCCCATGGCGGCGGGCGAACTCTTTGGCGTGGTGCAGGACCTGGCCAAATCCGGCGCGGCGGTGCTGATGGTCGAACAGAACGCAAAAGCGGCGATTCGAATCTCGGATCGCGGCTATGTGCTGGCCGAAGGGCAGAACCGCATCGAGGGCACCGGAGAGGCCCTGTTGGCCGACGAAGAGATCGGGGAAATCTTCCTCGGCGCCCGGCGTGAAGACGTGGGTGGCGAGACATGATCCTCCAACACTTCGCCGACGGCATCCTTTCGGGCGCGATCGTGTCGCTTGGCGCGATCGGTCTCAGCTTCACCATGAAAATGCTGCGCTTTGCCAATTTCTCGCATTCGGAACTGCTGACCTGGGGTGCGTATAGTGCCCTCGTTTTCGTAAGTTTTTTCTCGGCCTTTGGGGGTATTTTCGACCTGAACATCGGCCCCTTCTCGTTCGGGTTGCCGCTTCTTCTGGCGATGCTCCTCTCCTGTGTGACGACATCGATCCTGGCGCTTTTGCTCCATCGGTTCGTGTTCGAAAGGCTCAGCCGGACGGCAGGGCATATGACAATGGTTTTTGCCAGTTTCGGCGTGGCGCTGATCCTGCGCCATCTGGTCATGCTGATCTGGGGTTCGGACCCGATTTACTACTCGAACGAGTTGCAATTCGCGGTTCTCCTGCCTGGGAATGTCCGGGTGATGCCAGACCAGGTGTTCCTGTTTTTCCTGACAGTCTTAGTCGTCATCGCACTGCACCTCTTCATGACGCGGACCCGCACCGGCATCGCCATGCGCGGCACGGCGGAAAGCCCCGATCTGGCGCGCGTGAGCGGGGTCAACGTCGACCGGATCGTGACTTTCGTCTGGATCATCGGGGCCTCGGGCGCCGCCTTGGGCGGCGTGCTTTACGGCATGACCGTTCAGATGCGGCCCGAGCTTGGGTTCGCGCTGATCCTGCCGCTTTTCGCTGCCGCGATCCTCGGGGGCGCGGGCAGCCTTTATGGCGCGGTGATTGGCGGGCTGATCGTCGGGCTGTCCGAGAACCTTTCGGTCATGATCATCCCCACGACCTATAAGCCCGCCGTGCCCTTCCTTTTGATCCTGGCGATCCTCTACTTCAAGCCCGAGGGCATTTTCGGAGAGCGCTCGCGATGATCGGCCTCATCTCATACCTCGTTTTCTTTCTGATCCTGTCGCTGATCTTTAGCGTGGCGGTTCTGGGCCTGAACCTTCAGTGGGGCTACACGGGGCTGTTCAACGCAGGCGTTGCCGGCTTCGTGGCCATTGGCGCCTACACCATGGCGATCCTGACCGGCCCGTCCCGCGACGCGGTTTTCGGGGGGTTTGAACTGCCCTTTGTGGTGGGTTTGATCGGTGCCATGGCGGCCTCAGGCGTCGGTGCGGTGATCGTGGGGCTGGCGACACTGAAACTCAGGCACGAGTATCTGGCGGTCGCCACCTTCGGCATCGCCGTGACTATCCAACTGGTGTGCCTCAACTGGGAATATCTGACCGGCGGCACCCTTGGCCTGATCGGCATCCCCAACCCGGCACGCGAATGGGTCGAAGGCCCTTTGGCGCAGAATGCGCTTTACCTGGTGATTGTGCTGGTCGTCGTGGGCCTGACGTTCGCAGGGCTTGAGCGGATCGTGAAATCACCATGGGGCCGGATGCTGAAAGCCATTCGCGAGGATGAGGTAGCCGCCTCGTCGCTCGGCAAATCGCCCAGCCGCGTCCGACTTGAGGCGTTTGTTTTCGGCTGCATGATTATGGGACTTTCAGGCGCGCTTTACGTCGCCTTCATCGGTTATGTCAGCCCCTGGGATTTCCTGCCCATCCTGACCTTCCAGATCTGGACCATGCTGATTGTCGGCGGCAGCGCCAACAACCGGGGCGCCATCCTGGGCGCGCTGATCGTCTGGGGTGTCTGGACGGGTAGCGGCTTTGCCATCTCGCGCGTCGTGCCGGCCGAGATCCAGGCGCAGGGCGGTGCCTTGCAGGCTATCCTGATCGGTCTGATCCTGGTCGTCGCCCTTCTGATCCGCCCGCGCGGGTTGATCGGAGAAGAACTCCACGTCTCGCGCCACGCGCAGTCTTGAACGTAGACAAACGATGGATTTCAGGGTTTGATCGGGTCTGTCAATGAAAACGCCGCCGTCAGAGCGGCTGACTGGCCGGGAACCCGGCCACGTACACTAGGGAGATGAAGATGCTGAAAATCATCAAAATTGCGGCGGCCGCCGCAATGCTTTGCGGGCTTGCTTCCACCGCCTCGGCGGCGGACTGCCCGATCAAGCTGGGTGCGGTTTTGCCCGTAAGCGGCCCGATGGGTCAGGTTGGCGAGCGGATTTCCGAGACCGGTCAATTTGCCGTGGAACAGTTCAACGAAGCGGGCGGCGTATTGGGATGCCAAGTCGAATATGTGCTTCGTGACACCCAGGGCCAGTCGGCCGTGGGCGTTGATGCCGCGAAGAGCCTTGTGGACCTCGACGGCGTGCAGGCGCTGATCGGCGCGGTTTCGTCTGGCGTCAGCCTGCCGATCCTCACGTCGGTCACGGTTCCCTCGAAGGTCACGCAAGTTTCCTGTTGCTCGTCCTCGGAAAGCTTCACCGAACTGGCGAAAACTGGCGAAACCGATGGCTACTGGTTCCGCACCTATGCCACCAACCGCAGCCAGTCGGCCATGGGCGCCAAGCTGACCGTCGACAGCGGCTTCAAGAAAACCGCCGTTATCTACGTCAACACTGACTTTGGCGTCGGTCTGGCGAAGCGGTTTGAACAGGATATCGCGAAACTCGGCGGCAACATCACCTCGATGGTGGCCTATAACGAAAGCCAGCAGAGCTATCGCGCCGAAGTGACCAAGGCGCTTGAGGGCGATCCGGATTCGCTTTTCCTTGTGGCCTTCCCGGTTGACGGCGCGACCATCACCCGCGAGTGGCTGGCCCTCGGCGGCACGCAGAACCTGATCGTGAACAACTCGCTCCGTTCGGACGACTACTTTGCAGCAGTTGGCTCGCAGTATCTGCAGAACCTGCAAGGCTACGACAGCGCGCAGCCCCGCCTGCCCTCGGTCGACAGCTTTAACGAGATGTTCGAAGCCCGCTTCGACGGCCCGCCAAATGGCCCGGGCCTGCATTCGGTCTATGACGCTGTGACGGTCGTCCTGTTGGCGATGGAAGCTTCGGGCGACGTTGACGGTAGCATGATCCGCGACAATATCCGGATGGTCACCTCGCCCGATGGTGAAGAGGTTTACCCCGGTCCCGAAGGCATCAAGCGCGCCAAGGAACTGCTCGCCGAAGGCAAAACGATCCGATATGTCGGCGCAACCGGTGCCCTGACGTTTGACGAAAACGGCGATGTGCAGGCACCCAAGATGACCTGGAAACTCGACGGCGACAAGAATGTCGAGACCGGCTATCTCAGCACCGCCGAGGTCGCCGACCTGATCCAGATGCTGGACAATTAAGCGGCTCTGACCGTTCGAAAAGGGGGCGTTCCGACGCCCCCTTTGCCATTGAGGGAGGCGCCGATGGCGGCCAAACGCAGCCACGTTTTCAGCGGTTCGATCTACGAAGAGATGGCCGGTTATGCCCGCGCGGTGATCGTGGACGACCGCATATTCGTCTCGGGCACCGTCGGCGTCGACTTTGCGACCGGCGACATGCCCGAAGGCGCGCGCGAGCAGTCTTCCCTGGCGCTGGATACGATCGAACGCGCGCTGCAGGACGCGGGCTCCGGCCTCCACGATATTGTTCGTGCCCGGGTCTTCGTGCCCGACCCGGAAGATGTCGGGGATGTCTCGGCTGTGCTGAAAGATCGCGTGGGCTTCACCCGTCCGGCCAACACCACGGTCTGCGCGCCCCTCGCGGTGCCAGGTGCCCGGGTGGAAATCGAGGTCGAAGCCATCCGCGGCTCGGGAACGCCCCGGTCATGACCAGCCACACCGCATCCATCCGCATTGACCGCCCGGCGGAGGAGGCCTTCGCCTTCGTCTCTGATCCCCACAACCTCGACCGCTGGACGTTCGGGACATGGCACATCGATGTTGATGCCACCGGGCTGGTTCATGGCAAGTCGATCAAGGACGGCGCATCGATCCTGGTGCGGATCGCGGCTCACCCCGAGCAATTGCTGGTCGATTACCTCGTAGGCACCGAGCCACAAGCCCTCCTTCCCCGCATCTTCATCCGCATCGCCCGGGGCGAGGCGTTCGGTGCCCCGCCCCAGACATGCCTGCTGCTGATGACCGGCCTCCGCGCAACCGGCATGGACGACGAACGTTGGGCGTCACTTTCGGCGATGCACATGGTCGAGGTTGATCTGATCAAGGCTGCGGTCGAAACCGGCTACGACCACCGGACGGAAGGCTGAGCGGTGCCCATTGAACGCAGACAGCTCAGCGAAAATCTCACAATCTCCCGCGTGATCACCGGACTCTGGCAGGTTGCGGATATGGAGCGGGGCGGCGAGGTGCTCGACCCTGAGGCGGCGGCGGATCATCTGTCCGTCTATGCCGAAAGCGGTTTCGACACTTTCGATATGGCGGACCACTATGGCAGTGCAGAGATTATCGCCGGCCGGCTTTTGCAGCGGTACGATCAGGACCCGCCGATGGCTTTCACAAAATGGTGCCCGCCGCCCGGCCCCATGACTGCCGGCATTGTTCGCGCGGGCGTTGAAGAACGGTTGCGGCGTCTTTGCACCGACCGCATCGACCTCTTGCAGTTTCACTGGTGGAGCTTCGCGCACCCCGCCTGGCTGGACGCCCTGCACG
>CAJICO010000123.1_pt1 | contig 12099 bp, 13 predicted proteins | sample 9199701 | NCBI WGS metagenome assembly CAJICO01 (sample SAMEA7708339, study PRJEB35096) | sediment metagenome | biome: marine neritic benthic zone biome [ENVO:01000025]; feature: sediment [ENVO:00002007]; material: shallow marine sediment [ENVO:03000034] sea grass bed [ENVO_01000059] ... | reverse complement strand
GGCTTTTGTCCTTTGTGCGGATTTCGTCGATCTCCACCGATCCGGCATTTCAGGAAGACTGTCAACGCGCCGCCGACTGGCTTATTGCCGATTTGGCGTCGCTTGGGGTTGAGGCCCAGTGCCGCCCGACCGAGGGACACCCGATGGTCGTGGGGCATGTAGGCGAAGGGTCGCCTCACCTTCTCTTTTACGGGCATTACGACGTGCAGCCTGTGGACCCGCTGGAGCTGTGGGACCGCGACCCGTTCGATCCGGAAATCCAGGATGGGCCCAACGGGAAAGTCATCCGCGGGCGCGGCGCCTGCGACGACAAGGGCCAACTGATGACTTTCGTCGAAGCCTGCCGGGCCTGGAAGGCCGTTCACGGCAGCTGGCCCTGCCGGATCACCTTCCTTTTCGAAGGCGAGGAAGAGTGCGGTTCGCCGTCCCTCCTGCCGTTTCTACAGAGGTACGCCGAAGAACTCAGCCAGCCGGACATTGCGCTGATTTGCGATACCGAAATGTTCAACCGTGATACGCCCGCCATCACGACGATGCTCCGCGGCCTTCTTGGCGAGGAAGTGATCATCACCGCAGCGAACCGGGACCTCCATTCAGGGTATTTTGGTGGCGTGGCGATCAATCCGATCCGGGTATTGGGGCGGATTATCGCGTCATTGCATGACGATACGGGCCGGATCACCGTGCCCGGCTTCTACGAAGGTGTGCCCGAGATACCGGATGCGGTGCGTACGCAATGGGATGCCTTGGGTTTTGACCCGGACAGATACCTGGGCGATGTCGATCTTTCGCAGCCGGCCGGCGAACAGGATCGCACGCCGCTTGAGATGATCTGGTCGCGCCCGACCTGCGATGTGAACGGCATAATTGGCGGCTACACCGGCGATGGCACCAAAACCGTGTTGCCCGCTCAGGCCTCGGCCAAATTCAGCTTCCGGTTGGTCGGCACCCAGGACCCGCTGGCGATCCGCGAGAGTTTCCGGAAGATGGTGCGCGAGGCTTTGCCGCCCGACTGCGATGTTGAGTTCAAGGGTCACGGGGCGTCGCCGGCCAGTTCGATGTCAACCGATGATCCCGCATTCGAGGCGGCCCGGCAGGCGCTTTCAGACGAATGGCCGCGCGAAGCGGCCTTCATCGGCAACGGCGGATCGATCCCGATCGCCGGATTTTTCCAGTCGATTTTGGGCCTTCAATCGATGCTCATCGGCTTCGGACACAGCGACGACCAGATTCACAGCCCGAATGAGAAATATGACGTCCGCTCGCTTCACAAAGGGGCGCGAAGCTGGGCGCGGGTACTGCATGCTCTGACCAGGTGAGTTTTCATCGGACCCGGGGCACACTAGATAAGACCCATGGCACTAGATTTACCATTTGATAATACCTACGCCCGGCTGCCCGAGCGGTTTTATACGAAGATGCCGCCGGTGCCGGTCAAGTCACCCGCGTTGGTGGCGCTAAACCGGCCTTTGGCGGCGCGACTGGGGTTGGATGCGGATGCGCTGGCCACGGCAAGCGGTGTCGCGGCGATGGCTGGCAATTTGGTGCCGGGCGGTGCGGATCCCCTGGCGCAAGTCTACGCGGGCCACCAGTTCGGTGGCTGGTCGCCACAGCTTGGCGACGGGCGGGCAATCTTGCTGGGCGAGGTCGTGACTCCCGAAGGTGAGCGTTTTGACCTTCAGCTAAAGGGTTCGGGCCGCACCCCCTACTCCCGCATGGGAGACGGGCGCGCCTGGTTGGGACCGGTGCTGCGGGAATTTATCGTTTCCGAAGCCATGGCGGCGCTTGGCGTGCCGACGACCCGGGCACTCTCGGCGGTCACCACCGGCGAAACGGTCGTCCGTGAAGATCCTTTGCCCGGAGCCGTTCTGACCCGCGTTGCGGCGAGCCATATCCGTGTGGGCACCTTCCAGTTCTTCTACTCGCAGAACGACCGCGACGCACTGGAGGCGCTGACCCGGCATGCGATCGGGCGCCACGATCCCGGGGCCGAAGACGCGCTCGGCCTTCTGAAAGGTGTGGTTGTCCGGCAGGCCCGGCTTGTGGCCCAGTGGCTGGGCATCGGGTTCATCCACGGCGTGATGAACACCGACAACATGACGATCAGCGGCGAGACGATCGACTATGGCCCCTGCGCCTTCATGGACATCTACCACCCGATGCGGGTCTTTTCTTCGATCGACAGCAATGGCCGTTATGCCTATGCCCGCCAACCCGACGTTGCCATGTGGAACCTGGCCCAGCTTGCGCAGGCGCTTTTGCCCCTGATCGACGATGTCGAGGCGGCCCAGGCGGCGGTAGATGAGTTTCCGCCGCTCTTTCAGGATGCCTGGTCAGGCGTTTTCCGCGCCAAGCTCGGGTTGCGGGAGGCACGCGAAGGTGACGGCGATCTGATCCAATCGCTGTTGACGCTGATGATGAATGGCCAGGCCGATTTCACCAATGCCTTCCGCGCGCTCGGAACAGACGAGGCGCGTGACCAGTTCCTTGACCCGCAAGCGTTCGATGAATGGGCCGATCAATGGCGTAAACGGCTGGGCGAAGAGAATGCCGCGCCCGAAAGTCGGCTGCCGGACATGCAACGTGTAAACCCGGCGCTGATTGCCCGCACGCACCGGATCGAGCGGGCAATTCAAGCCGCTGTGGCCGGCGATTTGGAGCCCTTCGAACGTCTGACATTGGCGCTCCAGACTCCCTTCGCTGATCCCGGCGATTTCGCTGATCTGGCCCGACCGCCGGAAGAAGACGAAATCGTGCAAAGGACATTCTGCGGCACCTGACTTGCGGGTGGTGGCGATTGGTGATCTGCCTCGCGGTTGAGCATCTTGAGGGAAGAAATGACCGACTACCTCGTCTATGACGTCTTCACGGCGGACGCCTTCGGCGGCAATCCCCTGGCGATCATTCCCGATGCCACCGCCCTACCCGAAGCCAGCCTCCAAAGGATCGCCCGCGAGTTCAATTTCTCGGAAACGACGTTTGTCTTTCCACCGGATAATGGCGGCGATGCCAGGGTCCGCATCTTCACCCCAACGTCCGAGGTGCCCTTCGCCGGACATCCGACTGTCGGAACGTCGCTGGCCCTCCACGACCTTGGCCGCGTTGGAAACAGGCTGACGCTGGAGCTTGGCGTTGGCTCGATCCCCGTTTCGATCACCGGTCGGCGGGCGCGCTTTACGACCCGGGTTCCGTTACAGACCTGGCCTGGTCCGCCGGTCAGCGTTGTCGCCGAGAGTATCGGTGCCGCTCCCGAGGCGATCAGCCTGCAAAACCACGCCCCGGTGATTGCCAGCGTCGGGCTGCCCTTTGCTCTGGCCGAGGTCGCTGACCGGGAAACTCTCGCCAAGGCGTCTCCGGTGACGGAGGCCTTCCGCGCCTTCGACCCCCACTGGCCGACCGGTTTGCACTATGATCTTCTGATCTATGTCCGTTCGGATACAAATACCCACGTCCGCATGTTCGCACCGCTCGATGGGATTCCAGAGGACGCCGCAACGGGTAGTGCCGCCGCCGCGCTTGCGGCCTATCTCGGATCTCTTGAGCGTCGCTCCCTATCGCTCGACATCACGCAAGGCGAAGACATGGGCAGGCCCAGCCGAATCCAGGCAGAGGTCGCGGTCGAAGACGGCAACCCGGTCGAGGTCTCTGTTTCGGGCGAGGCCGTTCGGGTGATGGAGGGGCGCTTGACGCTGTAGTCTTTCGCTTTTTCCCGGCATCACCTAAACATGCACGGCGAAGAGGGCAGGCATGAGTGACACCATCATTGACCGCTGCGAGGCCAAGGGGCTTCGCCTGACCGGACAACGGCGGGTGATTGCGGCTGTTCTTGAAGAGGCCGACGACCACCCGGATGTTGAAGAGCTTTACGCACGTGCCAGCGGCGTGGACGCAGGCATTTCGCTTGCCACCGTTTACCGCACCGTCAAGCTTTTCGAGGAAGCGGGCATTCTGGAAAGGCTGGAATTCCGCGACGGGCGTGCGCGATATGAAGACGCCGAGCGCGATCACCACGATCATCTCATCGACCTGAATTCCGGAGAAGTTATTGAATTCGTTGATGAAGAAATCGAGGCGCTGCAAGAAAAGATCGCCGCCAAGCTGGGCTATCAACTCAAGGGCCATCGTCTGGAGCTTTATGGTGTCAAGCTCAAGCCTGATTAGCCTGCCGGAACACTGTCGCTGATGAACCCGTCTGACTTTCGCCGCTACCCCACTGGCAACCTTTGCAACGCTGACCCGGAAGTTCGTCCGCTTGACGCAGCGATCAAGCCGCTGATCCCGAGCCTGCGTATCGCCGGCAGGGCGAGAACCGTGCGCATAACGCCCGGCCAGAATGCCGCAATCCACCGCGCCGTGCATCATGCCCAGCCCGGCGAGATGCTGGTGGTTGACGGCGGGGCCTCAGAGAGGTTCGGCCCTTTCGGTGATCTTCTGGCGGACGGCTGCAAGGCCAAGGGCATGGCCGGTGCTGTCTTCGATTGCACGATCCGCGACAGCGCGGACATATCCTCACTTGGCTTCCAGGTTTTCTGCCGCGGGTTTCATCCCGAGGCGACTGCGAAGACCGATCCGGGAGAGACCGATATCCCGATCGTCGTCGGTGGGGTCGAGGTGTCTCCGGGCGATATCGTTGTGGGCGACGATGATGGCGTGGTTATCATCCCCCAGAACGTCGCATCCAGAGTTCTGGACCAGGTCGCCAAAGTCGCCGAGCGTGAAACGGAAATCCGCGCGCGTATTCTGGCGGGCGAGACCACCAATGATATCTTTGGACTTGGAAACGGTTAGAAAGTCAGGGAAACAAGATGAGCCGTCCGGAAAACTTCCACAATCTCTCAGACCTCAGCCAGGGCGTTGCGCGCACGCTGGCGCCAGGCATCGACACCCGTGTCTTTGCCGGCGATCAGGCGATGGTCTCGGTTGTCAGCTTCGAGCCAGATCGCGAGGGTTCGATGCATTCTCACCCAGAGGAACAATGGGGCATCATGCTGGAAGGCAGCGGGACGCGCATACAGGGCGGTGTCGAGGTTCCGGTTGGCCCCGGCGATTTCTGGTGCACGCCCGGTGGCGTGGAACATGGGTTCCGCGCGGGGCCGGAAGGTGCCAGGGTCATGGATGTGTTTGCGCCGCCGCGCGAGGCCTATCGCAAGTCGGGCTCGGGATTTGCCGCCTGATCAGGCCAGCAACCGCAGCGACGCGGCGAGGAAGGCGTCAGGGTTTTCCAGATTTGACAAATGCGCCGCTCCCGCAATGACGTGAACCTCTGCGCCATCGATCCGGTCTGCCATGTCCTGCACCACCGGCAAGGGCGCCGCCGGGTCCACTTCGCCCACGATGAACTGCACGGGCCGCCTGATCTGGTCGAGCAAACGCAAAAGGTCGAGCGACTGCAGGCAGCGGGCAGCTTTGCGATAGCCTTCCGGCGGGGTGCGCAGGATCATCTCGCGTATGTTCTCCAGAGAGGCCTGGTTGGCCGGATCGGCATGAAACGCGGGCGAAAACCAGCGGGGCAAGGTAGAGTCCGCGATTTCTTCCATTCCCTTCTCGGACAGGGCGATATTGGTGTCCCACATGGCCTTGTAGGCCTCGGGCGCATCGGCGCGAGCGTCGCAACAGACGACGCTCTCGATCCTGTCCGCATGGGCCAGCGCCAGCTGGAGCCCGGTCATGCCGCCAAGCGACAGACCCATGAAGCGGGCCCGGTCGCTGCCGATGTGATCCATAAGCTCGGTGACATCCAGCGCGAGCCGGTCGAAGCCGAATTCCGCATCGCTGACGCCGCTCGATCCATGACCGCGCGTGTCGTAGGTCAAAACCGTGAAACGCTTCTGCAGGGCGGCGAGTTGAGGGGCCCACATCGCCCGATCAGTCGCCAGCGAGTTCGACAGGATCAGCCAGGGGCCACTTCCCCCGACAGAGTAGGAAATCCGTGTGCCGTCCGAAACGGCGATGCTTTCCGAACCGCTCATGCGGCAGCGGCGATGGCGCCGTTGATGCGCGGCATCACTTCTTCCGCCATCAGGATCATCGAACGCCGGCCGAGTTCGCGGTCAGTCCAGTCCTGGCCCGCATAAACAAGCTGCCCGAAGTCGCCCACCTCTTCGCGAAAGGCGAGGATCTGATCGGCAACCGACGAGGGATCGCCGTAGATCACAAGCCGGTCCAGTACATATTCAAGCGTCACTTCGCTGTCGTCCATGTTCTGGTCTTCCTTGAACAGGTTGGCCCGGCCACCTTTCAGAAGTTTCGTCAGCAGCTGCGAATAGTAAAGAACGTAAGGACTGCCCGGGTCGCGAGCATAGGCGCGTGCGGTCTCCATGTCGTCGGCGACGCAGATGTTCTTGGCGACCCGCCAATTGTTGAAGTCAACCGGGCGTCCGCCCTGCGCGCAACCCTCGGCATAGTTCGGCCAGTGCGTGGCGACCCATTTGGGCAAAAGGAAGTTGGCCGAGATCGGATCCCAGCCACGGGAGGCCATGGCCGTGACCCCTTTTGAGAAGGGTGCGACAGCCGTGCCGACAATGGGCGGATGCGGGGCCTGGAAGGGCTTGGGAATAATGCCCTGGCCGATCTCGGGCATCATGGTTTTTTCCGTCGTCACCTCAAAAAAATCGCCTTTGAGATTGTAAGGCGGCTCACCGGCCCAGATGTCGAGCACCATGTTGATGCATTCGACGAACATGGCGTTTCGGTCGCGATCGAGATTGCCGAAGACCTCGGCATCCGACATCAGCCCCCCCGGCGAAATCCCGAAGTTGAACCGGCCCTCCAGCATGTGATCGAGCATCGCCACTTCCGCGGCGACGCGTGCAGGATGCGAGTTGGGCAGGTTCACCGTGCCCGTGCCCAGCCGGATTGACTTGGTCTCGTAGGCAAGGCTGGCCAGAAAGGCGACGGTAGAGGTGATGATCTCGGCCTGATCCGTGGTGTGCTCGCCACAATAGGCTTCGGCGTATCCCAGTTCGTCGGCCAGAATGAAGGCTTCGCGATCCTCGGCCAAGCTTTGCGCTATGGGTTTCTCCACCGGGTGGATCGGCATGGTAAAGAATGACAGCTTCATCGGGCCCTCCGCGTATCGTCTTTTGCTCTTATCTAACACCCGGCGGCTTATCCAATAATGATGGTTGCTCATGGCACCCATCAGATTTCCGGATAGTGGGCCGTAGTCGCTTTGCGGCTATGCGAGCCCGGCAAGCGCGGTCGCCAGTTCGTCGTTCAGGACCGAGCAAAAGGCCTGGCCCGCGTCGCTCAACGGCATCGAAACGGGCTCAATCCGCAGATAGTCAACGCTCAGCTCCGGCTCCGAGATCGGGATGACGCGACGTCGGTCGCCCGCCAGGTCAGGCAGGCAAATGATTCCCGGCAAGATGGTGGCCCAATCCGATCTCGCCACCAGATCCAGCGTTGTGAACATGGAATCGATTTCAAGGAGCCGGCCTGACTCGATGCCATTCGTGGCCAGGTATTGATCGATTTTGCGACGCCTGACGTTCTCACGACTTGGCAACACCAGATCGAGCGGCGGCAGATCGGCCAATCGCGCTGGACCTTCGGTCACGATTTCGTTGTCGTGAGAGATGACAAGATATTCGCGATCCGTTCCCATAAGGCTTGCCCGGAGCCGCACATCGGCGTCAAAGGCAGGCACGACGGCGAAATCCAACTCGCCTGCCAGTATCTGGCGGGACAATTCGGCGGAGTAAGCCTCGCGCACAGACACTTTCACGTTTGGAAAATCCTCGGAAAAGCGGATCAGCGCCGGCCCGAGGACTGCACGGGTGAATGTCGGCATCAATCCCACGGTCACCTGCCCTGTAACCGCGCCCGAAAGTGCGCGCAGGTTGGCCTCTGCATCGGTTGCGGCCCGCATGACGCGAACCGCGTCGCGGTAGAAACGCTTGCCCGCTTCGGTCGGCGTGACCCCAGTTGAACTGCGGTTCAGCAATTGAACCTGATACCGGTCTTCCAACTGACGCACATGCATCGATAGCCCGGACTGCGTGGCGTTGACCCGATGCGCCCCAGCCGAGAATGATCCCTCTTCGAAGACAGCCACGAAGTATTTCAAATGCTGAAGCTTCACCCACGCCCCTGTTCGCACCAGCTTAGGTATCAAGAATTCCGATCGATATTATCATCAATTATTAGTTTTTGAATACCCCCAGACAGCTATTCTTTGCGGCGCGAATGGGAGATATCCATGAATATGCATAGTCCGTATCCAGTACCCTTTGACGAGGGAGAGCTTCGAGATGTCCTTGGCCGGTTTGCCACCGGCGTTGCCGTCGTGACGACCTGCGGCAATGAGGCCGCGCCGGTTGGCCTGACCGTAAACTCCTTTGCCTCCGTTTCCCTCGACCCGCCAGAGATTCTCTGGAGCATAAATTCGGGAGCGCCCTCGCGCACGGCTTTCGAGCAACACGGCGCCTTTGCGGTCAACGTCATGCCGGAAGAGGACAAGGACCGGGTTCTGCAATTCGCCAGACCGAACGATGACAAGTTCGAGGGCGTGTCGTGGCGTCGCGGCTGGCGTGAACTGCCGGTGCTCGAAAATGCGATTGCCACACTGCAGTGTGAAATCAAACAGATGATCCTCTGCGGTGATCACCACATCGTTCTTGGTTCGGTCATGTCCATCGATAGCCGCGAAGGCAATCCCCTGGTGTTCTTCCGGGGTCAGTTCACTACCGTGGACCAGAAAGATTGAGCCCGGCTCCGCTTCGGATCGCCATCGCCGGCTTTGGTTGGTGGGGCCGCCATATCGCGAAACGGCTGAAGTCTCACAACGGCATCGACGTCGCCGCAGTAGTGGAGCCCGCTAAAGCGGTTCATGCGGACATTCGTTCGGAAGGTCTGGAGCCCATGTCTGACCTGGACGCGGCGCTTTCGAGACCGGATATCGATGCCGTCATCCTGACCACGCCCAACCCGGTGCACGAGGAGCAGGTGATCGCCTGCGCGCGCGCCGGAAAGCATGTGTTCTGCGAAAAGCCCCTGGGCCTGACGGCGGCGAGTGCCCGCCGTTCGGTTGCGGCGGTTGCAGAGGCGGGCGTACAGCTTGGCATAGGTCATGAGCGTCGCTTCGAACCGGCGATGGTCGCGCTGAAACAGTCGATCGACGCAGGCGAATTGGGCACGATCATGCACGCCGAAGCCGCCTTTTCGCACGATAAGCTGATCGGCGTGCCGAAGGGCGACTGGCGGACGTCGAAGGCTGTATCTCCGGCGGCGGGTATGACGGCCATGGGCATTCACCTGACTGACCTTTTGATCTCGTTCTTCGGGCGGGTTCGGACCGTTCAGGCGATGACGGCCAGCCGCTCGCTGGGATGGGAAACGGGGGATGTGGTCACGGCTCAACTGGGTTTCGAGGCGGGCATGACGGCGACCTTGTCGGCGGTTCTGCACACGCCGCATTTCATTCGGATGCATGTTTTCGGGTCCAATCAGTGGGTCGAGATTCTCAACGAAAGCCATCCCGACACGCCGGGTGGCAAGGTGAATTACCTGATCGCTGAAACGGGACAGGATGTGGTCCGCAAGGAACTCGCCTGGGAGGACGCCGTGGTTCACAACCTCGAGGCTTTCGCGGCGGCGATTGCGGGCGTTGCCGAATATCCGTTCACCGCTGAACAGATGGTTCACAATATCGAGGTGCTGGAGGCCATCGCATTGAGCGCCGAAGACCGCCGCACTGTCGAGATCTCCGAACTCGGATGACGGCACCCGACCCGTTGCCAAGGCTGATGGTGGCGCCGAACGGCGCGCGACGGTCGAAGGCTGACCACCCTGCGCTGCCGATCACACTGGAAGAAACCGTGGCCACCGCCGTCGCCTGCCAAAATACGGGAGCCGAGGGGATACATGTCCACGTCCGCGACGGAAACGGTCGCCACAGCATTGACGTGGGATTGTACCGGGAAGCGATCACGGCGCTTGAGGAAGCCGTGCCAAGTATGTTCCTGCAAGTAACCAGCGAGGCCGTGGGGCTTTACGGCCCTTCTGACCAGCGGAAAATGATCCGTGAGCTGTGCCCACGTTCTGTCACGGTGGCCCTGCGCGAGATGCTGAGTGATGCCTCTGAAGAGGCCGAGGCGAGAGCGTTCTACGCCTGGGCCCGGGACGAAGGCGTTTCAGTTCAACACATCACCTATACGCCCGGCGAACTCGGGTGGCTGCTCGACTGCGTCGATAACGGCGTGATTCCAGGCACTTCGCACCAGTTGCAACTGGCGCTCGGCTCATACGCAGGGACCGAACCGTCAAGGCCGGCGGACCTCGATGCGTTTCTTGCGTTGCTGGCGCCCCGGGAAACCGAGATGGCGCTTGACTGGATGCTTTGCGCGTTTGGATCGGCGGAAACGGCCTGCCTGGCCTATGCCGCAAAGCAAGGTGGCAAGGTTCGGGTCGGGTTCGAAAATTCGCTCTGGAATGCGGACGGCTCACTGGCCCGGGACAATGCCGAGCGGGTACGCGAAGTGCGCGCTGCGATTTATGGCGATCAGACCTTGTCGCCCAGCGACAGATGAGGAACCGTTTCGCCAGTTTCGGTGAAGGTCCGGGTGACCTCGGCAGCGGCGTAAATCCAGAGGATCTTCAATGGCCCCTGGCCGATATTGACAAAGCGGTGGGGCATGTTGGCCGGGATAAAGCTGGTGTCCATGGGGCCGAGTTCGGTTCGCACGCCTTCAACTTCGGCCATGGCGCGGCCTTCGAGCACCGTGACCTGCTCGTCGCAGTTGTGGCTGTGCATTGGCGCGGCGGATCCGGCGGGAAAGACGGTCGTCCCGGTGGTAAAGGGAGGATCGTCAACCCGGTCGCGCCCGATCATCAGGCGGGTTTCCACGCCATCGCCCCGGGCGAAAGGGGTAATCGCGGCGTATTCTACGATGGCATCGTTGCTCATGGGTGTCTCCGTGAAGGGTCAGGGGGAGTGAAATGAAAAACGACGAGATACGCAATGTGAATGCAGGGCGGCTTCGCGAGTTTATCGCCACGGCTTTGCAGGCCTGTGACATGTCCGCCGCCAATGCCGCGCGGATGGCCGAATTGATGGCCGAAGCCGATCTCGGCGGGCAGGATGGCCACGGGGTGTTTCGCCTGCCGCAATATATCAAGCGGATCAAGGCGGGGGGTATGGCCGTCAACCCGGAGATCACGGTCGTATCTGAGCGAACCGCGACGGCATTGCTGGATGGCGGTAATGGCCCCGGGCATCTGGTGATGTCGCGCGCGGCAGAACTGGCGATGGAGAAGGCCGCGACGTGCGGTGTCGCCTGGGTAGGTGCCCGCTATTCCAACCATGCGGGGCCGGCGTTTCTTTATGCGCAAATGCCCCTGGCGCGGGACATGATCGGGCTTTACGTGGCCGTTGGCAGCGCCAATCACATGCCGCCCTGGGGCGGGACGGATCTGCTGCTCAGCACCAACCCGATTGCGGTCGCGATCCCGTCCCATTCGCGGCCCCCCGTCATATTGGACATGGCCACCACGGTTGCGGCCTACGGCAAGGTCAAAACGGCCGCCGACCGGGGCGAAACCATGCCCGAGGGCTGGATGATCGACAAAACGGGCCAGCCCCTTACCGATCCTGCCCGCGCGGGCGAAGGTCTCTTGCTGCCCATCGGCGGACCGAAAGGCTATGGGCTTTCGCTGATCTTCGGGCTGTTGGCGGGGACGCTGAACGGGGCGGCCTTCGGGGCGGATGTGGTTGATTTCAATGCCGATTCCGGGGCGACGACCAATACGGGTCATTTCATTGTGGCGCTTGACATCGCGGCCTTTGCGGATGTGGACAGGTTCAAAGACCAGGTCGACGGGATCTGGGGGGAAATGAAGTCCTCCGTTCGGTTACCGGGCGTCGATGAGATCAGATTGCCCGGTGAGAGGCTTGCCGCCACAACCGGTGAGCGGCTGGCGAATGGTGTCCCCCTCCCCGCAGGGCTGGCGGGCCGGTTGGACAGGCTTGCGGATGAATTGGGGATCGACAGGTTACGGTGAGGAAAAGTGACGGTGTGCCCCAGAAAACCAACGCCGCCCCGGACTTGATCCGGGGCCTGACGCTCGGCCACGAGGCCCCGGATCAAGTCCGGGGCAGGT
>CAJICO010000117.1_pt1 | contig 12222 bp, 9 predicted proteins | sample 9199701 | NCBI WGS metagenome assembly CAJICO01 (sample SAMEA7708339, study PRJEB35096) | sediment metagenome | biome: marine neritic benthic zone biome [ENVO:01000025]; feature: sediment [ENVO:00002007]; material: shallow marine sediment [ENVO:03000034] sea grass bed [ENVO_01000059] ... | reverse complement strand
GCGCGCGACCCAAAAAAACGCCGACGGCAAGACCGGCTATCGCCAGCAGTGAAATGACCAAGGCAAGTATAAACGTCCACAGATTCTTCTTTGTGACGAACCAACCGGCGCGCTTGACAGCAAGACGGGTGTTCAAGTGCTAGAGGTGCTGCGCGACATCAATGAGCGGTTCGGAACAACAACGGTGGTCATTACCCATAACGCCGAAATTCAGCGCATGGCGCACCGGGTGATATTCTTCCAAGACGGCAAGATCAGCGAGACTCGTGAGAACGAAATCCGCATCGCACCTTCCGAGATTGCGTGGTGACGGCATGCAGGCCATCGACAAGAAACTCTTGCGTGACTTCCGAAGGCTCTGGATCCAGGCGCTCGCGATTGCGATGGTATTGGCATGCGGCGTTGCCATTCTGCTGACGTCCGTGGGCATGTTCGTCGCGCTCTCAGAAACGCGTGAAGCATACTACGAACGCAATCGCTTTGCTCACGTATTCGCGCACGCCACCCGGGCGCCACTTTCACTTTTACCTGAGATCGCACAGATCGAAGGTGTGCTCAGCGTCGAGGCCCGCGTGACCGGTGGCGCGATTCTGGATATTCCGGGGCGTGACCGGACCGCAGCCGGGCTGATCATCTCGTTCCCAGAAACATCTCGGCCAGTTCTGAATGTCCCGCTTCTGGTTAAGGGGAGATTTCCCGACCCAACAGCTCCGGACGAGATCATGGTCAACGAGCCATTTGCCGAGGCGAACGGGTTTCAACCAGGTGACGGTTTCAGCGCGACGCTGAAGGGCCAAAAGCGGGAACTGACGATCGTGGGAACCGCGTTGTCGCCGGAGTTCATCTACACAATCGGCCCCGGCGCGATGCTGCCCGATAACGAAGACTACGGGATCATCTGGATGTCCAAGCGCGCGACGGAAGCGGCGTTCGATATGACCGGAGCCTTCAACGACATTTCGCTGTCTCTTGCGGCTGGCATCGCCACTGCCCCCGTGATCGAAGAACTAGATGACCTGTTGGAGCCATTCGGCGGACTTGGCGCGTTCGACCGAGAGATTCATCTTTCTAACGCTTTCCTCGATGCAGAACTTTCCCAACTCAAGGGAATGTCCGCAATTCTCCCACCAATATTCTTCGGCATTGCAGGGTTCCTGGTCAGCATGGTTATGAGCCGGATTATTGCCTTGGAGCGGGTGGAGATCGGTCTTCTCAAGGCAATTGGCTACTCCAACTTCGAGATATGTCTTCACTATCTTATGCTTGCCGGTCTGGTCGCCGTAGCGGGCGTATCCATCGGGTGGTTCGCAGGAACAGCGTTGGCCAAGACCTTGGCGTGGCAATACGCCGAATTCTTCAACTTTCCGTACGTTTTGTTTCGCGTGTCCTACTGGGTATATGCGTTGGCCGGTCTTGCAGGGTTGGCTACGACAAGCCTCGGCGCCGCGCAAAGTGCGTTGAAAGCTGCCCGGTTGGCACCAGCGGTAGCCATGCAACCCCCTGCTCCTCCCCGTTTCAAGCGATCCGTGATTGATCGGCTCATGGCGCAACTCCGACTGTCGCAGTCGACGATCATGATCATGAGGAGTTTGTTGCGCTGGCCGGTCCGCAGTTTATTGACGTCGCTGGGACTGGCGCTGGCGGTGGCCTCTGTGGTCGCATCGTTCTTCATGAATGACGCGATGGACGAAATAATCGACCTGGCCTTTTATCAGACCAACCGACAGGACGCGATCCTGGTATTCGCCGAGGACATGCCAGACGCAGCGCTTGAAGAGGTTCGCGACCTTCCCGGCGTCCTTCAGGCGGAAAGCCAGCAGTTTCACACGGCCGTGCTGCGAAATGGGCACCTGTCCAAGCGAATATCCGTCGAGGCGCGGCACAACGGTACCGATCTGAGCCGCGTTCTTGACGACACCGGCCGCCAAGTTTCCGCTCCACCGGGCGGCGTACTGCTTTCTCACCGGCTTGCTTCGCAGCTCGATGTTGGCAACGGTGACAGCCTGGAAGTCGAGTTTCTCAGCGGTCGCCGCGAAATCTTCGAGCTGACAGTTACTGGTCTGGTAGAACAGTATCTTGGTTTGGGCGCCTATCTGGATTTCGATTACCTGAACAGGCTCTTCCGGCAGGAACCGCGCCTAACTACGGTGAACGTGACTCTCGACGAAAGTCAAACCGCCGCACTGCACCGCGCCGTGAAGGATATCCCGCGAGTCACGGGGGTTATTGAACTCAGTGAAAATCGACGCTCGTTCGAGGACACAATCGAAACCAACATCGCCGTAATGAATACGATCTATATCACGATCGCCGTGCTGATCACAGTGGGTGTCAGCTACAACGCCGCCCGGATCCAGCTGTCGGAGCGTGCCCGCGAGTTGGCCAGCCTACGGATACTCGGCTTCAGCCGGGGCGAGGTCTCCTACATCCTGGTGGGAGAAATGATGCTGATTGCCCTGATCGCTCAGCCCCTGGGCTGGTTGATCGGTGCCTGGATCGCAAAGGCGATGACGGATGCATTCACCAGCGACCTCTACGCGATACCGCTCGTTCTCGAGCCATCCACATTTGCACTCGGCAGCCTGATCGTCCTTTGCACGGCTTTCGGCTCAGTGATGATCGTTCGCCAAAGGCTGGACCGCCTGAATTTGGTCGCCGTGATGAAAACCAGGGAGTGAGATATGGCTCTAAAAACTCGAACCGTTTTGTTGACCGGCGGCGGCCTGGCCTTGGTCGCGGGACTATCATTCGTCGCATTCGGAGAGGATCCGGTTCCGGTCGATCTTGCCACGGTCACGCAGGGCCAATTCGAGATAACGATCAACGCCGATGGTCAGACCCGCGTCCGGGACCTTTATGAAGTCGCCGCCCCAATTTCGGGAACTGCAATGCGGTCTCCTGTCGACGTTGGTGACAGGGTGATCGCCGACGAGACCATCGTGGCCGTCGTTCGCCCCGCTTCATCGGGGCTGTTGGACGACCGGTCGCGGCTACAGGCTGAAGCAACGCTGCAGGAAGCGCTCGCAGCACAACAGGTTGCGCTCGCGGATCTTCAACAAGCTCGCGAAACCCGAAGTTTCGCGAATTCGCAGTTTGAACGCACAAAGGCATTGGTAACGCGCGGTGTCGCTTCGATCACGCAGCTGGAAAACGAAACACAGCGCCTTCGCGTGGCGGACGCAGGTCTAGAAGCTGCGCAGGCCCGCACCGACATGGCGCAGGGCGCCGTTGAGCGTGCCCGTGCGGGCCTTTTGGATCCTGCGGAAGCGGAAGAACCGTCAAATGTCTGTTGCATTGAGCTAAGGGCGCCAATTGACGGCATTGTCCTTTCCGTCTCGGCGATCAGCGAGCGACCTGTCAGCATCGGCGCGCCACTGGTCAGCCTCGGCGACCCCGATGATCTGGAACTTGTCGCCGACATTCTCTCAAATGATGCCGTTCGGCTTTTGCCCGGCGCATTGGCCTATGTCGATCGATGGGGCGGGTCCGAGCCGCTGCTTGCAAAACTTGACCGCATCGATCCCAAGGCCAAGACCAAAGTGTCGGCGCTGGGAATCGAAGAACAACGCGTCGACGCGTATTTTGCCCTTACGAGCGAAAAGGATGACAGGCACGGTCTTGGAGACGGATTTTCTGTATTCCTCCGGATCGTCGAGTGGCAGTCTGAGGATGTCACTCAGGTCCCCCTTAGCTCGGTTTTCCGGCGGGGCGAAGATTGGTCTGTTTTCGTCTTCAAAGAGGGTGTCGCAGAGTTGCGCGAGGTTACTCTTGGCCGCCGAAACGGTCAAATGACCCAAGTTGAAAGTGGGCTTGAAGTGGGAGAAATGGTCGTCACGCACCCAAGCGACGCGATCGCTGACGGCGTTGCCCTGGTGGAAAGAACCGAACTTTAGCTGTCGTTGCCCGCTTTCGGTACGAAAGATGCAACGCTCATCTGCATCAGCTTTCCGGTCTCGGCTTGATATTGCGCTATGGCCTTCTCGACAAAACGCGCCTGAACACGTTGAATGTCCGCCAGGTCCTTGCATCGCATGAACTCATGCTGGGTTTTCACGTCTTCCTTGATTCTGTCAGCCACGAAATCGGCAACTTCGGCGCCCATATCGCCAAGCGATTCCATCCACGCAGTGCTCATTCCCATCAGATTGCCCATGGCGGCCATCTGGATGTCGCCAGGATCCGCGTTCGCCGCCGAGGTGTCCTGATCTGGGTGTGAAGACGGATTCCTTGCCATAACGTACCTCCAATGTCCTGATGTCCGCCGCTCGCTTATCACGCGAATGAAGGCTCCTATTGACATCGCTCAATGCTTGGGTGATCGCGCAGAAGGATACCCAGAGCGACGGAGGCCGTCGGAGAGGCAACTTGTCTGACCAAGCAAATGATGCGGGACTGACGCCGACCGAAGTCCTCAGCGCAAGACAGGCGCACGGCTGGAATGAGCTTCCCAAAGCAAAGAAACCCAGTCCGTTTCAGATTCTGCTTCGTCAGTTTGCAAATTTTCTCATTTTAATTCTGATGGTTGCTACGGTCTTTGCCTTTCTCATCGGCGAAGTGATCGACGCAGCAACAATATGCTTGGTTGTGCTCCTCAATGCGGCCCTAGGTTTCGTTCAGGAGTGGAAAGCAGAGAATGCTCTGGAGTCGCTAAACAAACTTTTGTCGCCACAGGCGATCGTACTGCGTGACGGTGGCGAAGAGACCGTTGCAGCACGTGAAGTTGTGCCCGGAGACATTCTGATCCTGACCCCGGGGGCGAGGGTATCCGCGGACGCAACACTGCTGCGGCTAAACGAGTTGACACTCGACGAAAGCATCCTCACTGGAGAGTCCGCTCCCGTTGAGAAGTCGCTCGAAGACGGTCGTAAGAAGGTCTATGCTGGCACGTCAGTGACGTCCGGTCGGGCCGAGGCGCGCGTAACAGAAATAGGCTCGCGGACCGAGTTCGGCCGAATTGCGGGCCTCACGGAATCAATCGGCACAAAGACTACCAACCTGCAAATCAAGCTTGGTCAACTTGCGCGCCAACTCGGGCTTGCAGCAATTTCCATTGCAGCTGTCGTCGCCATTCTTGGTATATTAAGCGCCCGCGACACATTCGAAATGGTCATGGTCGGGCTATCGCTGGCCGTGGCGATGGTACCTGAGGGACTGCCTGCAGTCGTCACGATAACCCTGGCACTTGGGGCAACTGCCATGGTCAGGCGCAACGCACTGGCACGTCGCCTTCAAGCTGTGGAAACTCTCGGTGCGGCGTCGGTCATTTGCACCGACAAAACCGGGACACTCACCGAAAACAAGATGACGGCCACCTCTGTTTGGATGGCAAACCGCACCTATGCAGTCACAGGGACCGGTTACGATCCTAAAGGGCACATAGAGGCCGACGGTCGACGGCTTCGTGCCCAGGACGATCCTGAATTGTCATCTCTGCTGCAGGCAGCGCTCTATTGCAATCACGCGCGGCTTGTTCGAAGCGGTCAATCCTGGGACATGATCGGGGAGCCGACCGAAGGCGCCCTTGTAACGCTCGCATACAAAGGATGGTGCGAGCTTCCCGAACAACGCCGTATCCTCGCGGAAATTCCGTTCAGCAGCGCCCGCAAACGAATGAGCGTACTATATCAATCGGCTACGGGAGCTTTCATTCTAACCAAGGGCGCGCCCGAACAAGTGCTGGACGTTTGCACATCTATCCTGACATCTCGAGGCGACGAGCGACTTGGCAGCACCCAACGAGAAGCGATAAGCGCTGCCTATGAAAACTTGGCCGCCCAGGGGCTTCGCGTAATCGCGCTCGCGCAGCGCCCTGCAGCTGACCAGAAAATTTCCGAGGAAAATCTGACATTTCTGGGGATGGTCGGCCTGATCGACCCTCCCCGATCGGAAGTTCGTGACGCCATCGCCTCGGCGAAGAACGCCGGCATCCGCATCATCATGATTACCGGCGACAGCCCGATAACCGCTGCCGCAATTGGAGAACAGCTCTCACTGAATTTTTCAGCGCAGGTCACGGGTTCCGAGCTGGACGAGATGAACGAAGGGGACTTAAGGCAGCTTCTCGATCGGACCGTTTTATTCGCCCGCACCAAGCCCGAGCAAAAAATGCGCATCGTCGCTGCGCTTCAATCCCAAAACCAGATCGTCGCGATGACAGGTGACGGCGTAAATGACGTTCCCGCACTAAAGCAGGCCGACATCGGTGTCTCAATGGGCATCAGGGGTACCGATGTGGCGCGCGACGCCTCGGATCTCGTCCTTCTCGATGACAATTTCGCTACGATTGTAAACGCAATCTCGGAGGGCCGTCGCCAATTTGCGAACGTCCAGAAGTTCGTCCGCTACCTACTGTCGTCGAATGCCGGCGAAGTGATCGCCCTTGTCGTCAACATCGCAATCGGTGGACCATTGGTGTTCCTGGCCACACAGATCTTGTGGATGAACCTTGTAACCGACGGCGTGACCGCCGTTGCCCTGGGTATGGAAAAAGCCGAACCCGACCAGATGCAGCACCCTCCCCGGCCTAAGAAAAGCCCCATCCTTGGCAGGGCGGGCTTTGTGGCTATCGCCATGCTTGGCCTTTACACCGGTCTCGCAAGCCTCTGGATTTTCCAGCACCTTCTCGATCAGGGCGTCGAACTCGCGCGCACAACCGCCTTCACCGCGATGGTCGTCTTCGAGAAGTTTAGCGTTTTCGCTTTTCGGTCTCTCAGACTGACTGGGCGGCAGATCGGCTGGTTCAGCAACCCGTTTCTGCTGGTTGCGCTCGCCGTGACGCTAGGTGCGCAGGTGCTCGCGGTCTATTGGCCGCCACTGCAGTTAATGCTGCGTACGGTGCCTATCGGTTTAGCTGAATGGCAGCTTATAGCTCTCTTTGCGATACCAGTGATTGTTGTGCCTGAACTCATCAAATCCTTCCTGCCGGCCGCCAGTCGCTCAACCGCACCTCGTTGATTTACCTCAAATCTGGATCGGCACACGCGGTTAACTGGATGTATGCCGCGCGAGCACAGTCACAACCCAAAGGAAATCGCAAAGCGCCTGACCGATGGCGGTAGAAAAAGCTATCTGAGGGATATGATCTATGGCGCCATCGACGGCGCCGTCACCACCTTCGCCATCGTTGCCGGTGTCGAGGGTGCCGGTCTGCCGCACAGTATAATCGTCACGCTCGGCATCGCGAATATACTGGCAGACGGCTTTTCAATGGCCGCCTCCAACTATTCGGGGGTCAAGGCAGAACTGGACGACCGCAACAGGATCATCGAGATAGAAAAGCGCCATATCTCGGATCACCGCGAAGGCGAGTTAGAGGAGTTACGGCAAATCCTGGCTTTGCGCGGCCTGACCGGCAGAACGCTTAACGAAGCGGTCCAATCCATAGCGTCTCAGGAACGCAAATGGATCGACATCATGCTGACCGACGAATACGGGCTCAGCCTGGACGCTCCCCGGCCGTTTCGTTCGGCCCTGGTAACATTCCTTTCATTCATGGCGGCTGGTTCGGTGCCTCTCTTCCCCTTCGTTCTAGGCCAAAACAATGCGTTCGAGACAGCAATCGCGGCAACGATGCTGACTTTCTTCCTGATTGGCGCCGGAAAAAGCCGCTGGTCGCTGAAACCCTGGTGGAAGTCGGGCGCGGAAACACTTTTTATCGGCGGCACTGCGGCAATCATCGCCTTCAGTGTCGGCTCCCTTTTCCATCTCGCTCAGTAGAATTGAGCAAAATCAAAGGCTCCAACGGCAAAATCCCTAGCCTTGTGTCAGGGGCGAGGCCAAAGATGTTCTCAAACGCAGTGAAGATCTTCTCCCTATATGGGTTTGACGTCAAACTTGATCCAAGCTGGGCGCTAATAGCCGCGCTGATCACCTGGAGCTTGTCGCAACACCATTTCCCGTCGGTCCACCCCGACCAGACATCCGCGATCTACCTGGCCATGGCAGTCGGTACGATGCTGCTGTTTTTTGGTTCCCTCCTTTTGCACGAGCTTGCGCACTCGGTGGTCGCGCGCCGTTTCGGCATGCGAATAGGCGGAATTACACTTTTTCTGTTTGGCGGCGTGGCCGAACTCGAAGACGAACCGCCCTCCGCAGGCGTTGAATTCTGGGTGGCACTGGCAGGGCCGGTAATGAGCCTCTGCCTTGCGCTAGCTTTCTGGTTCCTCAGTTTACTTTCGTCGCTTGTTCTGTCTGACGTTGCTCTACTTCACGTCCTTAACTACCTCTTTCTCATCAACCTGGTCCTGGCTGTTTTTAACTTGCTTCCGGCATTCCCTCTCGATGGCGGGCGTATCTTTCGCGCATACCTCTGGCACCGGGATAACGACTCGCTTTCCGCAACCAGAACCGCGGCGAAATCCGGAACCATCTTCGCCTATGTACTTATGTCACTTGGCGTTCTTGGCTTGTTTTCGGGAGCAACCATTTCGGGCCTCTGGCAGATCATGATCGGTGGTTTCCTATTGATGGCGGCTCGCTCCAGCTATCAGAACGAGCTGGTCCGCGTGGTCTTCAAAAGCAAAACCGTTTCCGACGTCATGCATCGCGATCCCATTTCGGTCAGCCCTGAATTGACCCTTAGCGAGTTCGTCAACAATTATGTACTGCAGCGCGGTCTCAGCTTTGTTCCCGTAGTCGAAGGAAACGTTCTGCTTGGACATGTGGACAAATCGACGATTGCGGCCATCGACCGAGAAAACTGGTCGAGTACGCGCGTTGGCGACGTTTTTGTCGGCTTGTCGGATACTGCGATCGTCTCGCCCGACATCGCGGTACGCGATCTTATGGCAACGATATCGCAAACCGGGACGCGCAAGTTTCTGGTTGTTGCGGGTGATCGGCTCCTGGGCGTGATTTCGCTTTCCGATCTGGTCCGTTACCTGGCCTGGTCTGACCCGTCTGGCCGCGTCACTAGTTGATCGCGTGGGGCGACAAATGCTGATGCGTAATCGCGGTTCCCGTGCAACAATCACAGGGAATCGGACGAATGGAAATGGCAATAAAGTCCCCGCAAGAGAGTGAACTCCTTTCCGCCATCCTTGAAGCCGCGGTCGATGCGATCATCATATCCGACGGACAAGGCAAGATACTTCGTGCCAATCCCGCCGCTTGCCGAATGTTTCAATATGACGCCGATGAGATGATCGGTCGAAACGTCAAGATTCTGATGCCTGAAGAAATGGCCAGTCAACACGATGGCTTTATTGGCAGCTACCTGGACACCGGCGAAAAGAAGATTATCGGGATTGGCCGGGAAGTGGACGGCCTGCGAAAGGACGGTGCGAGATTTCCACTCCATTTATCCGTCGGTGACGCTCTCATCGAAGGCGAACACGCCTTCATAGGCATCATGCACGACTTGACACAGAGAAAGTCCACCGAGAACGCGCTTGCAAGGTCCCAGCGGCTTGATGCCATTGGGCAAATGACCGGGGGCATTGCGCATGATTTCAACAACCTGCTTACGGTGGTAATCGGCAACCTCGAGCTGTTGGAAATGCGCGGTGTAAACGAGAAACAGGGCACACTGATAAAAGATGCCCTCGAGGCGGCTGAGTTGGGGGCGGATCTAACGGGTCGCCTGATGGTTTTCGCGCGGAAAAGCAATTTGAACCCCGTGGAAGTTGATCTGCGCGAAATCTGCGAATCAACACTCGCCATTCTAAAGCGGACGCTTGGCGCACCATTTCGTATTGTCACCGATTACCATGACAATGTGAGATCGGTCAGGGTCGATCCCATTCAGCTGCAATCAGCACTGATGAACCTCGCCCTGAACGCCAGGGATGCTATGGGAACCCGAGGTGAGATTCTGATTTCTGTCGGCGATGTCACTATCGACGATTCCTATATGGCTCAGGAAATTGATGTCGAGCCGGGTGAGTACGTACGTCTGTCGGTCAGTGACGATGGAAACGGTATGAGCCCGGAAGCACAGCGTCGTGCCTTCGAGCCGTTTTTCACCACAAAGTCCGAAACCGGCGGAACCGGGCTTGGGCTGGCAACCGTCTATGGCTTTGTCCGCCAGTCGGGCGGACACGTCACTCTATATAGTGAACCCGGTCTCGGCACGAGTTTCGGGCTCTATTTTCCTGCACTAATCCAGGAAGAGACCTTCAAGAAAGACCCTTCCACCTCTGCTAGCGAAGACGTGAAGAGACTGCCGGGAAGCGGGGAAACCGTGATGGTCGTCGAAGACAACCCAAAGGTCCGCGCCGTTTCTGTCGCGCGCATCCAGGAACTTGGGTTCCATGTGGTAGAAGCCGAGACCGGTGACGAGGCTTACGACACTCTCAAGTCGGGGGTGCGGGTTCACATCCTTTTCTCGGATCTCGTCATGCCTGGAAAAATGAACGGCTACGACTTGGCTGCGAAAGTTGCCACGGAATTCCCAGACCTCAAAATTCTGCTGACTTCGGGATACGCCAGCGATGTTGTTGCGGACAACATGGAGCACAAACAGCTCTACTCCGTCCTCCACAAACCGTTTCGGCAAGCAGAACTCTCCCATCGGCTTCGCACGCTTCTGGCAGAGAACTAACCAGTCACCACTTCGCAGGAAAACACGTAGCCGACACCCCTGACAGTCTTGATCAGTTTCGGCTCCGAGGGATCGCGCTCGATCTTCTTACGCAGCCGTGCCACCTGATTATCAACGGTGCGATCAAGCGGGCTCCATTCCAGGCCGCCCGTCAAATCCATCAGCTGATCGCGCGACAGCACCCGTTTTGGCCGCTCGAGAAACACCCGCAAAAGTCGGAAATCGCCGCCCGTCAGCCCACAGTCCGAACCATCGCGATCAAGAAGCTCAAGCTGGTCTGGAATGGCGATCATACCATCGAAACTGAAACGTTGGCTTCCGTCCGGCACATGCGCAGGCCGATCCGCTGATGTGGTCAGCTCGGCCGTACTGGCAACGCTTTCCGACGTTCGGCGAAGGACACTTCTGATCCTCGCCACAACTTCTCTCACATGGAAAGGCTTGGTGATATAGTCATCGGCCCCAACCTCAAGCCCGGCAACACGGTCAATAACATCGTCCTGCCCGGATAACATGATGATCGGTACGTTCGATGTGGCTCGTATGTTGCGGGCCAACTCAAAACCGTTTCGCGAGCCCAGGTGAATATCCAGCGTAATCAGGCTGATATCCTTCGAACCGATCAACTCAGCCACTTCTTCGCCGTTGTCAGATTCAAGAACTGTAAATCCCTCGCCCTCCAGCACATTTCGCAAAAGCGACCGGATTTTCGGGTCGTCTTCGACAATGAGAACTGTTTGATCCGTCAAGTCGAGCCCTCTGCAATGCCGGCCAACGATTGGACTTCATCTTGATACAATTTGATACAATATAGCTGCCGTTCCACTGTAACTCAGGTTACACGCCGGTTGCAAAGTGTCCTCCTACATTTGAGGGGGCCAAAAAATGTACGTCACTATTCCCGGAATTCATTCAGACAGTACTTGCCTTCCAACGCTGGCAGAGCCCACCCGAAAGATCGCCGAAACACGCCTGAAACCCGGCGCCTATCTTTTCTTCGAAGGCGACGAGGTGAAGTGGCTTTATCAAATCAAATCCGGGGTGCTGCGTCTTACAAGGCTCCTTGAAGACGGACGCCGCCAGGTCATCGCATTCGGCTACCCTGGTGATATCGTTGGCTTCCCGTCTGAGAATGTGCATCACACCGACTGCGAGGCGCTTATCGAGGCGCGGTTGCAACCGCTCAGCATAAGGCATCTCGATTCGAGTGAGCCTGATCCCGAGACTCATGACTATTTGCTCCACGCCGCTCTGCGCGAGATCAGCGCCATGCAGGATCACTTCATGATGCTAGGGCGCAAGTCGGCAATGGAGAAAGTGGCCTCGTTCCTGTGCGTCCTGACCGACCGCGTTGGCGAGCCCATCGGCCAATATCTTCAGATTGAATTGCCGATGAAACGTGCTGACATCGCCGACTTCCTAGGGCTGACCACTGAAACCGTAAGCAGAACGCTTACTCAGCTCCGCAAGGACGATATAATTGCAATCGAAAACGTTCAGACGGTGATTGTTCTGCGCCCCTCGGCGCTTCTCAACCGGTCACTCGGAAGCGATTGAGTGCTGCATATCGCTATGGTTCCGGCCAGTATTCCCGGATAGCTGCGGGCATGCCGCTCCGCACGTCCTGGATTTCTCCTGTGCTCACCCGCGCGTTCAGCAGCATGAAAACTTGCCGGACATCT
>CAJICO010000405.1_pt1 | contig 12394 bp, 9 predicted proteins | sample 9199701 | NCBI WGS metagenome assembly CAJICO01 (sample SAMEA7708339, study PRJEB35096) | sediment metagenome | biome: marine neritic benthic zone biome [ENVO:01000025]; feature: sediment [ENVO:00002007]; material: shallow marine sediment [ENVO:03000034] sea grass bed [ENVO_01000059] ... | reverse complement strand
TTTTTGAAAATTCCTGGCCGCTGCCTAGCGCCCCGCTTCGTCCTTGCGGTCAACCCAGTGGCGTTGCCAAAGCTCCATCGGTTTCATGAAGTGCGGCGTGCCGCCCCGATAGAACCAACGGGGTTCCAGGCGAGTTTGCCGATAGGCGGTTTCACCGGCCGGATCGCCGAGTGCCGTCAGCGCTGACTTGGCGCCAAGATAGGGCGCCATGACCGTGCCCGAGCCGGAGTAACCTATTGAATAATGGATACCATTCTCTTCACCCGCGACCGGCATCTGGGGGAAGCTGAAGCCGGTATAGCCGCTCCAGACATGGGTGATCCTGACAGGTTTAAGGCTGGGCCAAATGCCACACATGGTGTCATGCAGCCGCGCCGCCGCCGTGCGGAGATCGATATCGATCAGTGCAGCGCGCCCGCCGAAGATGATGCGGCTACCATCGGGTGAGATGCGGTAATAGCTGTGTTTCGCCCGGGTCTCGACCATCATCCGCCTCCCGGGGGCCAGTTCCCTGATCTGCTCTGCGGGCAGCGGTTCGGTGGCAATCTGGTAGCTCGGCAGCGGAAAGACCCGGCGGGCGAACCAGCCGAGCGGCCCCTGGGTGTAGCCATTTGTCGCCACCAGAAGCTTATCCGCTTTGATGTCTCCCTTGGGTGTCCTGACCAGATGCGTGGCGCCCGACCGCGACAGCGCTTCAGCGGCACAATCGCCAAGAACCGGGACAGCCCTCCGCAGGACAGCTGCCAGCATGGCTTGATGATATTTTACCGGGTGCAGCCCGCCATGCTCGGGAAAGAGCAGGCCGCCATGGTAGAGAGGCGTCGCAATCTCGCTGGCAAGATCGGCTTTGTCGACAATTTGGCAGTCTGCGGCGCTGTTCTCGGCCACTTGACGGGCCAGAGCTTTCTGCGCCTCGAACTGGGCCGGCGTGTAGGCGAGTTGCAGGCGCCCGGTGACTTCATAGTCGCAGTCGAAGGCTTCGCGGGCGACAAATGCCTGCATCCACTTCAGCGCATCGACCCGCTCGGCAAAGATCGCGCCCGCCAATTCCGCGCCGACGCGCTTTACCATCTTGTCCCAGCCGAACCGGGGATGCGCCCCTACCATGCCGCCGTTGCGGGTAGAGGCACCCTGCCCCGGCACGCCGGCGTCGATGACGGCCACCCTGGCTCCCTTGTCATGGGCGGTGATGGCGGCGGAAAGGCCGGTGTAGCCCGCGCCGATGATCAAGAGATCGACCTCTCGCGGCAGGTCTTCTGCCAGTTCCGGCCAGGCAATTTGGTCCCACCAGTACGGTCGGCCAATCGGCGCGGCATCGGCGGTGAACATCAGGCGTTCCCGTAGTGGCCCCGTACCCTCTGCTTGGTCGGGTCGAAGTGCGGGAAGGGCACGAGTGTTGCCTTCAGGCGCTTTTGCTGGCCATCAAGCTGCCCAACCTCGATGGACGTGCCATCCTCGGCATGGGTCGTGGCCACCCGGCCGAGCGCGATCACCTTTCCGAGGTAGGGCGATTTCATCGCGCTGGTCACCTCGCCCACCTGGGCTTTGCCGATACGCAGGCAGTCGCCCGGGGACGGCACGGTACCACCTTCGATGTCGAGGCCCACAAGCTTGCGGTGCGGGTGGGCTTTCCGCTCCAAAAGCGCGTCGCGGCCGATGAAATCGTCTTCCTTCGTGTTGAGCGGCACGGTGAAGCCGATACCGGCCTCGAACGGGTCGGTGGAATCGTCGAATTCGGAGCCTGCGAAGATCAACCCGGCCTCGATCCGTATCAGGTCGAGGGCCGCGAGGCCGAGCGGAACCATCCCATACTCTTCGCCCGCTTCCCAAATTTTATCAAAGACTTCCACAGCGTTCTTCGGGTGGCAGAACACCTCGTAACCGAGTTCCCCGGAATAGCCGGTGCGCGAGATCACGACGGACGTGCCGCTGTAATTCCCGATGCGCGCAATCGTCAGCCGGAACCAGGGCAGTTCCTCGATCGTTGGTTGCGTTGGCGGCGTCCAGATCACTTTGGCAAGGATGTCGCGCGCGTGCCGCCCCTGCACGGCGATATTGTGGAGCTGGTCGGTCGAGGGCCGCACCCAGGCGTTCAGCCCGCGTTTTTGCGCCTGTTCCTTCAGCCAGAGCCCGCTGGTATCATTGCCGCCGATCCAGCGGAAGTTCATGTCGCCCAGCCGGTAGATCGTGCCATCGTCGATCATGCCGCCATGTTCGTAGCACATGGCGGTATAGCTCACCTGCCCGACGCTGATCTTCTTGACGTTGCGGGTGACGCAGGCCTGAAGCAGTTCTTCGGCGTCAGGACCTGTTACTTCGTACTTGCGCAGGGGCGAGAGGTCCATGATCGCGGCTTTCTCGCGCACCGCCCAATATTCCTCGATGCTGCCGTGGTTGGTGAAGGTATTGGGCAGCCAGTAGCCATTGTATTCGACGAAGTCGCGGGTGTGCCGCGCGAAGCAGTCGTGAAACGCGGTTTGCTTGGTCTCTTCCACATCCGCCTCCGCTGATTTTCTGTAACCTATGGAACGCTTGAAATCCTCGTCCGCGCCATAGGTGCGCACCTGGATATCCGTGGGATTCCAGGCATTTGCCAGATCGACATCGCAGGGGCACGCGGTCGAGACGCAAACCAGATCGGTCAGCGCCCTGAGCAGCACGAAATCTCCCGGTCGTGACCAGTTATCGTCGAAGCCGAGCGCGTTGGTATCGTCCAGCATGGTGTTGAAGAAGAAGTTGATCGCCGGCCAGCCGCCGCGCGGGCGGATATCGAAGCGGGCCAGATCGAGGTTCATATTGTCTGAACAGTTGACATGCCCCGGATAGCCCAGATCTTCGTAATAGCGAAGCGTGCAGGCCAGGCCGAAAGTGTCGTGGCGCCCGCAGGTGTCCTGGACGATCTCGACCAAGGGTTCCTGATCGACGCTCCAGTATTTCGAGAAGATGCCGGGCGTGGGATAGAGCGTGCCCATCAGGCTGCGGGTGGTGGTGGGGTCGATCTCGCGCTCCAGCCCCTTATCGAGGGCACGTAGGGAGAAGGCCTGGAAGTCCGAGCACTCGCGGCCCTTCACATCCTGGATCTGGATGAATTCGCCCTTCTTGACCTCATAGGCCGTGGCGTTGCCGGGTTGGATGTTGATGTCGACCAGCGGATCGGCGAGCGGATCGGGGGGACCCAACTGGTCCTTGGCGAAGCCGGGATTGGCGCGGCGGATGTAAAGGGCCAACTCGGTAGGGGCGTTCTGATTTTCCGGGCTCATGGGCCCGCCGGGGGCGGCGCAGATCAGGAGGCCATCGCATTCGGCGGTGAATTCCTCGAAATCGCCGGGCCGTGATCCTTCACCGAAGAGGCTGACGGCATCCCCGGTTTCGATGTTGAACCCTGCGGCGGACAGCGACTTCAGCACTTTCGCGCCCGAAGGTGTGCCATTGGCCAGCGTTTCGATGGTCGCGGTGGGCCGGCCCCTGCCCTTGCCCCCGATCATGGCGGCGTCGGACGTCCGGTCGGGGGCGAAGAAGACCAGTTCGCCTGGCTGCAGACCCTCGCGATCCAGAACGCTGATGGCGTCGCCCTTGAAAATCTGCACGGCCCGCGAACCACCGCCCGGCACCGGGTGACGTTCCACCCCGTGGGGCAGGATCAGCAGGCCGGGGGTGACGATGCCGCGTCGCTCCCAGGGATGTTCGATGAAGGATGGTTCCGCGCCCATCACTGACCCAGAAGTTTGCGCCGCTTGGCCGACCAGGCGTTGATCGCGATGTCGAAAGTCAGTGCCATGAAGACGACCGAGAAGCCGAGCGTGAAGTTCTTGCCCAATTGCGTACCCGCAAGCGTCCGCTGCATTTCCTGCCCCAGATCGCGGGTGCCGATGAAGGCGGCGATGATCACCATGAAGAAGGCGAAAACGAAGGCCTGGTTGAGCCCAACGCCAATCGTTGGCATCGCCATGGGGAATTGCACCTTCCACAGCTTCTGCCAGGTGGTGGCACCGGACATATCCGCGGCCTCGGTGATCTCGGCGGGAACGCCGCGCAGGCCTTCGATCGTGTAACGGATTACCGGCACCATGGTGTAGATCAGGATCGACAGGATTACCGTGATCGGCGTGATGCCAAAGAGCATGATGGCGGGCAGCAGGTAAATGAAGCTTGGGAAGGTCTGCGCGGTATCGCAGACGAAGATCATCCAGCGCGAAGCCTTTTCTGTCTGGGCCGCCCAAATCGCCATGGGCATGCCGAAGAGGAAGGCCAGGAACACTGCCGTCGCGGTTGAATGGAAGGTCAGCATCGCCCGATCCCACCAGCCAAGCTGTGCCACGGCCGAGAAGAAAAGGAACCCCATGAGTGCCGGGAACCAGCCGCCAAGGGCAAAACAGACCCCGGCAATAAACAGGATAAACGCGAATGTCGGCACATAGAGAAGCGCCTGCTCGGTCGGCACCAGCACCCAGACATTGAAGAAATACCTGATCGCCTCGGTGGTGGCCTGCACCCAGTCGAGCGCCAGAAAACCCTTGATGACCGTATCGATTTCCTTGCCCATGCTCAGCGCCTGACGCCGGCCGACTTCGTTCAGGATCGGAATGTACTGGCTGATGATGAAGAAGAAGGCGAAGGTCGCCAGCCCCATAACCAGGAAGATATGACGCCGCCACCAGGGCGTGCCCTTCTCGAAATGTTCGGGCTGCTTGACTACCCAGGCCTTGCTTAACCGGTCAAGAGTAACGGCGAGCAGTACAATGGTAATTCCGATCTCGAAGGACCGGCCCAGCTTGAAGCTGTTCATCATTGCCAGCAGTTTGGCGCCCAGACCCGGCATGCCGATGAAGGCCGTCAGAACCACCATGGCGAGCGAAAGCATGATGACCTGGTTAAGACCGACAAGAATTTCGGTCCGCGCCGACGGGATATAGACCGAGCGCATCATCTGCCAGCGGGTACATCCGGACATCTTGCCGGCCTCGACCACTTCCGAGGGCACCTTTTTCAGCCCTACGATTGTCATCAGGATCATCGGTGGCATGGAATAGACGATGGTGGCGACCGAGGCCGCCGTCGGCCCGACCTTGAAAAAGATCACAGCCGGTAGAAGGTAGCTGAAGAACGGCAGGGTCTGCAGGATCAGAAGCACCGGTCGCATCGCGTTTTCCACGCGCGGTGATTTCCATGCCCAGACGCCCAGAAGCAGACCAATCGAAAATCCCACGGGGGCGGCCACGACGATGACCGACATGGTCTCCATCGCCCATTTCCACTGGCCCATGAGCGCCGCCCAGACGCAGGTGCCGCCTGCCAGAAGCGCCAGTTTCCAGCCACCAAGCCAATAACCCAGCACCGCCAGCACGCCTGCGACCACCGACCAAGGCAGCGCTTCAAAGCGCGGCCAGCGCACCTTGCCGTAAAGCACGTTTGCCGCCGCATCGATCAGAAAGCCCAGCCAACTTGAAACTTCCCGGGTCACATGGATCAGGCCCAGATCATTCTGAAGCCAGGAAAACCCAACATCCAGCCAATCCGCCCATGGCAGGATCGCGCTTTCTGGCAGGCGGACCAGAACGCCGGGTATCCAGGGTTTGAACAGTGTCAGCAAAACAGCAAGCCCGATGAGTGCTGCGATGATCATTCGCGACCGGCTGACCGCGCTCGTCTCTGACGTCGCTTCGCCTGACGAAGAGCCGAGACCGACGGCGTCTGTCACAAGGCCTCTCCCAGCAGAACCGAAAGGGCCGCCTTGCGCGACATGCCTTTGAGGCTGCCGTCGGGCATTTTGACCGGGATGATGTCGGACGCATCTTCGACCAACCGCCGTGCCAGCGACAGGATGGTCGCTTTGGCTTCCACTGGATCGCCGTCGCCGGTCAGCCCGTCCTCGACCAGAACGCTGGCGTGGACGACGCGGGCTTTGTCGATTTCTTCGGTGAATTTGGCCACATATTCCGTCGCCGGGTTAAGAACGATCTTGTCCGGCGTGTCGATCTGTTCGACCGCACCGTCCTTCATAATGGCAATACGGTCAGCTAGGCGCAGGGCTTCGTCGAAATCATGGGTGATGAAGACAATAGTCTTGCCCAGCATATCCTGAAGCCGCAGGAATTCGTCCTGCATCTCGCGCCGGATCAGGGGATCGAGCGCAGAGAACGGTTCATCCAGAAACCAGATGTCAGGTTCAATCGCCAGCGAGCGGGCGATGCCGACGCGCTGCTGTTGACCGCCGGAAAGCTCGCGCGGGAAATAATCCTCGCGCCCCTCCAGACCCACCAGTTTTACAACCTCAAGCGCCCGGTCCCGCCGCTCGTGCCGGTCCTGGCCGCGCATTTCCAGCGGGAAAGCGACGTTCTGCAGCACCGTGCGGTGCGGCAAAAGCCCGAAGGACTGGAATACCATGCCCATCTTCGAGCGTCTGAGATCGATCAATTCGCGGTCGGTCAGGCTCATCACGTCCTGACCGTCGACCTCGATGGCACCGCCGGTGATGTCATGCAGCCGTGAGAAACACCTGACCAGGGTCGATTTCCCCGAGCCAGAAAGCCCCATTATCACCAGCATCTCGCCCCGCCCGACTTCAAGCGAGACGTCTTTCACGCCCGCGATGTAGCCATCGGCACGGATTTCATCAAAGCTCAGACCCTCCGGCATCTTGGAAAGATATCCCTGCGGATCAGCGCCAAAGAGCTTCCAGACATTGCGTGCGGAGATTACCGGAGCTTCGTTGTTCATGTTTTTTTCAATTCCTAACCCTCCCCGCATGGTTCTGCGGAGAGGGCCGTTTGTCAAATTGTGGGGATCAGCTGCTGCAGGAGCTCATCCAAGGTTCAACCACAGCGCGGTTGGCTGCCAACCACTCTTCGGCGGCTTCTTCCGGCTCCAACTCGTCGGTGTCGACCAGTTTGGCCATTTCGGCGATCTGCGGGTTGGTGAAGGAAATCTTGCCCAGCACACAGTATGCAGCCGGCCACTTGTCTTCCATGCCATCCCAGGCGGCTTTCTTGAGATAGCCGGTTGCCGGGTTGCCGCAGTCGTAAAGCGCGTCAGGGTTCGGGCCCTTGGCCGGATCAGTGTCGCAGCCATCTTCCCAAGCCGGGAACTCGACGAACTCGCCCGGCCAGACGGCCTCGGCAAAGTTGGGCGTCCAGTTGAAGACTACGATCGGCTTTCTGTCAGCTTCTGCCGCACCGATGTGCGCCCAAAGAGCCGCAGCCGAACCTGCGTTGACCACAACGAAGTCCATGCCGAGCGAATCTACACGTTCCTTGCCGTGCTTCAGCCAGTCGACGGGTCCGTCAAGATACATGCCTTTGCCACCTGATTCCGCCGTAGCGAATTCGGCTGCGCATTCGTTCAGCGCTTCCCAGGACGGCAGGCCGGGGCAGGCATCCTTGGTCCACATGGGATACCACCAGTCTTCCCGGGTCACGGCGTCATGATCGCCCACGTCATGCAGTCCGCCCTTCTTGAGGGCTTCGCGGAAGGAGTGCCCGAAGGCGCCTTCCCAGACTTCAAGTTCCAACGCCACGTCGCCCAGGCGGACCGATTCATAAACCGCCTGGCTGTTGGTGGTGACGAATTCGACGTTGTTGCCCATTTCTTCGAACATCTGGCCGACAACATTCGACATCACGATCTGGCTTGACCAGTTGTGGATGGGAATGACGATCGGATCCTCGCTGTCCATGGCAAATGCCGGGGCAGCAATGGACGCGGCCAGTGCAACTCCTAGTACCTTCTTCATTATAGTCTCCCTTTCTTGTCGCGCTCTTGCGCCGTTCATTCTGCCGACGGTTTTCCCGCCTGTTATTCGGTTTGCAGATAGCTCTCGAGGCTATCGTCCAGCGCCTCCACCCAATTGGTATGGTGCGGCGGTGCCTTGGTTCCGGTCATCGGGCTGATGTAGCCGTTATCGCGGAAGTTCATGATCCCCTTCTTCTTGTGCTTCTTCCATTCGTAGAAGGCCTGGTCGGCGGCCTCGATATCGAAGGAGGGGTAGTCGGTCTCGTCGATCAGTTCCTGCGTGTAGGCGCCCTGGTAGGCGATGCAGGCATAGTCATCTTCAAGCGCATCCTCGGCCGCCTCGCGGTCCTTCGGATCCTGCGCCATGGTTGCGGCATCGGGCAGATCGATCCGCCCCATGATCGCATCGCGGACCCACCAGGCCTGCGCGTCGAACATGTTGAAGGTGAACCACTGGTCCTGCATGCCGAGGTAGAACATCTCGGGGTTGCCGTTCCAGACGACGCCCTTGTAAAGGTCCGCCGCCGCCAGACGGTTGGCCGTCTTCAGCCGCAGATCGTCAGGCAGGAAGGGGAAATGGTGCTTGTAGCCGGTGCAAAGGATAATCGCATCGACCTCTTTCGAGGTGCCATCGATGAAATACGCCGTTTTGCCTTCGACCCGGTCGAGTTTCGGCACTTCCTGCCAATTGTCGGGCCAGTCGTAGCCCATGGGCGCCGTCCGGTGCGCAACGGTCACTGACTTGCAGCCGTATTTCCAGCATTGCGAGCCGATGTCTTCGGCGGAATAGGAAGTGCCGAGGATCAGAATGTCCTTGCCCGCGAACTCCCGCGCGTCGCGGAAGTCATGGGCGTGAAGGATACGCCCGTTGAATGTGTCGAAGCCGGGATAATGCGGCACGTTCGGCACGCTGAAATGCCCTGTGGCCACGACCACATGATCGAAATGCTCGGTGCTCTCGCTGTCGGCTTCGCAGTCGCGGGCGGTGACATCGAAACCGCCGCCCGGGCTGGCCCGAACGTCGCGCACCAGCGTGTTGAAGCGGATCTGATCGCGGATGCCGGCCTTTTCGACCCTGCCTTTGATGTAGTCAAACAGGACGGCGCGGGGCGGGTACGACGCGATCGGTTTCCCGAAATGCTCCTCGAACGTATAATCGGCGAACTCCAGCCCTTCCTTCGGCCCGTTCGACCAGAGGTAACGGTACATCGAGCCATGGCAGGGGTTGCCGTGCTCGTCGACACCGGTCCGCCAAGTATAGTTCCAAAGGCCGCCCCAATCGCCCTGCTTTTCATAGCAGACAACCTCGGGTACTTCGGCGCCTTTTGCTTTGGCGGATTGAAAGGCACGCAGTTGCGCTAATCCTGATGGTCCGGCACCGATCACGGCTACGCGTTTGGTCATATCGATAGAACCCCCTCTTGGTTCATGGCGTCAGGTACCCATGGTTGAAGATGTTGAACGGTCCCAATCCGGCTCGAAGCCGAGAACTTCGGTGCCGGGCGGCAGGGCCGGGTTGAAAAGCTTGTTGTGAGTGATTGTCGCCTGGTGAAGCGGGTTGTGCGGTGCGAGACGCCAGACCTTGCAGGTCAGGTCGTAGCGCTGCGCGTAAGCTTCGAAGACCAGCCGCACCTCGCCGCTTTCGCGGATTTTTGCGGCACCGGGCGAGTCCGGCGGGAAGGTTGCCGTGAGTAGATCGGAGAACTCGGCGGCCCTCTGGTAGTAGGTGGCCGAGAAATACTGCAGCGCCTGGTCCCGCCGTTGCGCCGGATCGTTGGTCTTGGACAGCATGTGCATCAGTTCCGGCGTCACCGAATAGCCGGGCGCCTTGTTCATGATGGTAATGACATGTCCGAGCGGCTCGTCCTCGCCTGCCAGATAGAGCGCCGGCGTGATCGCGTCGTCGGGCCGCCCGTCCGCATCGCGCATCGCGATTTGGCGCACCCGGCATTGCCACTTCATGAACGCCGTTTTCAGCGGCGAGGCGGCATATGTGTCTCCCAAGGCGGCCCCGAGCGAGTTCATGCCACCGCCCTCCGCGCCCTGATCTTGCGGACATTGTAGGGCCGGTCGTGCGCAAGGCTCGGGATGCGCGCTCTGGTCCCGGAAACAAGGTCAAGATCAAGCTGAGTGTGCAGAACGCCAGCGATCTTTCCGCCATCGGTCAGCACATCGCCCCAGGGGCTGACGACCAGCGAGTGACCATAGCTCTCGCCGCCCCCCGGTATCGGGCCAATGGCACAGGCCGAGACCATGTAGCAGGTGTTTTCGATGGCACGGGCGCGATTGAGGACATGCCAGTGCGCCTCGCCGGTCATCTTCGTGAAGGCGGCAGGACAGGCGATGATCTCGGCGCCCGCCTGGCTAAGGTCACGATAAAGTCCCGGGAAGCGCAGATCATAACAGATCGTGTGGCCAATGCTGGCGAAGGGAGTCTCGTAGAGGCAAGCAACATCGCCGGGCTGAACCGTTTCGCTTTCGCGATAAACCGCGCCATCGGCCAGATCGACGTCGAACAGATGGAGCTTGTCATAACGGCCAAGGATCGCGCCCGTCGCGTCGATCATGAAACCCCGGTTGATGAATTTTCCGTCCGGGCCGTCAACGGCCAGGGACCCCACGTGTACCCAGACCGAGCGGCGTGCCGCAAAATCTGAAAGGGCGGCCAGCACTTCGTGGCCATCCTCGGGCGCCGAAGGCGGGTAAAGCGCCTTGCCGTCCGAGATCAGCCCCCCGCAATACTCCGGCAGAAAGATCATTTGCGCCCCTGCCCGCGCCGCGGCCTCTGCCATGGGCAACGCCTCGTCGATGGCTTCGGCCATGCCCGGCATGGGCCGGGTCTGCAAGAGAGCGATATGCACGGGGCGCGGCATCAGAACTTGGTGTAGGCCTTTCTGAGCGTGACCAGCGGGTGACGGTCGGACATCTGGAACTTTATCAGAAGCTCACGCGCGATCATGTCCCGGTCCTGCTGGTTGTTGGGCAATTCGATTTCGTCGGGGATACGCACCCAACCATTGATATTACGGTCAAAGACGGCCGGTTTGCCTTCTTCGTAGCCCATGTGCACGTCTTCCAGCCAGTTCAGGTCGTCCCAGCCCATGAACTCCATGTATTTCGCCAGGAATGGCGTCAGCCGTTCGTAGTCCGGCACAAGGTTCACGTCGTAGCGGTAGCCGATGTGCTGGCCGATTTCTTTCTCGCGTTCGGATTCAAGGCCTGCGGCGTCGTTCAGGAACTGATCGACATCCTTGATCTCGGATCCGCGGTATTGTGTTCCCGCCATGTTTTCCTCCTATGAAAGGTGCGCCCGGAGGGCACACCCTACGCAGGGTGCGCATTCACTGCGCACCTTACAGATGGTGATAATCCTCGACGCCGACCGTGTGATCGGTGCCCGCCAGCGGCACGCCTGCCATCGCACTTGCCTCCATCGTCAAGGCCGCCAGGTCTTCCGGCTCCAGCGAATGCAGGTTGGTCTTGCCGCAGGCGCGGGCGAAGAGCTGCGCCTCGATGGTCAGCGTGTGAAGGAAATTGTACACCCGTTCCGCCGCTTCATCCGGGTCGAGCCGCTGGCGCAATGCCGGGTCCTGGGTCGCCACGCCCACGGGGCAGCGGCCTGTGTGGCAGTGGTAGCAATAGCCGGGCTCGGCACCGATCTCCTCGGGGTAGTTTGCTTCGGGAATGTCCTTGTTGCAGTTGAGCGCCATCATCACCGAATGCCCGAGAGCGATGGCGTCGGCACCAAGGGCAATGGCTTTGGCCACGTCGGCACCGTTACGGATGCCGCCCGCATAGACCAGGCTGATCTCGCCCCGTTTGCCCAGATCGTCGATGGCTTTGCGCGCCTGACGGATCGCCGCCATGCCGGGCACGCCGGTGTCCTCGGTCGCCAAGTGCGGCCCGGCCCCGGTGGAGCCCTCCATCCCGTCGATATAGATCGAGTCGGGATCGCATTTCACCGCCATCCGCACATCGTCATAGACACGCGCCGCGCCCAGTTTGAGCTGGATCGGGATCTGCCAGTCCGTGGCCTCGCGGATTTCCAGGATTTTCAGCGCCAGATCGTCAGGCCCCAGCCAATCCGGGTGCCGCGCGGGCGAGCGCTGATCGATACCCGCTGGCAAGGACCGCATCTCGGCCACCTGGTCGGTAACTTTCTGGCCCATCAGGTGTCCGCCAAGGCCCACCTTGCAGCCCTGGCCAATGAAGAATTCACAGCCGTCGGCCAGCACCAGATGGTTTGGATTGAACCCGTACCGCGACTGGATGCACTGATAGAACCACTTCGAAGAATAACGGCGCTCGTCCGGGATCATCCCTCCCTCACCCGAGCACGTTGCCGTACCCGCCATGGTGGCACCCCGGGCGAGCGCCGTCTTGGCTTCGTAGCTCAGGGCTCCGAAGCTCATGCCCGTCACATAGACCGGGATGTCCAGCTCTAGCGGCCGTTTCGCCCTGGGTCCAATGACGGTCCTGGTTTCGCATTTCTCGCGATAGCCCTCGATGACGAACCGCGTCAGCGTGCCCGGCAGAAAGGTCAGATCGTCCCAATGGGGGATCTTCTTGAAGAGCGAAAAGCCGCGCATGCGATAGCGGCCGAGCTCGGACTTGATATGGATGTCGTCAATGACGCGCGGCGGAAAGATAAAGCTGTCGCCGATCC
>CAJICO010000097.1_pt1 | contig 12523 bp, 11 predicted proteins | sample 9199701 | NCBI WGS metagenome assembly CAJICO01 (sample SAMEA7708339, study PRJEB35096) | sediment metagenome | biome: marine neritic benthic zone biome [ENVO:01000025]; feature: sediment [ENVO:00002007]; material: shallow marine sediment [ENVO:03000034] sea grass bed [ENVO_01000059] ... | reverse complement strand
GTGCTGCGCCCAGGCGACATGGAGACCGTGGATGTGCTTGACAACGACCTCAACCAAACGCCTGGCACCGTCGTCGTCACTCACATGAACAATATTCCGGTAACCGCGGGCGACAGCGTGACGCTGACCACCGGACAGACGATAACTCTGAATGCCGATGGCACCTTCGACATGGTCAGCACGCTGGCCTCGACCGACGTGGCCTTCACCTATGAAATCTCTTCAACGACCGGCGAGACCGATGTGGGGATCGTCGTCATCGACACCGTGCCCTGTTTCGTTTCGGGCACGCTGATCCGGACGGAGGCCGGAAACCTTCCCGTCGAGCATCTGAAGATCGGGCAGCTGGTCCACACGCGCGACGAGGGATTGCAGCCGATCCGCTGGATCGGGCGGCGGCGGATGAAGGCCGAAGGGGCCATGGCGCCAATCCGCATTGAAGACGGCGCATTTGGCGACCATGAGCAGCTTTGGGTGTCGCCCTTGCATCGCATTCTCGTACGGAATGCGCAGGCGGAACTGATGTTTGGCAGCCATGAAGTTCTGGTCGCCGCACGCGACCTGATTGACGGCTCCTACGTCGAGCGCGTGGAGGGCGGCGAGGTGGAATACGTCCATATCCTGTTCGACCGGCACCAGATCGTCTGGTCCGACGGGCTTATGAGCGAGAGCTTTCTGCCGGGCCCGCAGACCACGCACTGTTTCGAGGCAGAAACCATGGCCGAGATCTGCCGGATTTTTCCGGAACTGGATCCGCAGACCGGTGATGGTTACGGCCCCGCCGCCCGTCCGGCGTTAAAACGCTATGAGGCGAGATTGCTGGTTGCGTGAGGGCGGTGCGAGCACGCCCGCACTTATTGTCCGAGGTTCAGCGCGGCGACGGCCTCGGGCAGCTCCGAAGGGTGGTCAATCATGGCGGCAGCACCCTTCCAGTCCTCTTCGGCGCCATAGCCCCAGCGAACAGCGATCGAGGGCATGCCGACGAATTCCGCCGCTCCCATGTCGTGGTAGCGGTCGCCGACCATGACAGCGTTTTCCGCCGTTTCGCCCGTCTGTTCCAGCGCATGGGCCAAGAGATCACCCTTCCAGTTGCGGGTGCCATCGGTCTCGGGGCCGAATTCCTGGGTCATCCGTTCGGCGATGCCGAAATGCGCGGTGATCTTGCGCGCATAGACATGGGGTTTCGCGGTCGCGAGGTATAGCCGTGCGCCATTGGCCCTGAGTGCGTCCAAGGCTCCGATGATTCCGTCGTAGACGCGGGCGTCGTACATTCCACCGGCCTGGTAATGCTCGCGGTAGTGGGCGATGGCGGGTTCAGGATCGTGAATCCCAAGCTTCGGAAACGTGTCATGGAAGGGCGGGCCGATGACCCAGGTCATATCCTGCTCGGCCAGATCGTTCCGGCCAATGGCAAGGAACGCGTGCGAGAGCGACGAAAGGATGCCCGCACGCGAATCCATCAGCGTGCCGTCGAGGTCGAGAAATACTGCCGTCATGGCGCCCTTAAAGCGGAACGCCCGGTGTTGTGCCAGCCCTCAGTTTGCGGCGCGGTTGCCCCATTGGAGCCAGGCCGCCTCCTGCGGCTCAACAAGCTCTGCCAGCCGTGCGGCGTAGGCCGCCATATCATCTTCCGTCAACCTTCCTTCCCACTTGTTCGAAGTCCCGGAGGCATAGAAATCGGCCAAGTCGTGAAAGACCGTATTCGCGTCAAACCGCATCTCGCTGTCTTCCGCCGCCTTCCGCATGGAGCCGAATGTCGTGGCCTCGGTGATCTCGGCGAAGGCATCGTCGGAAAGCTGAATGTCCAGGATGCCGGCAAGCCGTCTGATTTCGCCCGCCAAATCGCGCGACATGTCGGCGTAATGGAAGAAGTGCACATTGCCGTTGGCTTCGCGCACCTTTGCCTCTCGAAAATGATGGACGATCGATGCCAGCGTGAAGTCATCGGTGCCCTGATCGGTGGCCGGATTTTCCACAAACCGGCGAAAGCCCTCGCGTTCGTCCTCAGGAAACAGGTTATCCAACATGCTGTCCTTCATGTTGTCCTTCATGTTCCCTGCATGGGTGCGGAGCGAGAAATGCGCGTCTACCGGGTGACGGTAAACGGTGATGTAGCTGGGCTCCCTCCCATAAAGAATCCCGTCCATCGGCGTATGGCTCTTGATGCAGCGGCGGCGTTCCAGATTGTCCAGGAAGGCGGCGATCTTCTCCCGGTCGCGGAACCCGCAATCGAGCCACGGGGCATGCTGCGAACCTCCCGCATCGGGCACGGCGCGACCATGGATCAGCATCATGACGATGTTGAGCATCCAGGTCGTGCCGCATTTCGGCGGCGTATCGACGATCACATCGTCGGGTCGGAGCGCGAAGCTCTCCCAGACGTCGGTCTTGGTGATAGGGCCATCGTATACGCGGAGACGTTCTGCTTCGATCATAGTTCCTCCAATGCTCGCATTGTCATAGTCACAAAACCAACCGAGCGAGGCAACCTCCGGCATTGGCCGAAATGGTGGCTTGAAATGCAACGCGGACGGGCGACAAGCCGTTTGACTGCGCCCGCTTGGCAGAAGAACATTGGGCGCGAGGGAACAGGATGCACAACGGCTCAGACCTACATAAAAACCTCCGGAGTCTTCAGGCCGCAGTCGAAGCATTCGCTCGGGACATGGCCGACGAGATTGGCAAACCGCCCAGTGCCAGGTCGCTCGACGTGCTTGGCCGGTTTCGGGAAACGTCAAACGAACTCTACAGAAGATCGACGGTGTTGGGACATGCCGCGGGCCATGCCAAGATTGCCCTGCTTCGGGACACCGATCGTCAGCCTTCGCATAAGGACACACAGGCGCTGCAGACTATCCAGAGCCATGCGATGGATATTCGCTCCCGGGTCAATTGGGCTTTCGAGCGGTTCGAGCGCCAGATGATCGGCCCGGCGATCCCGTTATATGACGAACCGTTCCAAGACGACGACCCGAAACGGACAATCTTCGAAATCCTGGAAAGCGCGCTGGCGGCCATGGACTTTATGTCGAGCCCCGGCGAACAGGATGAGACGGCCAGGGAATTGGGGTGCTTTCCCGACATTCGCCTGAAGCCGCACGAATTTGCGGCCCACGCCCTGGCGGCCTATCGGGTTTCGCTGGTCCTTGGCCGCTATGGTAAGGCGCAGTTTCTCGATGTGGGCTGCGGCGGCGGCAGCAAACTTCTGCTGGCCAGCCGATACTTTTCTCGGGCTGACGGGATTGAGTTCGACCCTGGCTATGCGGGCTCGGCGCGACGGCTGATTGAGGCGTGCGGGTTACTGAATTGCGAGGTCCATGAAGCGAACGCTTTGGCTTTCGAGAGTTATGATGATTACGACGTCGTCTATTTCTATCAGCCCATGAACAATACCGAGGCCCTGCACGACCTCGAACGGATCATCGCGTCTTCTGTCCGGCCAGACACCATTTTGGTGGCGCCCTATCTGTCATTTGCTTCGCGAGCCGAGGAACTTGGCGCAGGGCACGTTGACGGGAGAATTTTCGTGGCTGGCGCGGATGCACAGAGGGCCAAAGAGATCAGAGAGGCGGCCGAGCACACCGGTGTTCAGATCGTGCACGAGATCGAAGACGGTCGGTGGAACGCAGCCTGGCGCCCGGCCCGCGAAGCCTTTGCTGCGAATGGGTTTTTTGTTTGATCTGCGAAGGATTCGCGGTCACTCGAAGACACTGGTCTCGGCAACAATCACCGCGTCTTCCGCAAGCGCGCGTGCCATGAGCGTTCGGTCTTCGTCGCTGATGTCGATGCCATCAGCCTCGCGTTCGGCAAGGGTGCCGTAGCTGGTGACGTCGAGGGGCTTGAGATCGGCGGTTTTCAGAACGGCGACGGTTTCGCGCACGGCCTCGGCCTCGTCGCGACCACTGGCATAACAGAGCAGGGCCGCGCCCGTGGCGCCGTCGGGCAACCCATCACCGGGACCGCGACCGACCTCGACGAGAAGCGTGTAGACCTGGGGTTTGGGTTTCTCTGCCATCGGCGCTTTCGGGTTGGAATTGCGGGCCGTTCTGGCCCGGGGACCGGTTCGCGTCAATAGAGCGGGCCGCGCGTCCCCCGCGCGGTGGAAAATGCCGCGAAGAATTTTCTTCGAGGGGCTGTCTGCCCCTCGCGCCCCCAAACTGGTTCCGAGGCGGCGTATTGGAAACAGGAAGAGGAGGATGTGGCCTGAATCACACGATTTCCGGCGCCGCGGAAATTCAGGCTTTGATCGAATCGCCTTGGCGGGCATGAACACCCTCCCAATAACGCCTGACGGAAAGGAGGGCATGATGACGAAGCAAACGACGAATTTCTGCCCTCTGGCCAGCTAGGCAAAAGGGCAGTCTCCCGAACCTGCGAAGGCGGTCACCTGAGGTGTGGCCTTTGCGATGTTTAACTCCCCGAGGGCCAGCAGCCTTTGGGGTTCGTAGGTGAATTGCCATGTTGGACGCATTGCAAACATATGCGGCGCCCGTGCTTGCCAGCGATTTCTTCGCTGGTGGCCTGGCGCTTGGGGTCATCGGTCTGACCGCCGGATTGGCGCGGCTTTACTGGCACCTTTTGGCGGGGCTGGTGGCGCGGCGCCTGCTGGTGACGGTCGAAATCGACAACCGGGTGGCCGAGTTCCGGCATCTCTTGAACTGGCTGGAAGAGGCCGGTGCCTTTGGCCGCGTGCGGCGGTTCCGCCTGACCTGGACCGGTGGGCGTCGCCGGGGCCGTGCGGCGTTCGCGCCCTCGACCGGGCGGCACTGGTTCGTGCTTGACGGTCAATTGGTGCGGATCGACCGGGAGCTGAATGAAAAGGCGCGGGCCGGGAATTCGCCCCTGGAAACCCTGGTGCTGACCCTGCCCTTCGGTCATCGGCGGACGGTGGAAGGTTGGATCGCCGAGGGCGAGGCGCTGGAAGCGCACGCGTCCCGGATCGGACCAAGCCTGCATATCCACGTGGATGGCTACTGGAGCCATGGCGGTGAGGTGGTGCGGCGACCGGTTTCGACGCTGATTGCTGACGACGATCGCTTCGACCGCCTGCTTGCGGACGTGCGCTGGTTCTACGGCGCCCGCGACTGGTACGTCGAACGGGGTGTGCCCTGGCGGCGCGGCTATCTGCTTTACGGGCCGCCGGGAACCGGCAAGTCCTCGGCCATCCGGGCGGTGGCATCCGAGCTGGACCTGGGTCTGGCGATCCTCGACGTGGGGCGGAAGACCCTTTCCGACGATCAGCTTTGCGAAGCTCTGGGCGATGCGCCCGAGCGGGCGGTGCTGGTCTTTGAGGATGTGGATGCCGTCTTTGCAGGCCGCGCGGCCGAGGAGGCGACCGGCATCAGCTTCTCGGGGCTTTTGAACGCCATCGACGGGGTGGCGGCTCAGGAAGGCCGCGCACTATTCATGACCACCAACCACATCGAGCGGTTGGATCCGGCGCTGATCCGTCCTGGCCGGGCGGATATGCGCCTGGAGCTTGGCCATGTGGGGGCAGGTGCCGCGCGGGCGCTCTACCTGCGGTTCTTCCCTGACGAGGAAGCGCGGGCGGATCAGTTCGTGGCACGCCTTGGTGCCGGGCGCTTTGCGCCGGCGGCGCTCCAGGGATGGCTTCTGGCCAATGCCGGAGACGCCGAAGCTGCTTCTGGCGCGGAAGGGCTGATGCCGGTAGCATCGGTGGCCGCAGAGTGAGAGGCCGGGGCGATCTTCGCCCCGGCCAATCGCATTCTTGTATGGGTGGTCAGTCGCCTTCGCCCGCGACTTCCGAGAAGAGCTCCATCTTGCCCTCCTTGCCGTCCATATCGTCGGCGTCGGGCAAGGGATCGCGTTTTGAGACGATCACCGGCCATTCCTCGGAGTACTTCCGGTTGAACTCGACCCATTTTTCCATGTCCGGTTCCGTGTCGGGCTTGATCGCATCGGCGGGGCATTCCGGTTCGCAAACCCCGCAGTCGATGCATTCATCAGGGTGGATGACGAGCATGTTCTCGCCCTCGTAGAAGCAATCCACCGGACACACTTCGACGCAATCGGTGTATTTGCAGGCAATGCAGTTCTCTGTGACGATATAGGTCATGGGGTCTCGCCGCTTCGCTTCCGCGGTGAGGTATCCTTTGTTCCGGCGCTATTCAAGGATGCCCTTGCCGGAAAGACGGGCGTTGCGGCGATCTTTGCCGCTGGGGCGACCTTTTCCTTCGTAGCGCGGATTTGGCGGCGGTTCGTCCCTCGGTGGCGGGGTGAGATCGGTGTAGAGCGCCTGGGCTTCAGGGGCCGGACCCCGCCGAGTCGCCAGGGCTTCGACCCGGATGACGCGGATGCGCCGGGCCTGGGGGAAAGTGAGGGTAATGCCGGGGCGGAGCGCGAAGCTGGCTTTTCCCACACGCTCGCCGTCGGCGCGCACGTGACCGGCGGCGACGTGTTTGGTGGCGCGGCTGCGGGTCTGGAAGAAGCGCGCGTGCCAGAGCCATTGGTCGATGCGCTGACTGTCAGACATGTGTCGCCGCGCTGGCGCGCGTCGATCCGCTGGAGGGGTTCCACCCCTCCAGACCTCCCCGGCGTATTTTGGGAAATATGAAGGAGATTGGTCTATTTCCCGTCCGTCTTCAGCCCCATGAGCGCCTGAGCGAAGGGGTTGTCGGGATCGATCCGGTCCTTTTTGGGCGGACGGGCCTGGAAATTCTTCGATTTGTTGTCGCGCGGCGGTTTGCCTTTGCGGGGTTTGCCTCTGCCCTGAGGTTTGCCTTTGCGTTGGCCGCCACGGTTGCCACCCCAGGTAAAGGTGTAAAACACCTCGACCAACGGCCCTTCGGGTTCGGTTGGTTCTGCGCTTTCGTCTGTGGATTCCTGGGCGGATTCGGTCGCTGGTGCCGTTGTCGTTTCCGGTGTGGCCGGTGTGTCGGCGGCCGGCGTAGCGTCGCCGTCGGACGTGGGCACTTCGGCCTCGGTCGCCGCCACGGCCGGTTCCCCGGCGGTTTCGGGAGCGGGCGTATCGGCTTCAGGCGCCGGTCGCTCCTTCTCGCGCTCGCCGCGCTCGGCCTTGTAACCAAGGCCCTCCATCAGATTGGCGAACTGATCGAGCGTCATGCCGGTGATCGAGAGCATATCCGGTTTCGCTTCGAACCCGCCGCGGCTGTCCTCGGCGCGCAGGAGATCGGCCAGGCGTTCCAGCATATCGATACGGATCGCGCGCTCGCCCGCCGGTTTGTAGCCGGATTTCAGGTAAATCTCTGCAGGGATGGCGGGAAGATTGGGAATTGTGACGAGACCAGGGGGCGGGCTTTCCGGGAAATCTTCGGCACCCTCGGCCAGCGACCAGAGCACCAGACGGAGCCGGGTCGGCGCCGGTTTCAGAAGTGCTGGCATGAATATCGTGAACTGTCCGAAACGGATGCCGTGTTTGCGGAGAAGCCCCCGCGCATCCTGGTCGAGGTCTTTTACCTCGCGGGCGACGTCGCGTCGGTCGATGATCCCGAGCGCTTCGACCATGCGGAAGCCAAAACCCTTGGCCTGGCCGGTCAGCCCTTCGTCCTTCTGGATTTCGGCGAGCGGTTCGAACAAGGCCGCAATCTTGCGGTCAATGAAGTGTTGCAGGCGGCGGCGAACCTTGTCGCCGACCTCTTCGCCCGCGTCTTCGTCGACAAAGGCGATCACCTGGGGTTTCAGGGTTTCGTCGCCCTTGGCGAGACGGCCCACGGCATGTTCGCCCCACATCAGTCCGCCCTGTTCGGTGACGTCCATTTCGGTGTCGGGCGCGTTGTAGAATCGTGTCGCACGCAAGTGGAATTCCGGCTGCAGCGCCTGCACCGCCGCCGCCTTGACGGTCTTTGCCTCGTCGCCGGTGGCATTTGCGTCCTGGTGAAACCGGAACCCCTCAAGACGGCCGACGAATTGGCCTTCGACCGTCACCTCACCTTTATCGTTCACCTCGGCCACAAGGACCTCCTTCTGTTTCAAGCGGCGCAGCAAAACGGATGTGCGCCGGTCGACAAATCTTTGCGTCAGTGCTTGGTGGAGCGCATCCGACAGTCGGTCTTCTACCTCGCGGGTGGCTTCGCGCCAATGGTTTTCATCCCGGCACCAGCCCTTGCGCTGCGCGACATAGGTCCATGTGCGGATGAAGGCGAGACGGCGAGACAGGGCGTCGATATCGCCGTCGGTACGGTCGATCTGTGCGATTTGACTCGCAAGCCAGTCTTCCGAGACTTCGCCGTCCTGGTGGAGATGTGTGAAGATGGTGGACAGAAGGCTTGCGTGTTCCTTGTGGCTGATGCCTCGGAAATCGGGAATGCGGCAGACATCCCAAAGCAGCCGAACCGACGGCGGATCGCTGGCGCGAGCCATCACCTCTGTCTCTTCGGCCAATGATTTAAGGGCTATCAGGTCATCGGCCTCGCGGGCGCGCACCATATGTTCGCCGGTCGCCGCCATTTCCAGCGAAGCGATCAACCGGTCGATCGAACCCGTTTCCAGCCGCGAATTGCGCCACTGCAGTTTCTTCACGGGCGTAAAGGAATGGCTGGTGATCGCTTCAACCACACGGTCGTCCAGGGGCGGCGCCTCGCCGGTGACCCCGAAAGTGCCGTCGGTCTGGAAGCGGCCTGCGCGCCCGGCGATCTGTGCCAGTTCGTTCGGCTGAAGTTCGCGCATCCGGCGACCGTCGAATTTGGCACGGCCTGAAAAGGCAACATGCTTTATGTCGAGGTTAAGTCCCATGCCGATAGCGTCGGTGGCGACGAGATAGTCGACCTCGCCGTTCTGATACATATCGACCTGCGCATTGCGGGTTCGGGGGCTAAGCGCGCCCATGACCACGGCGGCGCCGCCTTTCTGGCGACGGATCAGTTCGGCGATGGCGTAGACATTTTCGACCGAGAACCCGACGACAGCAGAACGCGCCGGCATACGGCTGATTTTCTTCGATCCGGTGTAGGAGAGCGTGGAAAAGCGTTCTCGGCGCTGGAACTGCACTTTTGGCACCAGGGCGGCGATGGTGCCGCGCATGGTGTCGGACCCCAGGAAGATGGTCTCGTGCAGCCCGCGCGCGTGCAGCAGGCGGTCGGTGAAGACGTGGCCGCGCTCGGGATCGGCGCAGAGCTGGATTTCATCGATGGCGAGGAAGTCGGTTCCCATGCCTTCCGGCATCGCTTCGGTTGTGCAGACCCAATATTGCGCGCGTTCCGGGACGATCCGCTCCTCGCCCGTGACCAGAGCCACCACGGAAGGGCCGCGTGCGGCAACGATCCGGTCATAAACCTCGCGCGCCAGCAGCCGAAGCGGCAGACCGATAATGCCTGTCCGATAGGCCAGCATCCGCTCGATGGCGTAGTGGGTTTTGCCGGTGTTAGTGGGGCCGAGGACCGCGGTGATGCGGCCTTGTGTCTGGGACATGAGAGAAGATCGGGAAAAATGCGTCACACCGTTCTACCGGCAAGGTTGGCGGTGAGGCAAGACCTTGGCCCGGCAAACCGCCTGTTTGGCGGGCCGGGTTTCGGTTTATTGGTACTATCGTTAGGAGCAACGGCGCCGCTGCGAACGGAATCCATGTGTCCTCGGGCCCTTGCCAAAGGGGCCCTGTTAGGCCGATTGGACAGACCCTTTTTTAAGGGGCCCGGATACCAGTCGAAGTAAGCGCTTGGTGGAGATTTATGCCCGCGATTGGTTTCAGCAATGTAATCAATGCGAACGGTGCGCGTTAACGTTTAGTAACTGCCGAAAGTCCGCTCGGAGATTGCGGCTTTCAATGCCCGGTAGGCCCAGGTCTCACGCCCGCCGTGTCGCACGATATTTTGCAGCTCCGCCTTCGCAGCGACCAGATCGCCGGCCGAGGCAAGACCCATGCCCATGTAGGACCGTGCGAGATGATAATCTGGGTTCTGTTTCAATGCCTGTCGGTAGAATTGCATCGCCTTTTCCATCTGGCCGCGCTGCCGGTGGATAAACCCCTGATAATTCAAGAACCGGGGGTCGTTTGGATTGTCGCTGACGGCCATAACAGCCAGGGCCCGTTCATACTGGCCTGCATAGGCAAGCTCGCGCACAGCCCGGTAGCGGATATCGTCATTCAGCGATTGAGTCTCGGCATCCACACATTCTTCGCTGGCCTCGTCGAAGATTTGCCCCTCTTCGCAGGTGGTTGTCGTCTCGGTGGGCGTGGGCGGCACCTCATCCTCGTCGTCACTGCCGACTGCGTGAGCCGGCGCGAAGGCCAGCGTAGAAAGGACAGCAATCGTTGATAGCATTCGCATAGACGTACCTCCGGACAAGCACCAAACTAGCACATGGCGTGTGTCAAAATGAAGAATGCCCGCCAAGGCGGGCATTCGAGGCTTCGTTTGCTGGGCGGTCAGGCCGCGCGGCTGATCAGCACCTCGTCCACCTGGCGCTGCGCGTCGAGCTCGTCCGAGCCCCGTACTGCGGCCACTTCACGGGTAAGGCGCTCCAAAGCGGCTTCGTAAAGCTGACGCTCGGAATAGCTCTGCTCTCGTTGGTCGTCGGCCCGGTGAAGATCTCGCACGACTTCCGCAATGGCGATCAGATCGCCTGAATTGATCTTTTGTTCGTACTCCTGCGCGCGGCGCGACCACATGGCTTTCTTGACCCGGGCCTTGCCCTTGAGCGTGGTCATCGCCTTGGAAACAACGTCCGGGGAGGAAAGGGTGCGCATGCCTACGTCGGCCGCCTTGTTGGTCGGCACGCGGAGGGTCATTTTGTCCTTCTCAAAAGAGATCACGAAGAGTTCCAAGTTCAGCCCGGCAATCTCTTGCTCTTCGATCGACACGATCTGACCCACCCCATGGGCCGGATAGACGACATAGTCGTTCGGGCGAAACTCCATCTTCTTGGGTTTGCTCATTCGGTATTTTCCTTTTTAGCCCAATTGGTTACGGGCGAAAAAAATACGGCGGGAACACACACAGCCTCCCGACGTTTCCTCATCCTCGCTGACAGAACGCACGCGCCCCGCCTATGTGACAGGAATATAACAAAAAATTGGGGCGATTCCAAGGCGGCCTGCCGGAATCCCCTGTCGAATAGGGCATCTTGGCGCGCTCCTAATGCGCTCAGACCAGGCTTTCACTTCGCAAATAGCGCCTGAAGCGCCTCGTCGTGCCACTGATTACTGTCGGGGTCAAAAATTCCGAATTGGGCCCCGAAACCCCAATGGCACCAGGGAATTCCTTCAGCTTCAGATGCCCGACGAACCGTTTCAAGCCAGTCAAGTCGATCCTCTGGATCGGCTTTGTGCCGCACACCAAATTCGCCCAGAAAAACCGATGTGTGGTGTCCGGCAGCTTTCCGAATATCGGCCAGGACGGCTGCCCGACCGTCGGACACATCCCAGTAGGGCGTACGCTCGCCCGGCTTCTGCAAAGTGAACTTGTCGGGTGTGTAATAGTGAAACGTATGAACTACCCGCGGATCATCGGGTTTCGGCAGATCGGCAAGGCGGTTGACGTGGCTGTAGTTGGCGCCGCCCATGATAACCCAGGCGTCAGGATGATGCTGGCGGATTGCGCTAAGTGCGCGGGCGAAATACGGCAGAAACACCTCGGTTTTCACCGCATCCGTCGGTTCGTTCAACAGTTCGAACGCTATACCCTCTTGCCCCTTGAAGATCAGCGACAGTGCCTGCCAGATGGCGACGAACTCGTTCCCGAATTCGTCTGGGTCTTCAACAAAGCGGTTATAGTGATGAAGATCGACAATCACGAAAAGCCCGGCGGCACGGGCGCGATCGACGACCGCCATCATGCGGCTCACAAATGGCGGCTCGATCTGTTCGCCGTCCCAGTAATCCGCAGCCCGCACGGGCAGCCGCAATGTATCGAACCCAACCGCCGCCATGGCGTCGATTTGAGCGGGATCAAAGGGGTAAACCCATTGCCCTTCGCGCTTGGCTTCGAGATGGTTTGACAGGTTGATGCATCGCTCGACCGGGAAAGCCGCTGCTGACTGGGCAAATAGCGTTGCCAGAAGCGCCGCGCAGAGGCGCGCCATCAGTCCCGCAGAAGCTCATTGATCCCGGTTTTTGAGCGCGTTTTCTCGTCGACCCGTTTGACGATGACGGCGCAATAGAGGCTGACGCCGTTCTTAGACGGCATGGAGCCGGCGACGACCACCGAATAGGGCGGCACCTCGCCGTACATGACCTCGCCCGTGTCCCGGTCGACGATCTTGGTGGATTGGCCGATAAAGACGCCCATGCCGAGGACGGAGCCTTCGCGGACGATCACCCCTTCAACCACTTCAGAGCGGGCACCGATGAAGCAATTGTCTTCGATGATCGTGGGGCCGGCCTGCATGGGCTCCAGGACGCCACCGATGCCGACACCACCGGAGAGGTGGACGTTCTTGCCGATCTGTGCGCAGGAGCCGACCGTGGCCCAAGTGTCGACCATCGTGCCGCTGTCCACATAAGCGCCAAGGTTGACGAAGCTGGGCATCAGCACGACGCCCGGGGCGATGAAGGCGGATTTGCGCACCACGCAATTGGGCACAGCGCGGAAACCGGCGGCTTTCCACT